>Ga0207891_1001302_pt1 | contig 11830 bp, 7 predicted proteins | sample LinPmetageLP50_FD_184061 | JGI IMG/M metagenome (GOLD analysis project Ga0207891, IMG submission 184061) | Marine viral communities from the Pacific Ocean - LP-50 (SPAdes) | ecosystem: Environmental > Aquatic > Marine > Oceanic | place: Pacific Ocean | collected 2011-08-27 | reverse complement strand
AGCAATATTTCTAAAGATTCTGCCAGAAAATTAAAAAATTACGATACCTATTCTTATTTGCCAAATCAGGACACTATTTTGAATCGGGATTATAATAATAACCGTGTACACGAGGTGATTATCTCTACCATAAACAATAATATGTCTAGCGAAGATTTTGCAATAGATAATCGTCAACCCGATGTGTTAGTCTATGTGCACACTATGTTTGATGAAAAGGTAGATGTAAATGCGAATCCTGTGTATACAAATTTCTCATATTATCGTCCGGGACTTTATATAGGGCCATATTATGAAGATTATACCTACGAGAATTATTTTACGATTCAGCGTATTGGGGCCGATGGTGCCATTAGACAAATACCTTATAAAGAAAAATCTATTGTTATAGATTTTATAGACCGCAGAACCAATCAAATCTTATGGCGTGGAACCGCCGATGAGGAAATTGGGTCAAGAAGATTAGAAAGAGATCTAAGAAATTATGTAGATGAAATCTTTAAAAAATTTCCATAGTTTATCTTAGCTAAAAATAGAAATTGGCTGTTTAAATGCTCCTAATGTCACTCTGAACTTGTTTCAGAGTCTAAGCTAAATTGAAACTTAATTCAAGTTAGAACCTGAAATAAATTCAGGTTGACGTAAGATGGAAATTTAAACAGCCAATTTTATATAATTACCTCAACTCAGCCTGAAGTTCTTCTTCAAATCTTTGCTGAAGCTTTTTCATCATTTTATCTACCTGCTTATCGGTAAGGGTTTTGTGTTCATCCTGAAATTTAAAACTCACAGCGTAACTTTTCTTGCCTTCGGGAAGATTTTTTCCCTGGTAAACATCAAAAAGATCAACTTCTTTTAAGAGTTTTTTCTCTGTTTTTAAGGCTATTTCTTCAATTTGATCGTAAGAAATATTATTATTCAGTAATAAGGCAAAATCACGTCTTACGGCCGGATATTTAGGAATTGCGCTAAAATTAATTTTCCTGGATTTTACAACGTCCAGTAAAGCATCCCAGTTAATATCGGCATAAAGTACTTCCTGCTCAATATCAAAATGCTTTAAAACCTTTTTGCGAATCACTCCAAAAGAAACCAGATTGTTTTTTGCTGAAGAAAATATAAGTCCTTCAGAAAATACATCAGATTTTACTGCGGAAGGCTTTAAATTTTCAATTCCAAATCTTTGAAAAATTGACTGAATTACTCCTTTCAATAAAAAGAAATCTGTTCTGGCTGAAACTGAATTCCAACGTTCGGCATTTCGGTTTCCGCTAATAAAAATGGAGAGGTGTTTGTTTTCTACACGGCTTCCATTAAAATCGTGATACGTTTTCCCAAATTCAAATAATTTAAGATCACTGCGTTTCCTGTTAATATTATAACTCACAGATTCTAAACCGGAATACAGCATAGATTGTCTCAAAACCGATAAATCCTGACTCAACGGATTTAGCATTTTTACATTTTGAGATTCTTTAATTTGCTCACTTAATTCTGAATAAGTCGGTGTGGTTAAAGAATTGGCCATGGTCTCGTAAAAACCCTGTCCCACCAATTGGTTCGCAATTATATTTTGAAGTTTATAATCCTCGTATTTAGAAGAATTAGCAACTGAGGCATTTAGTTTTTCGCCAAACTTTATATTGTTATAGCCATAAACCCTTAAAATCTCCTCAATCACATCAGCTTCCCGTTGCACGTCTACACGATAAGAAGGAATGGTAAGTCCCATCCCGGTTTCGGTAACATTATTTACCCTTATTTCAAGTGATGCCAGGATAGATTTTATAGTTTCTTCTTCAAGATTTTCCCCAATTAATTTATTCACTTTATCAAAGGTTAAGAAAACCTGGAAATCTTCAATTTTCTTAGGATAAAGATCATCAATATCACTGGTTACTTCACCGCCGGCGATTTCTGTAATTAGAAGAGCAGCGCGTTTTAAAGCATATTCAGTAATATTAGGATCAATTCCCCGTTCAAATCTAAAAGAAGCATCGGTATTTAAACCGTGTCTTTTTGCAGTTTTTCTAACGCTCACCGGGTTAAAATAGGCGCTTTCTAAAAAGATTTGTGTGGTAGCCTGGGTTACTCCGCTGGTAGCACCACCAAAAACTCCTGCAATACAAAGCGGTTTTTCGGAATCACAAATCATAAGATCTTCCTCGTGAAGCTCTCTTTCTACCTCATCTAAAGTGGTGAATTTCGTCCCTTGTTCAAGGGTTTTTACATTGATTTCGTTACCGGCAATTTTTGCAGCATCAAATGCGTGTAGCGGTTGCCCAAGCTCGTGCATCACGTAATTGGTAGCATCTACCACGTTATTTTTTGGGCCAAGACCTATGGCTTTTAACCTATTCTGAAGCCATTTTGGAGATTCCTCTACTTTAAGTCCAGAGATGGTTACACCGCAATATCTTGGTGCCAGCGCCGAATCTTCTACCTGTATCTGTATTTTTAAACTTCTGTTGTCTACATGAAAACTACTAACTGAAGGAGTAATAAGTTCTAAATTCCTTCCTTGTTGGGTGTAACCGGCTTTTAGATCTCTGGCAACTCCCCAGTGGCTCATAGCATCGGCACGGTTTGGAGTAAGACCAATTTCAAAAACCTGGTCGTTTTCAATATCAAAAATTTCGGCTACTGGAGTTCCTGGAATTAGGTCGTCTTGCATTACCATAATTCCTTCATGGCTTTGTCCCAGGCCAAGTTCTTTTTCAGAACAAATCATCCCGTAACTGGCTTCACCTCTAATTTTACCTTTCTTAATTGGCCAGGCTTCCCCTTTTTCATCATATAGAGTTGTACCAATAGTCGCTACAGGAACCTTTTGCCCAGCAGCTATATTTGGTGCACCGCAAACAATTTGTACCTGCTCTCCATTTCCAAGATCTACGTTAGTAAGCTGTAGCTTATCGGCATTTGGATGACTTTTACATTCCAGCACGTGGCCCACAACTATACCTTCAAGACCACCTTTAATGCTTTGAAAAGGCTGTAAACCTTCTACCTCAAGGCCAAGATCGGTAAGTAATTCTCCCGTTTTCTCCGAATCTTCAGGAAGTTTAATAAATTGTTTAAGCCAGTTATATGAAATTTTCATGTCTCAATATTTTCAGTTCGCAAAGATAGTATTACGAATAGTTTTGGCATAATTTCAAATTTTAATTTTATGCCTTATTTTAAGAAATGTGAGAATTAAGAATGAGGAAGTAGATTCATCATTTTTTAAAATCTTAAGTCTAGCTAATATAATTCCAGATATTTTTATGTTTTGCTACCTGCGCGTAAGTAAAACGAAGCACTTTGTTCTTTTCCATAGAGAGGTTAGGATCCTCTTTTAAAATCTTCATCGCGTGATAGCGAGCCGATTTTAATATCTGGTTGTCTTTTACAATATCAGCGATTTTCAGGTTTAAAACGCCACTTTGCTGGGTGCCCATAATATCGCCGGGACCACGTAATTTTAAATCGACTTCTGCAATTTCAAATCCGTCGTTGGTAGCGGTCATTGTTTCCAGCCTGGTTTTGCTATCATTAGACAATTTATGTCCTGTCATTAAAATACAGAAACTCTGTTCTGCGCCACGGCCTACCCGGCCCCTAAGTTGGTGTAGTTGAGAAAGACCAAATCTTTCGGCGCTTTCAATAATCATCACACTTGCATTAGGCACATTCACACCCACTTCAATTACAGTGGTGGCGACCATAATTTGAGTTTCGCCTTTTACAAAACGATCCATTTCATAATCTTTAGCGTCAGATTTCATTTGGCCATGAACTATAGAAATTTGTTCATCTGGAAACTCGCGTGCAATACTTTCATAACCATCCATTAAATCTTTGTAATCCATTTTTTCCGATTCCTGGATTAATGGATAAACGATATATACCTGCCGACCTTTTTTTATTTCATTCCTAATAAAAGCAAAAACTTTAAGTCGGTTGCTATCATAGCGGTGTACGGTTTTAATAGGTTTTCTGCCAGGCGGTAATTCATCTATTACCGAAATGTCTAAATCGCCATAAAGACTCATTGCTAAGGTTCTTGGAATTGGCGTTGCCGTCATCACTAAAATATGGGGTGGCACCTGGTTTTTTCGCCATAATTTGGCCCGTTGCGCTACGCCAAAACGGTGTTGTTCATCTATAACTGCCAGCCCTAAATTTCTAAATTTCACTTTGTCTTCCAGCAAAGCGTGGGTACCAATAAGGATATCTATTTCGCCATTTTCCAGCTTTTCGTGAATTTCGCGGCGGGCTTTAGTTTTGGAAGAACCGGTAAGTAGATAAATACTGGTGTCCAGTTTTTCGCAAAGTTCCACAAGACCATTATAATGCTGAATTGCGAGAATTTCTGTAGGTGCCATTAGGCAGGCCTGGAAACCATTATCCAATGCAATAAACATAGACATTAAGGCCACAATAGTTTTTCCTGAACCCACATCGCCTTGCAGCAAACGGTTCATTTGCGCACCGCTGCCAAGATCGGCCCTAATTTCTTTGATTACTCGTTTTTGCGCGCCGGTAAGTTCAAAAGGAAGATGGTTTTTATAGAATTCGCTGAAATTCTGCCCAATTTCTTCAAAAACAAAACCTTTTATTTTTTGCTTCTGAAGCATATTTTTAATAAGCAATTGCAGCTGAATATAAAAGAGTTCCTCAAATTTTAATCGAAATTGTGCTTTAGCCAGCAGTTCCTGGCTCTGCGGAAAATGAATATTAAATACGGCTTCTGCCTTTGGGACCAGTTTTAATTCTGAAGTGATTTCTTCAGAAAGCGTATTGTAGAATTTTCCTTTGGTTTCAATAAAAAGCTGTTGCATCAGTTTATTGATAACCCGGTTGGTAATCCCCGATTTTGCCAGTTTTTCGGTAGAAGGATAAATAGGCTGCATCGCGGTACGCAATTGCTTTTTATATTCCTCTACCGGTTCCATTTCTGGATGCGGCATACTAAAAAGACCGTTAAACCAATTGATTTTTCCAAAAATAACATAAGGTGTGTTGATCTTTAAATTTTCCCGAATCCATTTCTGCCCACGAAACCAAACCAGTTCCATTTTTCCGGTATCATCAATAAAATCGGCTACCAGGCGCTTGCCGCGTTTTTGTTCTACACTTCTTATATGGGTAATTTTGCCTACCACCTGCACTTCAGCCGAGTTTCTTTGCAACTCGTTTATTTTATAAAATCGGGTTTTGTCCAGGTAACGGTTTGGAAATAAATTTAAAAGATCCTGGTAGGTGTGAATGCCAAGTTCTTTCCGCAGTAGATCGGCGCGGTTTGGGCCTACCCCTTTTAGATAATCTATGGGTGTTTGCAAAATATTGGCGTTCATGCAAACGAAGATATTAAAATCAGGTTTTTTAGGCTGAATTTCGCTTAAAAATTAAACCTGAAATTTTCAGCGATTAAATTTATCCAGTTTTTGTAATTTGTGCCCTGTAGTTTTTTAGTATGAAATATTCATTTATCGCTCTCCTTTTTTGCTGTAGCTGGAACTTTTATAGCCAGGCTCCCATTGCAGATTCCCTTAATCAAGTTGAAAACATAGATTTTATAAAAGCTGATGCAGATGTCTTTGTAAATACTGTTAGCGAGGAGATTACGGGGGAGATAACTTATAGTTTTAATGTTTTAAAAAGCATCGATTCCTTTTATGTTGATGCGCGTAATATGAATTTTGATGAGGTTTTGCTGAACGGGGAACAAAAAAACTTCAGGAATTCCGGGGGACGTATTTGGATAGAAAATGAAATAAATCCATCAGAAAATAATTCTCTTCAACTTAAATATTCTGTAAGACCAAAAGAAGCGGTTTATTTTATTAACTGGAATATTGCCGATTCTATAAAGGCACAAAAACAAATATGGACGCAGGGACAGGGGAAATACACGTCTAATTGGTTGCCTTCTTTTGATGATCAGCGGGAAAAAGTAGAATTTGATATCACGTATCATTTTCCGAATGATTTAGAAGTGATGGCCAACGGAAAACTTTCTGGTACATCGGTTAGTGATTCTTTAAAAAGTTGGAGTTTTGATATGCAGCAGCCTATGAGCAGTTATTTACTGGCTTTTGCAGCGGCAAATTATGTTGTGGAAGAAAGGGAATCTGCTTCAGGGGTTTCTTTACAGTTTTATATGCCGGTTTCAGAAAAGAAAAATATGGAACCGACTTATAGGCACAGTAAAGAAATTTTTGATTTTCTCGAAACCGAAATTGGGGTAGCATACCCCTGGCAAAATTACAAGCAGGCACCGGTACGCGATTTTCTTTATTCTGGAATGGAAAATACTACGGCTACTATTTTTGACCACGCTTTTATTACAGATTCGATAGGTTTTATAGACCGAAATTATGTGAGTGTAAATGCCCACGAACTGGCGCACCAATGGTTTGGAAATTTAGTGACTGCAGAAACTAATAACGATCACTGGCTACACGAAGGATTTTCTACTTATTACGCGCTGCTGGCCGAACGTGAAATCTTTGGAGATGATTACTATTACTGGCAACTTTACGAATCTGGTGAAAAACTTAAAGAATTAAGTGATAGCGGAAGAGGTGAGCCAGTGACCAAAGCAGGCGCAACATCGTTAACCTATTATCAAAAAGGGGTCTGGGTTTTGCATATTTTGCGTGAACGAGTGGGAGATGAGGCTTTTAAGAAAGCGGTAAAAAATTATTTAGAACGTTACAAATTCAAAACTGCTACCACAGAAAATTTTATTGCTGAGGTTGAAGCCGCTGCCAATGTTAGCTTATCTGACTTTATGGCGAAATGGTTAAACCAAACCGCTTTTCAGGGGTTTGCGGCTTTAAATTCTTTAAGGAACTCAGAATTTATTCAAAATCATTTAAATATACTGGCGCTTCGCGAAACATCTTTAGAGAAAAAGGAAGAAGTTTTAAGTGCAGAACTGGATTTTCCGGTAAATGATTATACGGGGCAGGAAGTGGTTTATCAATTAGAAGGTGAAACTTCAGCTTCAGCTATAAATCTCTACAAAAAGGCATTTGAAACCAACAATATTTATGTGCGCCAAGCTATCGCAACAAGTATGGAGAGAATTCCGCAGGAATTAAAATCAGATTTTGAATCTTTGCTTAACGATGAATCTTATATTACAAAAGAAGCTGCATTACTTAAATTATGGATGAATTTTCCCCAGGAAGTTTCTACTTATTTAGATAAAACAAAGGAAATTGAAGGATTTACCAATAAAAATGTACGTATGCTTTGGCTTACTTTAAACCTGGTAACACCCACATACGAGCCTAAGAAACAACAGGAAACATATAATGAGCTTTCGGGTTATACTGCTACTCATTTTCCCATTGAAGTAAGAGAAAATGCTTTTGGTTATTTATACCAGATAAACAGTTTTACTAATCAAAATTTGCAGGACCTGATGCAGGGAACCCAGCACCCAACATACAGGTTTAGAAACTATTCCCGGCAGTTATTAAATGAGCTGCTTAAAAACGAAGAATATCGGCAAAAATTCTTAGCTTTAAAAGATAGTCTTTCTCAAAAAGAGCAGGATTATTTGCAAACAAAACTCAATTAATGCGGGCATTGGTAATATCGGGAGGAGGCAGTAAAGGCGCTTTTGCCGGTGGGGTAGCCCAGTATTTAATAGAAGAATTACAACGCGATTACGATCTTTACCTGGGAACTTCTACCGGTAGTTTACTTATTTCTCATCTTGCTTTAAATAAATGTGAAAAGATAAAAGACATTTATACTACGGTAAATCAAAGTAGTATTTTTAGCAATCGTCCTTTTCTTATAAAAAGGCGTCACGGTTACGATCAAATTAGCATAAATCACTTAAACGTACTTCTTAATTTTCTTAAAGGAAAAAAGACTTTTGGCGAAAGTAAAAACCTTAAAAAACTTATAGAAGCCACTTTAAGCAAAGAGGAATTCTTGAGTTTACAAGCTTCAAAAAAAGATATTGTAGTAACTGTTTCAAATATTTCTTTAAATACCGTTGAATATAAATCTATTAAAGATTTTGAATACGAAGAGTTTTGTGAATGGATTTGGATTTCGTGTAATTACACGCCTTTTATGAGTTTAGTGTATAAAAATGGTTGCGAATATGCCGATGGTGGGCTGGGAACGATGGTGCCAATTGAAGAAGCAATAAAAAGAGGCGCTACTCATATTGATGCGATTATTTTACAAACTGAAGCTACTTTTTATAATAGAATGCCTTCCAAAAACGTTTTTGGACTCATCACTAATTTGTTTCGATTTATGTTGGACAGGATCGAATCTCAAAATATTAAAATAGGGAAGTTTGCGGCAGCCAATAAAAATGTAACTATAAATTTTTACTACACGCCGACGGTATTGACTACCAATTCCCTTATTTTTGATGAAAAGCAAATGAAATCCTGGTGGAAAAGCGGTTATAAGTTTGCCGAAGAAAAAAGCGAGGAAATTAATCAAATTGAACCTTAATGCGTGCACTTGTAATATCTGGCGGGGGCAGTAAAGGCGCCTTCGCAGGAGGCGTTGCTCAATATTTAATTCAGGAGGAGGGCAAGAAATACGATTTGTTTCTTGGTACTTCAACCGGGAGCTTGCTTATTCCGCATCTCGCGATGGGAAATATAGATAAGGTTTACGAGATCTACACCAATGTAAACCAGCGCAAGATTTTTAGCATAAACCCTTTTGTGGTGAAGCGCAAAGAAGGTAGGGAGTATGTGACCATTAATTACTTTAATATGTTCTGGCAATTTGTGCGAAAGAAAAGAACTTTTGGAGAAAGCCAGAACCTGAGAAAACATATTAAAAAGAATTTTTCTGAAGAAGATTTTGATAAGCTTAAAAATCAGGTAGAAGATGTGATTGTTACGGTTTCTAATTTATCTAAAAACCGCGTAGAATATAAGTCGATTAACGATTTTGCTTATGAAGATTTTTGTGACTGGATCTGGATAAGTTGTAATTATATTCCGTTTATGAGCCTTGCCAATAAAGACGGATTTGAATATGCCGATGGTGGTTTGGGTTGCGTGGTACCTATAAGGGAAGCCATAAAACGCGGCGCGACTGAAGTTGATGCGATTATCCTGGAAGCCGAAAATATGGAATATAACAAAGTGCTGGGTAAAAACCCGTTTTCGTTAATGATCAACCTTTTTGGATTTTTACTGGATCAGGTAGAATACCACGATATTGTAGAAGGAAAACTAGCCGCTTTAAACAAAAAAGTAAAACTAAATACCTATTACACGCCTACAAAACTGACTGAAAACTCATTGGTTTTCAATAAAAAGTTAATGGGAGAATGGTGGCAGCAAGGTTACGATCACGCTAAAGAGAAGCATCTGCAATTTTTGGCTACCAAACGCAAAAGTTTCTTCGGATTGTTTTAAATAAAGCGTTTTACCTCGTTTTTTAGGTAAGCGATTGCAGCTTCAGTAGGAGATTGTTTTTCGATTAAATTTTTAAGAATTATTTCTCTTAATTTATCGGCATCAGTAACTCCTTCCTGTTGGTTAGCCTTTCTAATAATACCAATAGTAGCATTTTTAGCGGTTTTAATATAATCCCAACATTCAACCGAAAGATAGATTTGTTGCGCAAGGTTGTGCTCAAATTCCTGTTCAATAGTATTTATTAATGCCCGCTCATAAGCTTCTTTATCATTAGAATTAGGCTTTACTCTAAATAAAATTTTTCCGGGTGAAATTCTTTCTAAAAATAACGTCATCCTTTCGTAAGCCTGCAACTTTAAAGGAAGCGCGGTTTTCTGGTTTTCTCTATGCAATAGAAAACGTCTTCTGTTCTCTTCATTTTTGTTATAGGAACTAAAAAAATAAAAGGCTACTACACCAACAATTAAAGCCGGTAAAATGGCTAAAAGTATTTGAGAAAGTTCTATCTGGTTCATTCGTTTTTATTATGGGGTGCGGTTTCTTCGGTTTCAGCTTCTTTGGTTGTCACTTCTTTTTGCTTCTGAATGCCACCCAGATGTGGGCTATCCATATGCATTTGAATACCGTCGAAAGGTACTTTTTCTTTATGATATCCAAAAGTGATGGCCAGGGTTTTTGCCAGGTTCTTATCGCTTAAATTTATCTCTACATCGTCCATAGTAAATTGTGAAGGATGCTCGTAACCGCAGGCATGGGTAATCTCTAAAAGCTCTTTTCTAAACTTGGTAAAATAATAATTTACCCGCCGGGCCTTGTCTTTTACATTAATCCCCGCCTGCAACCATTTGTTTTGGGTAGCCACGCCGGTAGGGCAGGTGTTATTGTGGCAGGCCTGCGCCTGTATACATCCAATACTCATCATTGCTTCCCTGGCCACATTTATACAATCTGCGCCCAGTGCAAAGGCCATTGCGGCTTTTGCAGGAAACCCGAGTTTTCCACTTCCAATAAAGACAATTCTATCGGTAATTCCTTCATTTAAGAATATTTGGTAAACATCGGTAAATGCGTAAATCCAGGGTAGTGAAACGTGATCGGCAAAACTTGGAGGCGCAGCCCCGGTTCCGCCTTCGCCACCATCAATAGTAATAAAATCGGGTCCTCGTTTGGTTTTGGCCATAAGAGCGGCAAGTTCTTCCCATTGATTTAACCTTCCCACGGCCGATTTAATCCCTACAGGAAGTCCGGTTGCTTCAGCAATATCTTCAATAAAATCTACCAGTTCTGGAATGTTACTAAAGGCTGAATGGTTTGGCGGGGAAAGTACATCCTTACCTATAGGCACGTGTCTAATTTCAGAAATTTCTTTAGTAATTTTTGAAGCGGGCAATACACCGCCTTTGCCGGGTTTTGCACCTTGAGAAAGTTTAATTTCAATGGCGCGTATTTGGGAATTTTCTTTTACGAGCGCCACCATTCTTTCCATAGAAAAGTTCCCATTTTCGTCCCGAACTCCAAAATATCCGGTTCCAAAATGAAAAACCACATCGGCTCCTTTCTTATGGTATTGCGAAAGTCCGCCTTCACCGGTGTTGTGATATGCCCCCGCTTCCTTACAGCCATCGTTTAAAGATTCTATGGCCCTGGCAGAAAGTGAACCAAAGCTCATAGCCGACACATTGATGATAGATGCCGGTCTAAACGGACGTTTCCGTTTATTAAATTCACCCATTACTTTTGCGCAGGCAATAAAATTAGGGTCTATTGCGTTGGGATGTTTTTCATCCAGTTTATAAGGAATCATGGCATTATTTATAAAAATATAATGCGTAGAAAATATATCCTGATCGGTTCCAAAACCTTCGTAATTGTTTTCGTTTTTTGCTGAAGCATAAATCCAGCCTCGTTCTACCCGGTTAAAGGGTAATTCTTCCCGGTTGCTGGCAACGATATATTGCCGCAGTTCCGGGCCAATTCCTTCCAGGAAATACCGCAAATGCCCTACCACAGGAAAATTGTGTTTTATGGTGTGCGCACGGCTAAAGAAGATATCTTTTATAGCAATTAAAACAATAACGATAAGAATCCATCCCCACCAGGGAATACTTGCAAAAAAATCTAAAATACTTTCCATAAATTATTGGTTTAGGTAATCTATAGCCAGTTGAGACATTGTTTTTACACCCAGTAACATTCCGCTTTCGTCAATAAAAAAGTCGGGGGTATGATGTGGTGCTGGTTCGGTAGAATCTAAAGGTTTTCCGCCAAGAAAATAGTAAAAACCGGGTACCTCTTCCTGAAAGAAAGAAAAATCTTCCCCGCCGGTGGTGGCTTTAGCTAAAACCACGTTTTCTTCTCCAGCGACCTTCTGTAATGTAGGTGACATTTTGCTGGTAAGTTCAGGATCGTTATAGGTAATGGCG
>Ga0207891_1001300_pt1 | contig 11838 bp, 23 predicted proteins | sample LinPmetageLP50_FD_184061 | JGI IMG/M metagenome (GOLD analysis project Ga0207891, IMG submission 184061) | Marine viral communities from the Pacific Ocean - LP-50 (SPAdes) | ecosystem: Environmental > Aquatic > Marine > Oceanic | place: Pacific Ocean | collected 2011-08-27 | reverse complement strand
GTTATAGAAAACAACGCCTTAGGGGGAGCACGGAAATATAATGGTCAATCTCCTAAGCGAAATTAAGATATCGGCCATGCCACAAACCTCATTTGCGTCACGAGGTGTGGGCAGAGTTAGTGCTTGTGGTGCTTGGCAGAGAAGAGGTTGCTTGGAGGTGCGGGAATTACGCCAAGCATTCAATTTAACATAATATACATTATGCGTAGTCAGGCGGACACCTGGAACAACAGCACCACAGACTGTCAAGGCTCGATTTTGAGACTATCCCGCGCCGCTCATTTATTGCGCGGTTGTCAGACTGTTTTGTTATCCAAAGGGATCGGATTATGAATAAACGATTTAACCAGGTGTCCATCACTTGCCCGCGTACCGGCCACCGCCGCGCCATTTCGCCCGCGCATGCGGCCCGGTTTACTGGTAGAAGCCTCAGAACGGCCCAGCGTTGGGCGAACGGTTCCCGCATCGACGCCGCCGCGTCTCAGGTTCTGGCCTTGCGGGTTTTCGGTGTGCTGCCCGGGGATGCCTGGCACGATTTCCGGTTGATCGGTGACCGGCTCCACAACATCCACACGGGGGAAGCCTGGCAGCCTTGGGAGCTGCGGGCCGGTTGGGTGCTGTTCCAGGAGTTGCGAGAGCGCCGCCGCCGGGATATCGGCCAGCCCGCCATCTTGCAGGCTGTGCGCGGCTAGTCCTCGCAGGTGTCGCGCCCGAATACTTCCGGCCAGATGTGGCGCTCGATGCGGCGCACTCGCTGCCGCGTCTGCCGGTTGTCCTTCTTTATCGACAGAAGCACCCCCAGTATCGCTACGTTGGCTGTCGCGCCGCCCCCCAGAATTATCTCCATCAATGACATTTTGCAGGCCCTCCCCTTCCTTGTTTTTTTCGTCGGCGTAGTCCTGTACGGCATCGCCCCCGGCTTTCGCGAGAATCCCCACGGCGACCGGTGACAGGCCCGCAGCGGTTAAGCCGACGCCCAAAATTGCAGTGATCAGGGTTTTACCCCAATGGTGTTTGAATACTCCCCACAGCTTGCCCATGGCTAACCCCCGGTTATGGTGTCGGTGTTGTTGGTCAGGCCCAGTTCCTCGGCCTCGTTTGGGTGCGTGATGTCGTAAATCCACGATCCCAGCGACCAGCCTTCCTGGCCGCTCACGGATTCGCCCACGGCGTTCACGCCTTCATAGAACACGTTTTCATTGTTCAGCGGGTTAACGGCGTTACCCAGGGCTGGCAGTTTGCGCCAGACCAGGAACAGGCCCACGGCGGCGACGCCACCGACCGCTAGTAATTGCTTGTCGGTGAATACGGCCATTACGCCCACCCGGCCCGTGCAATGCCGTCATCAATGGTGGCGCTGCTGTAGGGCTGCTGGCCGTTTTCATGCTGGATGATGGACGACACGAGGGCGCGCATTTGACCGGCATCGAAGGCAAGCGGCTGGTTTGGCCCGACGCCCACGGCAGCGGCCACGGCGTTGACATAGGCCCCGGTGTTGTTTTCTACCGGCGGTGCCCAGCGGTTAATGATGCCCTCGACGGTGTGCAGGCCGTAGCGGTCGCGGTAGTTGCGGATGATCTTTGCCAGGGCGCGGATTCCGTAGACCGGATCAGCGAAGGAAAAGAACGCGCTATCGGGCTGGATATCGGCCAGGCCCTGCCAGGCGTCGCCACTCTTGCGAATGTTGCCGGGGTTGTTGTTGCGGATGCCACGCGGCAATGACTTGTCGTAAAACTGGTTTGGCGCTTCCATGCTGCCCCCGGATAAGAACGGAATATCAATTTTGAAGCCGGACAGGTCGAACCCGTCCAGCAAGCCGCCTGGCTTGTTCGCGGTGGCGCTGGCTGGCCTGCTGGCCAACCACACGCCAGCGGCCAGCCCGCCCAGGGCTAGCAGGCGAATCATTAGCAGTTGGAGATGATCAGAGGTGAATGCACATTCAGTTTGCCCATAAAGCTAGCATCTGAACCGGGGGCGCCCTGCGTTACAACATGAATCTCCCAGTAAAGCTTCTCCGTGCCGCCCACATCGCTAATATCTATTTCCTGTTTAATTTCAAGAACACCCGAATTTGTTGCCTGCTCGATATCCAAAAGTGTTCTGATCGCGCTTTTTAGCACTACCTTTACGGTTACGTCCTCGCTAACCTCAAGGAGTGCAACCGCCTGAGCAGTCAAATAACTCAACCGTGAAAAATCGCGCAGCACCTCGCGCAACACGGCCGGTGTTTGATAAACAACGCCCACCGTGTCGACAGGAACCCCTGTCTTAATGGGCTGAAATGTGAACTGGTTTCCTGCCGTGAATTCCATTAAATAATCCCTTCTCTGAGAGTGATTTTTACCCTTTGCGGAAATGCCGCACTAAAATCATCTTTGATTTCGGCCAATTGGAAAGACTCCCCGCCCGTGTCAACCACTCGCGGGCTTACGCCGTCAGCCTCTTCAAACTCTACCCTATGAACATAATCCAAATAATTCACCGGCATCGGTTCATGTCGGTAATACAGCTCAAGCACCATTTTTATCAGCTCACCTGAAACTTGCATTTTTCCATCAGCCAACCGCCCGCCATTAACTTTTGCAGTAATGTTTGCCACTACGGATTTAACCGACCCCCCACCATTACAACGGGTTGCACGCCCTCTAGCATTAACCTCGTATTCCTTGAAGGCGAATTCACTTAAATCCTTTGTATTACTACATAAAAACAAGCTGTCCTTTTGTTCGTCATATGCCCCGCCAGCTGCATTAGATGTAAACCCTTCGGCGTGCCAGTTGATCAGCTTCCACTCTTTCTTTTCATAGGTTTCAGGATCAATAGAGAAAACCCCGTCGCCGTTTATATCGTTCAGAACGCTTTGGAAAATAGGATTTATCACATCATCCTTATAGACAAGCCCCCGGTACGTCATGTCCGGCACATGCACGCCCAGTACCAAGCTATCAACCCACGCACCCGCCAGGCTGATCACATCAATGTGACCAACACTGTTTCCCAGGAAAAAACGCTCACTCCTTGGGTCAAAAGCACAAGCGATAAAAGACGGGCTACTTTCGTTACCGCTTCTCCAAATGCAATTTGTACGCAGCGTTCTTACTTCAACCAGTGACCGCGAGTCATACACGTTAAAATCTACAGTATATCGAGGGTCCGCTTCCGGCCCGTTATCACGGCCTTGCGGAATGTAGACACTGTTTCCGATTTTTACCCCTGCACCATGCCCCATCTTCTCCATAGGGTAGAATTTCGGCTGATCAATCTCCCACCCTCTTAACAGCGTCCACCCGTTGCCACGCAAGTCACTAATCAAGTATTGATCATCGCCCAGGGCTGTCACCAAAAGACTCCCATAAACTGCATTAACGGGAATATCATTTTTCTGTCTTACCAGGTCGCCTACTTCATAACTTTCTGACAACAAAGCATTAATGCTTACGCGTAAATTGTGCTCTACCCTGCTATCGCTAACCCATTGCCCGTTTGCTGTTCTAAGCCCTGGATTTACCGTTACTTCCCCCCGGATGATCTGACTATTGTAATCACCCTCCCCGACCTTCAACACAACGGCCACGGAGTTGATGCCATTAGGGTTTATCACGGTAACGGACTTGAACGGGCGGGCGGGCCTCACCTTGTCGCCTGCATTTACGGTGATCACCTGATCGTGAATCATCAGTTTGATTTCACGGTCTACATAATCGACGTATACAAAATCACCCCCGGCTTGCACTTGCTGTTCACCGTTGGGCAATAGTGTTGTGCGAATCTCGCGCATTATTTACGGCTCCACGCATACAGGCCCACGGCAACCGCCGCAGCCAGGGGGATAAATTTCATACCGGCAGTGATAGCGGCGGCGGCGTCGCTGGTGCCCCCGGTGCCGATGCTTTTTAGGGTGCCCAGTGATTGCTCAATGGCCTGGTTCGACCAGAAGGCCTGATTTTCCAAACCATCCAGGGCCCGGGCCATCACATCGCTATTGCTGGTGAGCGCATTGCTTGCGGTGTCCGCCATGCTATCCAAGGCCGTTCCACCGAAACCGAACGCCTGGGAAAAAGCGTCTTGACTGGTTTCCGCGATTGCGGCCAGTGCGTCGCGCATCACCTCAGGGTCAGCGCTTCTTACATTGACATTATTAACAACGCTATCGGCCTGGCCTACGTTGGCAGACGTTCCGCCCCCGGCGTTGTTGAAAATGTAATCCTCGCGAATGTTTGTAACGCTGGATTGATTTTTACTACTGCTGCTGCTGCTCGACATATACGGCCCTGCCGTTCAAAGTGCCTGCCCCATCGCATATACAGGCGGGCGCGGCTTGCTGTCCTTGCGTTGGCGGTGACTCGCCCTATTCCTTTTTCTTTTGCCAGGTCGCACAGCCAGCCGATTAGCGGGGCGCAGTTGGTGCCTGCTACAGCACAGACCACCAGGGCCAGGCCCTGCTGATCCTTCACCGCTTCCACCACCATTCGGGCGGTGCTGGTGCGGAATAACGCCACTTCATGGCGCTGCCAGGCTTGGCGCAGTTGCTCGGCCTGCTCGGCTCCCCCGGCGCGGCTGATTTCCTTGCAGTCATCCGCCGTCCAGGTGGTGGCCTTTATCGGCGTTTGCTGATCATCCACACCACGGCCACCGCAGCCCCGACCATGGCCAGTTGCTGCACGTTGATTCCTGATAGCCCGGTATTGGTGGCAGGCATGCCAAAATTAACGACCGGCCCGCCCTGATCAATCGGCCCAAGTACGGAATCACCCGTGCCGGAACTGGCGCCAGAACTGGCGGACATACCACCGCCACCCATGGCGCCCATCGCTGCCCCGATCATGGCTTACCCCTTAACCTTGGTGATAATGAGATACGCCGCGACGCCCGCCAGGGCAAAGCCGCCGTATTTCATCAGCTTGTTAGCAGTGGCTTGCATTTGATCCGCCGCCGTCTGCTGCTGCTTTACATCACCGGTCGGGGGTGCGGTGCCCGCCGGGGGGCGCACGGTTTCCGGTTGGGCATTATTTTCGACGTTACTGTTTGACCAGTTGCCGATTTCATTGCCCACCCAGTCCTGTGCGCCACCCAGCACGGTATCCCCCACGGTGCCCGCGAAGTCGCCCACTGAGCCTTTCAAACTGTCTAACCAGCTCATAACGGCCCCTTATGCTTTCAGCGTGCCCAGCCATTCGGTGATTACCGGCATATTGCTTGCGGCGGCAGTCATGCCCAGGCGAATGCGGAAATCAGCGATACCGATGGTGCTAATTTTGGAACCGGCGTAACCGTCTTCACACTTGTCAATCAGCGTCCAACCGCTTTGCTGGTTGCGCATGCCGTTGGACAGATTGATGGTGTTCACGGCGCGGGTGCGCTCGAAAATCTTCACGTTTTCACGGTAGATTTCCAGCTGGTTCATGTCTTCGGACTTGAAGAACACGCGACGCAACCAGGCGCGATTGGGCTTGCCGTGGTTCAGGTCTTGCACATCGAATTCACCGGCGCCCTGTACGGGGCGGTTGGTTTTCACGATGTGGCGAACCAGGCCAGCACCACCCGGCAGGGCATTGGACACGGTGGCCCAAATTTCCAGCGACGGGGTAGCAGTCGGTGAGCCAGCAATATCAATTTGCAGCTCGGCGCTGGTGATTTCATTGGGCTGCATTTCTGCAATGCTGGCCGGTCGGCCAACATTCAGTGCGGTTTCTTCCTCGCCCTCACGCACACGCATGCCCAGGGAGTCGAACGGGATAAACAGGAAACCGGATGCAGCCGCGAGGCCATCGGTTTGGTTCATCATGTCTTGTTCCGCGAAGGAAACCCGGCGGATGGTTTCGGTGTTGGCCATCACCCGCAATTCGGGGTAATCGGCCAGGGTGCCGGAATACTTCACCACCAAACCGTGGTAGCGAAGACCGGGATTAAACCGGAAATAGGCAGTACCGCCGGCAGAGATACCGGAATTGCTGAGGAGTTTTACCTCATTGCGCTCAATAGCGAGGATGCCATTCATTGCAAGTAGTCCCTTACTTTGCAGCACCGGCGACCGCTTTTAGCGCGCCAATGCCTGATTTTTTGAATGCTACGAACACAAGGCCCACGGCCAGCGCGGTGACAATCCCGGAAACCACAATTTCCGGGTTTGTGTTGCGTTTGATGTATCGCAGCGGCTGCTCTCTCATGGCGACTTACTGGCCGTTAACCAGTTTTCGCGCCTGAGGAACGCGGTTGATGATCGCAATGGCGGCTACTGCCATGGCTACAGTGATCAGTCGGCTTTTGCTCATCGGTAAAATTCCCATGTTTGCCAATTAAAAAACCGGAAATAAAAACGCATCCTTGCGCGCTCCCTTCCGTGGTTTCCCGGCTGGTGAGGCCGGTAGGTGTCGGGAATCAGGAAAGCATGGGGTTTCGGTTTTTGGTCAAGCACAAAAAAAGGCGCCGAAGCGCCTAAAACCTGTTTTTTAGGTTTAATTTACCGTTAGCCCTTGTACTTAAATTTCATGTATTCGGGGTCTTTTCCGGTTTCCCGGTGCCAAAAGGCCAGCTCACCCGGCGGGGTTTTAACCAGAACTTCCGGTTTTACTTCCACCAAATCCGCCGCTGATTTTGCATCTTTCATGCCTTCAACCACGCCCACGTATTTGTGGGCGCTGTTCATGCGAACGGTGGTGGGCAGCTCTGCCGCCCGCTGGCCGATGGTGTAAATCGCCCCGCCATATTTCCGGCTGCGTAGCATCAAATTACCCAGCCCATCCAGGGCCGGGCCGCTGGTTTGGGTAAATTGCGCAGCTTCCTCCAGGATGACATAGGTTTTTTTCGCGCCGTCCAGCACCTCCCAGACCATCGAGCAAAACGCCTCAAAGTCCTTGGCGGTGGTGCCCCCGGTGTAGCTCACCCGGAACGGTTTACCGGACTGATCCGCCCGCTTTAATGCCTTGGCGAACTTGCCCAGCGTCTCGAAGCCGTGGCACCCGTGATCGTCGTCAGGATCAAAGGCAACCAGCCGGACATTCCGCCGGGGGATCAGGTTTTTTACTGCCTGGCTTTTACCGGCACCGGTGGCGCCGATAATCACCGTATGCTCTGCCTTGTGGGCTGCGTTTTTATTGACTGCCACCGTCGCCCCCTTCGGCCTCGGTTCCGGTTTTTTCCGGTTTCGGTTCCGGTTTTTCCGGCGGGTTAAGCGTAATCACCACCCGGGGCAGAATGATCATACCGGCGGTGATGCACAGTGCCGCTTCCGGCCCCATGGTCACGTTACCCAGGTATTTTTGTGCCACCGCGTCGCCCGCTTCGGCCAGGCCCTGGGCTTCATCGTTGCTCAGGTTCCATTGCGGCCCGAACCGTGCCGCCGCTACCGCGAAGGCCATTTGAGTCAGGGCCTTGATTTCCTGCACGCCCACGGTGTCTTCTGGCTTGTCATCGTTGGCCGCGCCCTGTCCCGGTTGCCACTCGCCCTCCTTGGCCTTGCCCTCTTCGTCAGCAATGGCCGCATCAATGGCATCATAGGTTTTATTTTCGGTTTCCGGCTGCTGCCCCTGCTGGCCGTCATCGTTGGCCGCTGTCTGCTGTTCTTCCGGTTTTTCTTCCGGTTTCTGTGCTGGTTTTCTGCGTGCGGTCATCGGTTATTCCTCTCTCAACAGTGCGGCCAGAAGGCCGCGTTTTTCCGGTTTTACCGCCGGTTTTTCGGTTTCTTCCGGCGTCCACTCGCCAGCGTTTGCCGCTGGCTGCTCAGGCTCGGCCACCTTTTCGGTTTTCGGGGCTGGTGCCAGGTCGCCCACGGGGTTGCGCAGGTTGTCACGGATGAATTGCTGGCCGGTTGGGCCGTAGGGCTGGATGCAGCCGCAACCGTTCGAGACGGTTCCACAGCGAATATAAAGCGCCTCTTTTTTTGCGCCGCGGCCGATCATGCAGCTATGCACCGACGCGGTGCCGTGACACATAGGGCACTCAATTTCAGCCACCTGCGCGTTATTTTTTACCGCCATTTCCTCACCTTCCTAACCTTGAATTTTTCCCACGGCATAACGGCCATTTCCGTGTAAGCCCACGAATACTTCCCGCCTCGCCACCCCTTCGGCTTCGGGTTATCGGATAACCATGCGTCCGCCTTTTCAATCAACCCGCTTTCCTCAAAATATGCCCTGTAGTCCGCTTCCTTCATCCGGCCCCCGTACAGTTATTGACACAAGTCCAAGGCGGCTGCGCCGCTAAAAGGACAAGACCACCGGGCCGCGATGCCCAGCCCTTGGCCGGTGATAATCCCGGCCATTTTCGTTACCCAATCAGGAACCCCGCGGTTCCCTACTAAATCATCATCCGACCGGCCGGCCGCTTGCTCTGGCGGTGCCGGCCGGCGGTGTTCTATTTCCCACTGGTGTTCCCGGGTGAGGCAGGCGCCCCGCTCATCATCCCCGGGCAGGCGAACCCACACGCCGAACACGGCGCCCTTGGAGCGGTCGCCGTAGGCGGTGAAGCCCGGCCCCACTTCGCCGGTTTCCGTGTCGATCGCTTCGGTTTGCACCCAGTAGGCAGGCGCGGCCGGCCGATTAGCACGAGGCAACAGTGGCCCGCCCATGCACTCCACGAACGCCGCCCAGTCGCCACAGTCAGCGGCCAGGGCCGCGCCGTGTGCTGCCTCATTGCCGAACATGTCCGATTGCAGGCCCGGTTCAGACTGGCTGCACAAGCGCCGCAGCTCACGCCACACCGTCACGGACGGCCCGCCGATCTGCTGAAACTGGCGAATGCCCCAGGTTGCGGCCCAGGAGCGCACGCGCTCGGCACCGTCCGCCATGGCCAGCCCGCTGTCGTCGTCCTGTAGGTTCAGGCCTGCACCGTCGATATTTTTGGCAATGTATTTAGCGATATACCCGGACGCAGTGCCCTTGCCGGGGTTGATCCGCTTGGCGTCGAACCGGTAGCGCCACGCGCCCCGCTCCCCGCCGTTATCGCTCAACAAGTGACGGCGACACGCCTTACGCGCCAGGCGCCGGTCATCTGGATGCAGGAAAACGAGCAGGTGCCAATGGGGCGTCCCATCGTGGTGAGGCTCCACCACCCGGAACCCATAAACCCGGACACCCTCGCGGGCAAACTCGGCCCGTATACGCGCCCACAATTTCCCCATATGCTGGTTTGCCTCTCGCGGTGTGGACTCATTCCACCCAGCCACCGGCACGGCTTTTTTTGCCTTCGATAGCCAGCGCATGCGATGCCACCGGCTGGCGGTGGTGAACGTCCAGAACTCGCCCACATGGCCGCGCCCGGTAGCCACTTCCTCAAAGCCACGGATACGGGTCATCAATTCATGGCGCCGGTTAGTCAGGCTGGACACGCCCACAGCGGCCAGCTCGGCCAGCGTGTACTCTTGGCCGTCCTGGTTGGTGGCTATGGTCTGGCTCAGGGTTTCATGGTTGCGCAGATTCGCGGCCCTGCATCGCTCCAGGTTCCAGTCGTCCACATAGGCCTGCCGGTACTTCGCTACCTGCTGGCGTGTGCGGGCCAGCTGGCCCACGGCCCGCGCCTGTGCAACGCGCACCAGGCGCCGCCACCACTTCGCGCAGGTCAGGCGGTTGGCCAGTGGCTCCAGGTCATAGGACGGCCCGCCTATGGGGCTGCTCGGGGCTGGCCAGTCCAACTGGTAACGATCCAGCACGGCGGAACACTCCACCAGGCCCAGCACCAGGCAATCACGCAACGGGAAAGGGTTGTTTGCGCTGTTCACCAACAGGCCCGCCATGATCTGCCGACACTCCACCACCCGGCGGTCACAGAAGGCCCGAATAGAATCATCATCCGCAGCCAAGTACAGGTCGCCACGGATCAGGGGGGAATAGTCGTGCATCTGGCGGTTGGCCCGGACATACCCGGCCCGCTCCGCTACCTGGATATACCCCCGGCCCACATCACCCCAGGCAGGGCCAGCAAAGTCAGCGGCCCACGGTAGGTTTTGTTCCTGGTCTATCGCTTCACCGGGCAGCGTGTCGCCCATGTGACCGGCCAGAACGGCCAGGCGGGCAAGGTGTGGCGGCATGGCGGCTAGCTGGATCATTCCGGCCACCGTTCCGCTATATAGCGACGGTTGGCCGCTATGCGGATTTTCACCAGGCGTGAAAGCCTTTCAGCCACTGCCGCCCGGTGCATCCGGTTTTCATATTGGGAAACCAACACATAGCCGTCCAGAGCCTCTACTAGCTCCTCCTTTTCCCGCGTCCACATTTCCCACTGCTCTCTGGTGAACTGCATCACGCCACCCCCTGCCAGCCACACACAAACAGGGCGCCGATAATTACCAGACCATGGCCCACCATGCGGGCACGGGTTACGGATTCGGGGGAACACATCATTGATCACCCCCACGGTGGCAAAGCCATACCAACACACCCGCCATCATTCCCATGTGCCCAGCAACCAAGAGAAAAAGCACAAATCCGACTCCTTCGCTAACCTCGATACTGATCATGCCGCCCGCTCCTTCCGGGCTGGTGCCGGGGCCTGCGGTAGTGTCTGGCGGTCAATGTCCGCCACCAGGGTCAGATGGTCGCGTTGCTGTTCGGCACGGCAGGTGCCCAGGATGGCCCGCAGTTTTTCGGCGGTGCCGGCCCATGCTTCAATGCAGGTCATCAGCTTGGCGCGTTCGCGCCGGGTCATGTTGTGCATGGTGAGGCGGTCGGGATCGAGGCCCAGGCCGCGCAGAATGAAAAGCTGTTGTGCTGGTGACAGCTCGGCCCAAACGGCTGATTCAGGATCAGCGGGACGGCTTCTTTCCAGCCAGGCGGCGCAGGTTTCGCGTAGTGATTTCATGCCGCCACCTCCAGCGATACGATTCCCCGCAACTCCTTGCACAGAACCTCATAATGGCCCGTCGAAACTCCGGCGTGATACATCATCGCGTGCAAGTAGCCGGACAACCGACCGGCGTACTCATCCACAAAACGCTGGCCAACGTCATCATCCGCGCCCCATCGATCTTCAACCGCCTTATCAACCCGCTTTAACTCCAGCTCCAGCCCCGGATCACTCTTTGCTAATTCGCGAAGGGTTTTCATGACTGCACCCCCTTGGCCGGGATGAATTCCAGGGCCTCGCGCTTGTCGGCTTCCAGCTTGTCGGCCAGGGCATCGAAATCTTCGGCAATTCCCACCCCCGTCGCCTGCATGACCTGGTCACACAGACCCTGCCGTGCCGCCTCGATACGGAACAGCCTTGCCGCCCCTCGCAATACTTCCGGTGTGATCTTGATAACGTCCATAGGTGCCAACCTGTCGGTGTTGTTGTTCGGTGTGCCGCCGGGATCGGGGCCAGGGTGGCCCGTCTCCCGGTTGGCAAAAATACGATAGGCGATGGCTGGTGGCTTAGTCTACAGGCGATGGCTGTCTGGCGGTCGATAGGCGATTGGCCTAAACTGTTTCTGTAATGCTTACATCTTGACAGGGTGGTGCCTGTCTGTTCTCGGTGTGAAAAATAGGTGTCTACGCTATGGAAAAGCTCTCTACGGTCACTCTGTCTGACCGACTTATGTCATTGATAAACAAAGAAACTCCTTACGCTATCGCCAAATTCCTTGGCCTCAACAAACAGACCGTTTTGAACTGGTATCAGCGCGGAACAGTGATGGACGACGCCACAGGCGTTCGCATTGCAGAACTGCTAAAAATCGACCCGGAACAGGTCGTTTTGTGGCTCCAGGTGGAGCGGATGGAGAAGAAAGGTAACGACAAATTGTCGTCAGTCTGGCGGCACATCGCAGAGCGTCAAGCCGCATAGATAAAGGGTTTCAGCAGGTCGGCCCCGCCTCCGACCTGCTTACCTTGTTATACATTATGCGTAGTTATCTATGGGTCATTC
>Ga0207891_1001298_pt1 | contig 11858 bp, 12 predicted proteins | sample LinPmetageLP50_FD_184061 | JGI IMG/M metagenome (GOLD analysis project Ga0207891, IMG submission 184061) | Marine viral communities from the Pacific Ocean - LP-50 (SPAdes) | ecosystem: Environmental > Aquatic > Marine > Oceanic | place: Pacific Ocean | collected 2011-08-27 | reverse complement strand
GCCCAGGGTTAGGGGAGTGGCATCCATAAAATGCGTACGCCCAATTTTTACAACTTCTTTAAACTCATCTGACTTTTTCTTTAAAGTATCACGAAGCTGTCTTACACCCGGAAGGGTAACTTTCGTAATCTTTTGGTAAGCTGCGATATGCATTCCCGTAGGAAAAGTATCGTTAGAAGATTGCGATTTATTTACATCATCGTTTGGTTGCAGGGTTTTGTCTCCTTCTCCCAAAGTTTTTCCTGCAAGTTGGTGCGCGCGGTTGGCAATAACTTCATTTACGTTCATATTGCTTTGAGTACCGCTTCCGGTTTGCCATATTACCAAAGGAAATTGGTCATCATGTTTCCCTTCAAGAATTTCGTCACAAACCTGGGCAATGTAATCTCTTTTATCTACCGGCAAAACACCTAATTCGCAGTTGGTGTATGCAGCAGCTTTTTTGAGGTAAGCAAAACCATAAACTATTTCCAGAGGCATACTGGCGGCAGGACCAATTTTAAAATTATTCCGGGAGCGTTCCGTTTGTGCACCCCAGAGTTTATCGGCCGGAACCTTTACTTCTCCAATAGTATCTTTTTCTATTCTATAGTCCATAATTAATATATTAGTTGTGACACAAATTTACAAGTTAGCGGCTTTTTTATAGGTATAAAAACAAAGAATTTAGCCTGTATTTTTTCTGATTTTCGTCAAGTAAGTGTGAATTTCTCACAATTTAATTGTGATAAGCCGGCAAAGCTTACTATCTTTGACCAGATCAAAAAAATTTTGATATTATGTTCGAATTCGATCAATACCTCGGTTTCCTGGCTTTCCTGGTTATTTTAACTATGGGATTCTGGCTTATGATTTTCCTAATGGCTATCTTACCCTATTGGATAGGCGGTTCGGTTGCTGAATTGCTTAAAGAAAAGAAAGAAGCTAGAAAAAAAGCTAAAGAAGAAAAAGCATAAAAAAAGGGACGGTTGATGTCCCTTTTTTTATGCTTTATTTTTTACAATAAAATAAAAACCGGCTTATTTAAGCCGGTTTTATTAGTTCTAAATTATCCTTCAAATCCGGGATCATCAAAATCTTCTTCACCACCACGTCGTTGTTCGCGTTTTTGCTGATTGAATCTATAAATTACTGAAAGGTTAATTTGTCTTTGTCTCCATTGGAATTCACTTTCCCTGTTAAAGAATTCAGTAGAAGTAAATGATTTTCTTTTTCTTGAATTTAATAAATCTCTTACGTTTAAAGAAAGCGTAACATTATCGTTTAGAATTTCTTTACTAAAAGCAAGATCTATAGAAAAAATCCCTTCGTTTTTAGTTTGTGCATTTTCCTGTGGACCACGATAGAAAGCATTGGTTTGCCAATCTATAGCACCGGGAAGTGTTACTTTAGAGCTAAACCTTGCAAACCAGCTTGTATTTTTTGCTCCATAATCTACACCATTAAATTCACCTTCAGTTTCAAACTGAAAAAAGTTAAAACTACTATTTAATCTTAACCAGTCTGCCGGGTTGTAAAGAATACCAAGTTCTCCACCGGTTCTTTTATTAGTAGCAAGGTTAATAGGGATAGTTCTAATAATATCAATACCATCTGTAGTTTCCTGGCCTGTATTTTCTTCAACTCTTTCAAACGAATCTGTTTCGTGTTGATAATAAACAGAAGAAGTAAAGGTTATTTTATCCCATCGTTTTAAGTATCCAATATCAAAAGCGCTGGCAAAAGCCGGTTGTAAATTAGGATTTCCCTGAAATACGTTAGTACGACTTGAACGAGATGGGAACGGATTAATATACCAACCTCTAGGGCGGTTAATCCTTCTATTATAACCTACAGTTATATTTTCTTCTTCGCCACCGTCACTGGATAATTCGTAAATTAAATTAACTGTTGGGAACAAGCCTAAATAATTATTGTCAAATTTTGTTTGAATTGGGAATCCAAAAGCTTCAACAAGTTCTTCATCACTTAGTCTTGAATTTATATCACCTTTAAGTTGAGTGTTTTCTAATCTTAAACCTAAGAGAAATGAAAATTTACCAAATTTGGTTCCGTATTGAGAATACAGGGCATTTACGTTTTCTTCGTAATCAAAGATATTGGTAAGCGTATCGTTAGTTACCAGATTTCCGGTAGCTAAATCTTCCTGCTGTAGACGGTAATCTGTAATTTCGTTTTCAAAATTTCCGCGGTAACCGGCTTCAAATCTAGCGTCTTCCCCAAGCGGTAAAACATAATCTGCCTGGATTAAATATTCTTTTTGATCTTCTTCGGTATAAACTTCTTCTCGTTGAAAAGCTTCAGGATTTTCCTGATTTGTAGAAATATATTCTTCGTTTATAAAAGTATTTTGAACTTCGGCATCGTTTTCATATTGAAAATCGGCTGTTAGTTCGTGACCTTCATCATTAAATTTATTCTGGTAATTTATTGAAATCTGGTAGCTATTATCTTCTTCACTTTGTAACTCTCTTCTTAAAGTTTCTTCAACTAAACTGCCACCAATATAGCGATCGCTATTATTTAAGGTTTCATCTTCATCCTCACCGTAGCGATAAAAAATACTGGCTGTAAGCGAAGATTGCTCGGTAAGGAAATATTCAATTCCAAAATTGCCGTTGTAGTTTCTGTTTAAACGCTCTGTTTCCCGTTCCTCGCGAATTCTATCATATTCGGGTCTAACAATTTCCCCATCAGAGTTAAATCGTCTTAGATACTCGGTATCACTAAAGTTATTTTGTGGAGCATCAAAATAGCGCCATCCAATATTAGTAAATAGGTTGAATTTTTCAGTTCTATAGTTAAGATTGGTAGAAAGTCCGGCGTTATCGGGATGACCTAAGTTTAAATTTACTGAACCGTTAAAACCAAGGGTTTCTTTTTGTCTAAGAATGATATTTAGGATACCTGCTGTACCTTCAGCATCATATCTAGCCGAGGGGGAAGTAATAACTTCAACACGTTCAATAGCTTCAGCTGGAAGCTGGCTTAAAACGTTGCTATCTCCAAACCCGGCCATTGCCGATGGTTTACCATTAATAAGGATTCTAACATTTTGATTCCCTCTTAAGCTAATTCCGCCTTCAACATCTACAGAAACCGAAGGAACGTTATTAAGAGCATCACTAACAGTACCACCTGCAGTGGTAAGGTCTTTTCCTATATTATAAATCTTTTTATCAAGTTGGACGCTTACCTGTGTAGTTTCGGCCTGGACTACAACCTCGTCAAGACTATCTGAATCAAGCCCCAGAGAGATAGTACCTAAATTAATATCTGAATCTACCTTACGATCATTGAATTCTTTAGTTTCATAAGAGATAAATTCAACAATAACATTATAAGTGCCTTCTGGGACTTCTATAGAGAAATTTCCCTGGGAATTGGTTACAACTCCTGTAACATCTGCAGGTTCGTTGGCATTAACTACAGAAACTGTTGCGAATTCAAGAGGAACATTCATCTCCTCGTCCATTACTTTTCCGGAAATTTTATGCGGGCCCGATTGGGCGAAGCCGCTAAGGCTGAAAAAAAGAAAAAACGCTACACTGAGCGTACTCAAGATTTTGGTGGTCATAGAAAAATTTTATTCTTTGACCCCTACTTTTTGAAATGGTTTAATGGAATTTGGGTTAAACTCGCGTTAAATACAACTTTTAAATGTTAAAAGTACTTTTATCACTGAGCTTCAATACTTAAGATTTACGACTAATTTTCTTATTTAATTCAAGATATTTTTCAAACTGCTTTTTGCTCATTAATTTCTGCAACTTTCTATGTTCTGCCTTTTGAATTTCCTTGAGTTTAAAGATTATTTCATCTTCATGTAAAGCCGTAGTATTAAGGATTTCATTCTTTTTAAGGGTATATTCTATAATAAGATCTTCAAGTTTACCGGTTTGTTCAAAATCCAGTTCTAATTCTCTTTTCCAGGTATAGGCTAACTCCCTTGCAATTTCAAGGAGTTCTTTTCTGCTTTTTCTATGCAGGTAAAAATGGGAAAAAATAAATCCCGCAACTAGAAATCCGGCGGCCCCAATTATAGCTATTTTATGTTGAGTTTTCATTTTTTACTGGTTTGAATTACCAAAACTTTTATTGTAATAAATCTTCAATTTTAGAACCCGGGCGACCTACAACCGCAGTATCTTTAGTTTCTACAATAGGTCTTTCAATTAATTTTGGATTTTTAACCATTACAGTAATTAATTCCCTGTCGCTAAGATCTTTATTTTTATATTCTTCTTTCCAGATCTTTTCGTTGGTTCTTATTAACTGCATAGGATAAAAACTTAGTTTATCCAGAATTTGCTTTAATTCGGTTTCAGAAAGAGGTTCTTTTAAATATTCTCTAACCTCATAATCTTTTCCTGAGTTTTTAACGATTTCCAATCCTTCCCGGGATTTTTTACATCTGGCGTTATGGTAAACTGTAATCATTATTTTTTGGTTTTGGCTTCTTTAAAATAAACAATAAATTCTAATTCTAAAATTTATGAGCATAAACTTATCAATCTTCCTGCCGTTGTCCCATCATCATTAAAAAAGCTTTTAAAAACATATCAATATCACCATTCATCACGGCATCTACGTTTCCGGTTTCTTCTGCAGTTCTTACGTCTTTAACCAATTTATAAGGATGCATCACGTAATTTCTAATTTGTGATCCCCATTCAATTTTCATCTTAGAATCTTCAATTTCCCTACGTTGGGCCTGTTGTTTCTGAAGTTCTATTTCATACAACTGACTTTTTAAAAGCTGCATTGCCTTGGTCTTATTTTCCAGCTGCGATCGTGTTTCAGAATTTTCTACAACAATTCCAGTAGGAGCGTGGCGCAATCAAACCGCCGTTTCAACCTTATTTACATTTTGTCCCCCAGCTCCAGAAGAACGCATAGTTTCCCAGGAAATCTCAGAAGGATTAATATCTATTTCAATTGAATCATCGGCTAATGGATAAACATAAACCGAAGCAAAAGAGGTGTGCCTTTTCGCATTACTGTCAAATGGGGAAATTCGTACCAGCCTGTGTACGCCATTTTCACCTTTTAACCATCCAAAAGCAAAATCGCCTTCAATTTCAAGCGTTACTGTTTTAATTCCTGCAACATCACCGGCCTGGTAATTCAATTCTTTTATCTTAAACCTGCGTTTTTCGGCCCACATAAGGTACATACGCATAAGCATCTCGGCCCAGTCGCAACTTTCGGTACCACCGGCACCGGCAGTAATTTGTACAACAGCACTCAATTTATCACCCTCTTCCGAAAGCATATTTTTAAATTCAAGGTCTTCTATAAGGTCTAAGGCTTGCTTATGTTTTTCTTCCACATCTTTTTGCGTAGCTTCATCTTCCTTATAAAATTCATACAAAACCTCTAAATCTTCTACCAGGGTTTCTCCTTTTTCAAATTCGTCTACCCATTGCTTTTCAGTATTGAGATCACGCATTAGTGCCTCAGCTTTTTTAGGATCGTCCCAAAAATCTGGAGCAAAGGTTTTTTCTTCCTGGTTGGAGATTTCTATTTTTTTGGCATCAATGTCAAAGATACCTCCTTAACGCACCAAGGCGCTCTCTGAGATCTTTGATCTGCTCAGTTGTAATCATATCTAAATTTTATAAGGTAAAAATAGAATTTAAGACTGCGACGGGAAAGTATTTAACGATATTTTTATAGTTTTAGACTTCCTATAAAAGCACGTAAATGCAGCAATTTTCACTTATTTTGCTGTTAGTCAGTTTCTCACTTTCCAGAATAATATAATTTCTTCTGAAAAAGAAATTTTGCATTGGAGGTTTGAAATTGATTTTAGAAATTTAGTTATAATGAATCAAATGGAAATAATTTCTGTTTTTGCTGAAATAAAAAAGAAATATATATGAAAGAAATAGATTTAAGAAGTGATACCGTAACCCGCCCAACAAGCGGAATGTTAAAAGCAATAATGGGCGCCGATGTTGGGGACGATGTTTATAAGGAAGATCCTAGCGTAAACGCTTTAGAAGAAAAACTGGCAAAGATGTTCGGGAAGGATGAAGCCTTATTTTTTCCTACCGGAAGTATGGCTAACCAGGCCGCAATAAAATTGCATACACAACCTGCCGAGCAGCTTATTTGTGATAAATGGGCGCACGTTTTTAACTATGAAGGTGGTGGCGCTTCTTTTAATAGTGGGGTTTCCTGCAAGTTGGTAGATGGTGATCGCGGAATGATTACTGCTACCCAGGTTGAAGAAAATATAAATCCGCCAGACTTTTATCACAGTCCGTTAACGAGTTTGGTTTGTTTGGAAAATACCACCAATAAAGGTGGTGGCGCTTGTTACGATCTAAAGGAAATCAAAAAAATAAGAAAAGTTTGCAATACGCATAAATTAGGTTTGCATTTAGACGGCGCAAGGCTTTTTAATGCCTTGGTGGCTAAAAATGAAGATCCAAAAGAATACGGAAAATTATTTGATACTATTTCGGTTTGTCTTTCTAAAGGGCTGGGAATCCCTATGGGATCGGTGCTTATTGGTGATAAGGAAATTATGAAAAACGCGATTAGAATTCGTAAAGTTTTAGGTGGTGGTATGCGCCAGGTAGGTTTTATGGCCGCAGCCGGAATTTATGCCTTAGATAACCACGTAGAACGTTTAGCCGAAGACCATAAAAGAGCTGCAGAAATTGCTGAAACTTTAGATGCTGCAAGCTATGTGGGCGAGGTGGAAACTGTGGAAACAAATATTATTATTTTTTACCTGAAAAATGCTTCAGATGAAACTGCTTTTATGAAAAAGCTTCAGCAGGAAAATATTAGAATAAGCAATATGGGACAGGGAAAATTAAGAATTGTTACCCATTTAGATTATTCCGAAGAAATGCACCAGAAGTTTTTGAAGGTTCTACGGGAAATTAATTTATAGGTTTTAATAGAGTTTAACCTAATCTTACAATGCTTTTAATATGTTTCGGGAATTGAATTTCATAATTTTCAAAAAACCAAAATTAAGTTATGAAAAATGTATTGCCAAGAAAAGAAGTACCAAGATTAAGAGTAGAAACTACCAGCGGAATGCAATGGGATTTACGCGAGCAGAAACCAGAGAATTTTACGATGGTTATTTTTTATCGCGGATTGCACTGCCCGGTTTGTAAATCGTATTTAGAAGAATTAAATAAAAAAGTTGAGAAATTTCAGGAGAAAGGAGTGAGTGTTATTTGCATTAGCGCGAATAATAAGACCCTGGCAGAAAAAACGGTGAAGGAATGGGAAGTAGATAATCTTACTATAGGTTATAATTTTAATACTGAAGATGCCCGGAAATGGGATTTGTATATTTCTGAAGGAATTAACGATGAACCGGAAGTTTTCTTTGAACCCGGACTGTTTCTTGTTAAACCTGATAATACCCTTTATGCGGCTTCTATTCAAACGATGCCTTTCGCAAGGCCAAAATTTGATGAATTATTAAAGGCTATAGATTTTGTGGTAGAAAAAGAATATCCAGCAAGGGGAGAAGCATAAAAAGAAAAACCTCACAGTTTTTAGAAAGCTGTGAGGTTTTTTTGATTTAAATTCTGAAATAAATTCAGGATTTAAGATAATTAAATTCTATTTGAATTGATCTAAACCGGGAATATCTGGCATCCCGTCTTTTGCTACGGCAGCAAGTTCTGCTTCGTTAATATCTGAAGCTCTGCTTATCGCTTTATTTAAAGTGAGTACCAAATAATCTTCCAGCTGTTCTTTATCATCCATCAATTCATCAGCAACGCTAATATTCTTAATTTCACGCGTAGCGCTAATAGTTACTTTTAGAAGTCCGTCACTGGATTTTTCTTCAATAGTTACCGTTTTTAGGCGTTCTTTAGTTTCTTCAACCTTTTGTTGGGTTTCCTTGATCTTATTCATCATACCCATCATATCTCCAAACATAGTCTCTTTTTTAAATTTAATAAACACAAATTTACTAATTACAGGTTTAATCCTGTTAATTTGAACCCACTAATTATGTATTTGGTTGGGAAGCCTTACCTTTGCAAGCGCTTAAAAATAATGCAGATTTGAAAAAAGAAATTTTACCGCCAAAAGCTAAGAAAATACCTAAAACCCTGGAATTTCACGGAGACGTGAGAATAGATAATTATTACTGGATGAACAATCGCGACAATCCAGAAGTTATTGATTATCTAAATCAGGAAAATGAATATAACCAGAAAATGACTGCTCATACCAAAGATTTTCAGCAGCGGTTATTTGAGGAAATGAAAGGCCGAATAAAAGAAGATGATGAATCGGTTCCCTATAAATTGAATAATTACTGGTATTTAACCCGTTTTGAAACCGGAAAAGATTACCCAATTTATTCAAGGAAAAAGCGGGAACTGGATGCGCCTGAAGAATTGCTTTTTGATGTTAATGAAATGGCAGATGGGTTTGAATATTACAGTCTTGGCGGATTGAATGTGAGTCCCGATAATAAAATGGTGGCTTTTGGGGTAGATACTTTAAGCCGAAGAAAATATACCATTCAAATTAAAGACCTGCAAACAGGAGAAACTTATCCTGATAAAATTGAAAATGCAACCGGAGGTTCTACCTGGGCGGCCGATAATAAAACGCTTTTCTATACTAAAAAAGACGAACAAACGCTTCGTTCTTATCGAATTTACAAGCACATTTTAGGAACTGATTCTGCTGAAGATGAACTGGTTTTTGAAGAGGAGGATGAAACTTTTAATACCTATGTTTATAAATCCAAGTCCAAGGAATATATCATCATTGGGAGTCATAGTACTTTAACTACAGAATACCGTATTTTGAAGGCTGATGATTCATCTGGTGAGTTTAAGGTTTTTCAGCCCAGGGAACGAGGTTTAGAGTATAGCATAGCGCATTACGAAGATAACTTTTACGTAATGACCAATAAAGATGGTGCCACCAACTTTAAACTTATGAAAACCCCGGTTGATAAAACTACAAAAGAAAACTGGGTAGACGTTATTCCGCATCGCGAAGATTATTTACTTGAAGATATTGATATCTTTAAAAAATATCTGGTAGTAAGCGAGCGTAACAATGGCTTAAATAAAATAAAAGTGATTCGCTGGGATAATTCAGAAGAATATTATATTCCTTTTGATAATGAAACCTATACCGCTTATACCTCTATAAATCCTGCTTTTGATACTGACATTTTAAGGTTCACTTATAATTCTATGACCACGCCAACTTCGGTTGTAGATTTTAATATGGAAACCCGGGAAAAGACGGTTTTAAAAGAACAGGAAGTTTTAGATAAAAATTTTAATAAAAATAATTACCTCTCTGAGAGAATTTGGGCTACTGCCAAAGATGGTACTAAAATTCCGGTGAGTTTGGTTTATAAAAAGGGAACTAAACTAGACGGAAATAGTCCGCTACTACAATATGCTTATGGTTCCTACGGTTCTACCATAGATCCTTATTTTTCAACGGTAAGGCTTAGTTTATTAGATCGTGGTTTTATCTATGCAATTGCACACATTCGGGGCGGAGAATATTTGGGACGAAACTGGTATGAAGACGGGAAGCTTTTCAATAAAATGAACACATTTACCGACTATATAGATGTTTCAGAATATTTAATTCAGGAGAAATATACTTCCGCAGAACATCTATACGCAATGGGCGGTTCGGCAGGAGGTTTGCTTATGGGCGCGGTTATTAATATGGCGCCACAGCTTTATAATGGAGTTATTTCTGCAGTTCCTTTTGTAGATGTGGTAACTACTATGTTAGATGATAGTATCCCGTTAACCACTGGTGAATACGATGAATGGGGAAATCCGAATAATAAAGATTATTACGAATATATGCTGCAATATTCGCCTTACGATAATGTAGTGGCGCAAGATTATCCAAATTTACTGGTAACAACAGGTTTACACGATTCCCAGGTTCAATATTGGGAACCGGCAAAATGGGTAGCGAAATTAAGAGAATTAAAGACCAATAATAATTTATTGTTGTTCCATACTAATATGGATGCCGGTCACGGTGGGGCTTCCGGACGTTTTGAAGCATTAAAAGAAGTAGCCGAAGAGTATGCGTTTTTACTGGATTTGGAAGGAATTGACCACTAATTAAAAAATTTGCCTTAAATTTGGGGGATTTTACGCTCTTAAAAAGAGTGAAATAGTTAACCCAAATTTTGTAAAGAACTTCGATTTATGAAAGAAGATTTGCAAGTATATGATAATGTATTGCAATTAATTGGCAATACACCCTTGATACAACTGAATAAAATAACCCAGGAATTTAAAGGGGAATTCTTCGCTAAAGTAGAAGCCTTTAATCCGGGACACTCCGCTAAAGACCGTATTGCACTTTATATTATTGAAGAAGCCGAGAGAAAAGGTATTCTTAAACCGGGAAGCACAATTATAGAAACTACTTCTGGTAATACCGGGTTTAGTATTGCTATGGTAAGTGTTATAAAAGGTTATGAATGTATTCTTGCGGTAAGCTCCAAAGCTTCTAACGATAAGATTGATATGCTAAAAACAATGGGTGCCAAGGTGTATGTTTGCCCGGCGCACGTTTCGGCAGACGATCCTAGATCTTATTACCAGGTTGCGAAAAGATTACATTCAGAAACTAAAGGCTCGGTTTATATTAATCAGTATTTTAATGAGCTGAATATTGATGCTCATTTTAATTCTACAGGCCCCGAGATTTGGAAACAAACCGAAGGAAAAATAACTCACCTTGTAGCTTGTAGCGGTACCGGTGGAACAATTTCTGGAACTGCCAGATATTTAAAGCAGCAAAATCCTGAAATGAAAGTTATTGGTATAGATGCTTACGGTTCAGTTTTAAAGAAATATCACGAAACGAAAGAATTTGATTCTGGTGAGATTTATCCGTACAGAATAGAAGGACTGGGAAAAAACCTTATTCCATCTGCAACAGATTTTGAAATTATAGATCGTTTTGTTAAGGTTAGTGACGAAGATAGTGCACATACTGCCAGGGAACTTGCAAAAACCGAAGGTTTGTTTGTAGGTTACACCAGTGGGGCAGCTACCCAGGGATTAAAACAACTTGCTGAAGAAGGAGAATTTGACGAAAACAGTAATGTTGTAGTAATATTCCCCGATCACGGCTCCCGCTATATGGGGAAAGTCTTTAGCGACGATTGGATGGAAGAACAGGGCTTTTTTGATACTAAAAATGAAATTGAGGCACAGCCTATAGAATTTATAAAATAAGAAGTATTTTGAAATTTATTCAGAAATAAAGTTTATAAAAGCATCCCGCGTAGGATGCTTTTCTTTTATTTGAATTTGCTGAATAAATAACTTTGTGCAATTGAGCCAATTTTAAGTATTTTTGCGGCTCGACTAAAAAAAGATCGATGAGGGATTTATTTGAAAAAATATATAAAGATAAAGGACCATTAGGAAAATGGGCAGAGCAGGCTGAAGGATATTTTGTATTTCCTAAGCTGGAAGGGCCAATTTCTAACCGAATGAAATTTAGAGGGAAAGAAGTAATTACCTGGAGTATTAACGACTACCTGGGACTTGCCAATCATCCCGAAGTAAGAAAAGTAGACGCTGAAGCTGCTGCTGAATACGGTTCGGCTTACCCAATGGGCGCTAGAATGATGAGCGGCCATACTCAGCTTCACGAAAAATTGCAAGACGAATTAGCTTCTTTTGTACACAAACAATCGGCCTACCTACTTAATTTTGGTTACCAGGGAATGGTTTCTACCATAGACGCTTTAGTTTCTAAGCAAGATGTAATAGTTTATGATGTAGATGCTCACGCCTGTATTATAGATGGAGTAAGATTACATTTAGGTCAGCGTTTTACTTATAAGC
>Ga0207891_1001291_pt1 | contig 11895 bp, 12 predicted proteins | sample LinPmetageLP50_FD_184061 | JGI IMG/M metagenome (GOLD analysis project Ga0207891, IMG submission 184061) | Marine viral communities from the Pacific Ocean - LP-50 (SPAdes) | ecosystem: Environmental > Aquatic > Marine > Oceanic | place: Pacific Ocean | collected 2011-08-27 | reverse complement strand
ATCCATTTCGGCTTTGAAATGTTTTAATTGAATCTCCAAAGCTTCCTGAACTCCAAAAATCCCGGGTTCGTAAAACTTAATTTGTTTGGTTATATGGTTCTTACGATTAGACCAGGAATTTTCACCATCATTTTCATTGGCATATTTAATATTGTAACTCATCAGTTCTACTTCCTGGCTAGAAAGAGTAGTTCCGGTAAAAATGAAAAGCAGTAAAAAGAAGAAAGTTCGGTTTATCATATTTCTGATTTTTGATAAAGTTCGGAAAAAAATTAAAAAAACAGGCCAATTTAATATTTTGATGATTTTTAAATAATAATTGAAGTTTTTTATTTTACTTTGTATTTCAAAGTACTTTATAATGGAAAATGAAAAGTATCTTCAAGATCTAAGCGACATCAAGCGCATGATGGAATGCTCTTCTCGATTTATTTCCCTAAGCGGGCTTGCCGGAGTTTTTGCAGGTGGTTATGCAATTATTGGAGCTATAGTTGGAAAATTTTTACTGGATAGGCATAATTCAGCCATAGATTCGTTGAGCCCGGCTTCAATGGACGGGATAATATTGACGCAGTTATTTTTATTAGCTATTGCAGTTCTTCTTCTGGCTATTGGAACCGCGGTTTTTCTAACCACCAGGAAAGCTAAAAAAACAAAAGATAAAACCTGGGACAGCACCAGCAAACGATTACTTATCAATTTTTTTGCTCCTTTAACATCAGGTGGAATTTTCTGTCTAATCCTAGTGCAATATAATCTTATAGGACTTGTAGCTCCCTCTATGCTTATTTTTTACGGGCTTGCCCTTATTCATGCCAGCAAATATACTTTTGGTGATCTTAGAAGTTTAGGATATTCAAATTTAATCCTGGGCCTTATTGCCACCCAGTTTTTAAGCTACGGATTATATTTTTGGGCAGTTGGGTTCGGACTTTTTCATATTGCCTATGGTATCTGGATGTACAATAAGTATGACAGAAAAAATGCCTAATGAAGAATATTATTAGTAATATAAATAAAGCTTTTGATCACAGGGTACGCCTGGGAATAATGAGTGTATTAATGGTAAATGAATATGCCGATTTTACCGGCTTAAAAGAACTCCTGGGAGTTACCGATGGTAATATTGCGAGCCATATTAAAGCCCTGGAAAAGAAAGGTTATGTAACGGTAGAAAAATCTTTTATAGACCGAAAACCAAATACACGATACAGTGCCACCAAAACCGGCCGGAAAGATTTTCAGAAACATATTGACGCCATTGAAAACTTATTAAAGCAACAGAGACAATAAGGATAAGCCTTTTTTTTATCATTCAACTTTGAAATTCAAAGTACTTAAAATAACTTTTAATCAAAATTTATTATTATGAAAACTAACAGATTTCTAATTATCCTTCTTATTGTGGGTGTACTTTTACTAATTCCCTTTTTCGCGATGCAGTTTAGCAGCGAAGTGTTTTGGACTGTTTCAGATTTTATTATTATGGGAATTTTACTCCTGGTAACCGGGCTGGGAATTGACCTTGTGCTGAGAAAGGTTTCCAGCAGCAAAAACCGCCTTATAATCGGTGGAATTATTCTTGCAGTATTTTTTATGATCTGGGCAGAACTTGCTGTTGGAGTTTTTGGAACTCCTTTTGCCGGAAGTTAAAAAACTGCCAGAAGAATATTATAAAATCGATTAATGCAATATTTTGTAGACAAAAACTCTATAGTTCGCGAAATTTGGGGAAAGGGTGATACCATTCTCTTTATTTTCGCCGGAGCTTCGGCTGAATTTGCGCTCAATAAAGCTGTAGACTGGCTTTATTATACCGGTCGTTTACCTCAAGATCCGCTTGGCAGGCTTTTCTCAACGGTTTCCTATGCCCGGGAAATTGTTTTTGCTGAAAAATCGTCGGCACTTAAGGCAATAGATCATATAAATTCTATTCACGCTTCGCTGGAAAATAAACGCGGAAAAAATATTCCGGACTGGGCTTACCGGGACGTGCTTTTTATGCTTATAGATTATTCTATCAGATCTTTTGAAATCCTGGAACGCAAGCTAGAACTTTCTGAAAAAGAAGAAGTTTTTGAAGTTTTCTGGCGGGTTGGAAAACGAATGAATTTAAAAGATCTACCAAAAAATTTCCAGGAATTTGAAAAGATGCGGCAGGAACACCTGGAGCAAAACCTTAAGTATGGAGAATATACCAAAGACCTTTATCAACAATACCGCAAACACCTGGGGTTTATGCGTTACAAGTTATTACTGGAAACACAAAGCCTTATTACTCCCATTAGCGTCCGTAACTATTTAAATTTGCGTAAGTTTTCTTTCCTAAACCCGGTGATTCCTATTTATAAAATTAGCAGAAATCTAAGAATAGACGGACTTCTTAAATCGCTGATCCTACCTTCAGAATATCAAGAAGAGATCAAATCCTTAGACATTCAATATACTTATACCACAAAAGAAAAATGAAGAATCCAAAGAATTAAAAATTGAGCATCTTTAAACTTAACCGAAATCGCAGAAGAAACTATCTTATTGGCTTTTTCACCCTGTTATTTATTGAAATTCTTATCGCCAGCTTTATAAAAGATGATTTTATAAGACCTTACCTTGGGGATTTCCTGGTGGTAATAATGCTTTATTGCTTTCTCATGGGAATAAGCCGATTCTCTATTTATAAAAGCCTATTTATTGTTCTGATATTCTCCTTTATAATAGAATTTCTCCAGCTCATTGATATCTTAAAATTACTCCAATACCAGCCACCCAAACCTATAATGATAATATTAGGTAGTAGTTTTTCGGTTTGGGATTTGGTTGCTTACTTACTAGGAATTTTAAGTTGTCTTATTTTAGAAATTCTTATAAACAGAACCTACACTCCATCTACATAATTCTGTAAATAACTGAATTTTGAAGTTAACCTGCCATTTTGAGTCATCTGCGCTCGGGCTAAGACTCCATTTTTATCATTATTAAAGAAAGCGGGGATCACGTGTTCCATAAACATTTCTCCAAAACCCTCGCTGGCATCTTTGGGTAATTCGCAAGGCAAATTATCTACCGCCATAACCAGGATACTCTCTTTCTCGCGGAAATCTACTTCGGCTTCAGTTGCAGGATCGTAACCATAAAAAGGCTCAGCTATGGTTGAAGGCCTAATTGTACTGGCAATAGGCTCATTAATATCGCAGGAAATATCTGCTATATATTTTATAGTAAAATCTTTAGATTTTGCATCTTCAGCAGTAAAAAATACCGGCGCTCCATCTCCGTAAAAATGCCCAGAAATAAAGAAATCACTGCATTTAGCGAAACGCAGAAAGTTTGAATCGTACTTGCCGGGTTCTTTAAAAAACTCTTTCTGACTACCCGCGGAGCCATCCTTCTTTATATTATAATCAAGCACATCTATATTGCAATAAACCGGCTCATCTCCTTTAAATTTCAGAAAATCCTCCACGTCCAGCTTTCTGATCTTTAAATGATCTAAAATTTCTTTTGCGCCCCGGGCCACCTTACCTGCGCCGGTCAGTAATATTTTTATTGGCGGAATTTTAATTTTATCGAGTTCTGCCAACATGGCATCAAGATCTGGCAGAGATTCTACTTTCGGTAAAGTATATAGATTTTCTTTTAAACCAATTCCCCTCAACCCATTGTAAGTTCCTACGAGACCGGCATATCGACCAAAACCAATAAGCCTGTGATTTTTTTGATTCACAATTACCTCGTGGTCGTATAATTCGATATTATTTTTAAGAATTTTCCTAAGCAGATCGCGGTTATAAGGTTGCTTTTTAATGGTATGGGAAAAGAAAAAGTATTTTTTATTCGGAATTAAAGCCGGTAGTGGAACTTCTTTTACACCCAGTAAAACATCGCAATCTGATACATCTTCAGTAACTTCAAAACCGGCATCGCAATATTCCTGATCGGTAAAAATACGAATATCAGAACTTTGCACTTTAAAATTAGCTTCCGGAAACTTTTTTACGAGTTCTTTTAGTTTATTAGGTGAAAAAACTACGCGACGGTCTGGTGGCGTTTTTTCTTCTTTAATCAGTGCAAATTTTATCATTTCTGGTATGGGTTTTGTACTTCTTTGTGTGTAACTCAAAGGTATGAATTTAAAATTGTATCTTTGCAGGCTCAGATCAGCTAAAAACTGACTGGATTTCCGCCTTTGCGGAAATAACAATGTTCTTTATTTATGGGGTCGACTTGGTTTTGACAGCGAGTCTAATTGAGTTGTAAGCACGTCGAGCGCTGGGATATAGCTCGTAAATCTCATATTTCACACTTTTTTAAACGGCGAAGATAACTACGCCTTGGCTGCATAATCCGAATCACAGTAGGATTGCTTAGTCCCTGTAAGACAGGGAGCCAAGATGTCCCGCGAAGGCCTTGATTTACGGCATTCGCATTAGGGGCACCGATAAAGTAAATATAGGAACTGTAGGACCTTGATGCAGTTCTAAAATCTAATTGAGGATACGGAAGAAGTTAGGTTGTTTTCGGCCAGACTTTTTCCCGACAATCTAAGCGGAAACTAAACGTGTAGAAAGCATCTGAATTGCTTGTTTGGACGAGGGTTCGAACCCCTCCGACTCCACTTTTCACATTTCAAAATGTAGCAAAAACCCCGAAATCCCAGGATTTACGGGGTTTTTTGTTTTTAAAAATATCATTTCTTATCAAATAAACGCGTATTTATGGTTACCAATCTGGTGACCAAATATTTAGAGAAAAATTGGTAACCATAAACACCCAAAATCACTAATTATCAAATCTTTATGAAATATTAAATTTAAATATCGTATCTCATTTTTTCTTACTTTAATTGGGAATTTAAAGACCAAAATATGAGTACTTCTTATCAACTTAGTTTTTACCTTAGAAAAAGCAGAACCAATAAAACATCTGAGAGTGATATTTATTTACGTATTTCCGTTAGAGGTAAAAGATCTGCGTTAAGTATTAACAGGAAAGTGGATCCCAGAAAATGGAGCTCTTCATCGGAAAAGGCCCTGGGAAAAAGTCCTGAAGCTACAGAAATAAATAATTTTATTAATGTTCTAAAAAATAAAATTAAGAATATACATCAAGAATTGATAGAAAAAAATCAAGCCATTACTTCTAAAAGTATTCTTGACGAATTTAAGGGAGTTAATAAAAAGAAGCCGAAAATGACCCTTGAGGCATTCAAAGAGCACAATGAACAAATGGATCGCCTTTCCGGTAAAAGTATCTCTAAGAGCACCGCTAAGCGATACTGGACCTGTTATAACCACATTGAGCAATTCCTAAAGGAGGTTTATAAATCTGAGGATTTCCGAATGAAAGATATAGACCACCAGTTCATCACAAAATTTGAATATTTTTTAAAAACTGCAAGAAAGTGTAATCACAACTCAGCCTTGAAATACGTCAATAATTTTAAAAAGATTGTACGTATTGCACTTGCCAATCAATGGATGGACAGGGATCCATTTTATAATTATAAAGTTCAATATGAAACCGTAGATCGGGAATTTCTAAATGAAGATGAAGTAAAAGCCCTGGTAGAGAAAGAACTTTATTTTGACCGTTTAAGAATTGCGAGGGATATGTTTGTCTTCAGTTGTCATACCGGTTTGGCTTTTGGTGATCTGGAAAAACTCTCTGAAAAGGATATAACTAAAGGCATAGATGGTGGAAGATGGATAAGAACAAAAAGATTGAAAACTAAATCAATAACCAGTGTTCCCTTACTACCAATAGCGGAAGAAATTATTGAACGCTATAAAGATCATCCTGAAATAAAGGACAAGGACTTAATTCTTCCCGTTCCCAGAAATCAAAATTATAATGCTTTTTTAAAAGAGATTGCTGTGTTGTGTGGAATTAAAAAAAACCTTACCACGCACCTGGCTCGCCATACATTTGCAACTACTGTAACGCTTTCCAATGGAGTGCCTATAGAATCTGTAAGCAAAATGCTAGGCCATAAGGATCTGAGAACGACCCAACATTACGCAAAAATTGTGGATAGAAAAATTAGTGATGATATGAAGGCATTAAGAAAAAAACTAGAGGAAAAAGCTACTAAAGACTCTAAAAAAAGTGACTTTAAGAAGAAAAAATAGCCTGGTATTTTTATAACTCCAAGTGAAAAGCTTTCTGTTTACTCTTCATTAAAAAGATCGTACACCTCCCTATTAAGGTCTGGAATATAATTACCCAGAGCCTTCAAGGCTCTTTCCTGAATTTTACCGAAACTTTCTGATTCTAAATCTCCCCCGGCAATCTCCCAATCCTCAAAGTAAAGAACCTGTGAGAGGTAAGTGTCATCTTCACCATAGTACATAACTGTAACGCGAGTCCCGCTAAAAGCCAATTGTAAAGAATAGAATACGTTCTTAAAATAATCTGGAGTATGAATTTCAGGCAAATCCAGGGAAATCATATTTGTTTCCGGATCATAAGAAAGCCATGTTGGTAAATAAACTTTTCCCAGTTCTAGCATTAGAATTTAATTTATAGACCAGTTCTATAAATGTAATATTTTTTACTTTAAACGGTTGGTTTTAAGGTGAGTTCCTAAAAATAGGATAAAAAATGAACCATCGTGTATATTCTAATACCCGTTCAGCACATTTACACTACATTTCGCAAAAGCTTCATTCCGGGAAAAGCGCTTCTCTGTAAAGATCTTGGACACCATTGAATAAATTGCGACTTCCTTTACGCTAACCCGATGAAAAATCGGAACGCTCCACTCCATTTCGAAATTTTTCAATGAAGTCCGCCAGATTGAGGTCCAGATCATAGTCCTTCTTTCCCAACAAAGTGGTGGTTTTTCCTGATCCATATTCAACATCATCCTTACGCCCCTCCCCTTTTTAAGATGCAAATAACAACATCCTGTCCTGGACAGCGGCATAAAGCCGATTCGGCTTTGCCTACTCTTTTTATACGCTTTACCAGGCCAGGATGTTGTACAATAAATGCATCGAAAAAAGGTAATGTGACGGCCTTTAGATTTGTCATATAGTATTTATCTATAATGGTGATTGTGTTGAAAAGAGGGGGTCTGGGGGAGACTCATAACTTTCAATTTTGTTAATAAATATAAATGTGGGTAGGTGAACTTTGGCGACGGCTAGGATAACGACCTATATAGAGTTTTGGCACCTACCCTTTCTAAAATTGAAATTAATCATTCCTTGTCATTAAATTTAGGATAATAAAAGAAAAAGGACGGGGTGAACTTTTGCGACGGCCAGGTTCACGGCCTCTATAGCGTATTAGTCCCCGTCCTTTGTAACCAGATTGCCAGAACCATATAGGATTTTAGCCTTTGCTATTAAAGGTCTTAGTTTAAGCAATCTATTAAATGCAATATAAAAATATGGAAATTATTGATGTTATTGGTATTGATGTGAGTAAACTGACTTTGGATTGTTGTATCCATAAAAGTGGACTTCAAAGGGGGTTTGCAAACGAACCAAAAGGAATTGGCAAGATGATCAAGTGGTCTTTGAGCAAAAGTAAAGTGAACAAGGAAAATCTCTTGTTCATATTGGAGCACACGGGACTCTATTCAGATAGGCTTGTCGAAATATTAGCCACTGGAGATTACTTGGTAAAAGCAGTATCCGGCCTGGAGATCAAGCGCTCGTTGGGGATCATTAGGGGTAAGGACGATAAGGCGGATGCCAAACGCATAGCCTTGTATGGGTATCGAACCCGGGAAGAAGGGGTATTGGTTAAATTACCCGGCTCCACCTTGGTTAGGTTGAAACGGTTAATGTCCCTTCGAAGAAAATTGGTTGGACAACGGGCGGGACATATGGCGACACTTAAGGAGCAGAAAAAAGTTTTAGAAGAGGATGCTCTTTTGTTCTGGGTACAGGAGGACATTATAAACCTCTTGAGCTGGAGAATAAGTGACCTTGAACGTGAAATGGACAAGTTATTACAGAGCGATCAGGAGTTAAAAGAAATGATGGAGCTATTGGTTGGGATAAAAGGAATTGGCAGGGTTACTGCCCGTTTCTTGATCGTATATACGGCTGGATTTACATCATTCGGGTCGTGGAGGAAGTTTGCTTCCTATTGTGGTATAGCACCTTTTCCACATACCTCAGGGACTAGTATAAAAGGAAGGACAAAGATTAGCCGTTTGGCAAACCTTGAAGGTAAATCACTGCTTCACCAATGTGCCATTGCTGCAATAAAGTCAAGTCCAGAGATGAAAGCGTACTATGAGAGGAGGCTTGAAATGGGTAAGAGCAAAATGAGTACAATCAATATAATAAGAAATAAGTTGGTGGCCCGGGCATTTGCGGTGATTGCGAGAGGGACACCTTATGTGAATACAATGGGCTACTTCTCCTAATTCACCGCTTCATTCATTTTTCATTTGCACTGCAAAAAGGTTCAATTCAAGTGAACATTTTTAGCGGTTAGAAACTTATTTTGCAAATTCTGCATAGAATTCCTTCATACCGCATTTTATGCCTTAGCGTTGAAGGTAGCTTCTCTTCATCTTCAGGTCTTCGACTTCCGGGCCGTCCACATAGCACATTAACTTTTTTTGGTGGCGAAATAACAACATCCATTCCTGCGGGCGGCATAAAGCCGCTTCACTTTTTATACGCCCTGTGCAGGTCTGGATATTGTAAAATTATTTGCATCAAAAAAAGGTAATGTAAAGGCTCTATGGGAAGTAAGTCGAAAACAAAAAAAGATGAAATCAAATCCACCACAAAATATCGCAACGGCACAAAAGAATCAAAAAAAGGAAAATGCTCTGGATATAAAAAGTATGTCGATCAAAAAAGCTTTGTGGGTAAAAAAGAGGACTATAGAAAAAATTATGAAGGGAAATTTGGAATTATCATAGGATACGCTATAGGAAGTAAATCTACAAGGAAGCGGTAGACTCAGTTCAAAACCTAAAAAAGCTTAGATCGAGTCTGGATTTAAAATTCAAAAAAAGGAAAATGCTCTGGATATAATAAGTAAATCAGTTAAAAACTAATTCAATGACGGGGTTAGGTAGTCCAAAATTGGATATGATTTTTTTGAAGTCAACGGTGGAAATTTTTGAATGGTTTTTAGTCTCAGTATTCAAAAATCTGCGTTTTCAGAATTCTTGATTTGACCCAATTCGGAATTTTCACCTCAAATTAAATCAAAATGCACCAAATCGAACGAAAATTTCATTTTCAAAAACACCCCAGAAATAGTATTTTAAAGTATTGATTTTCTGATTAATACCATTACAGGAATTCTTCGGTTTTGACTTTCGCTAAATAATAAAATGGTTCGAAAAGGAATAGGATTTTTCTTGATTCCTTTTTTTTAAAAAGCAGTTGGTGCAAACCAACATGTATGAAAAATTTTGTCCCGCCTGCGGGACGAAATCGAATAGCAAGAGGGTAACACGTTGCACGGTGTTATTCGATTTCTTTTTTGGCAAAACCCTGTGTTTATAGGGCTTTCTAAAATTAGAATTTTAAAAAATATCCACTCTACTGGATATACCCCACTGGAAAGACCCGTAAAATAAAGGTGGCGGTAGCCAGCAAATAGTAAAATAGTATCCATTATGGCGAAATCAAGACTACAATTAAAAGCAAGTACGGCAAAGCGGTTCCGGGAGTTTTCTAAGAAAAACAATAGCAACCAGTCTGAAACTTTAGACCTGATTCTGGACTTTTTTGAGCAAAATAACCTCTCTCCTTTTGAAACTTTAGTGCCCTCAAAAGTGAGCCTGGAACAACTGATTAAAAAAAGGATCGATGCTGTTATTGCCATCCTTAAAAATATTGAGAAGACCCAGACCAAACCGAGCTTGTTAATGCTGGAGTTATTGATGGAAGGTCGATCGGTCCCAAAGCTTGAAGTAGCCAAGAAAGAAAAGCTTTCCGCTCCTAATGAAAAAAGCCTGGCACAATTGGAATTGGAAATTTCCAGGCTTCAGGAGTTATTAAAAACTACCAAAAGAGATCTGGAGTACCTCGTTCAAAAATGTGGAAATAAAGAGCAGCGCCTTTGGTCCGGATTATCTAAAACTCAATATTCCCCGGTCGGAGTTGGCGCATTATAAAATAGCCATTAAACAAAAGAACTAAATGTATATCAGCATCTCCCCTCAGAAAACCGGTGCCGCTTTTTCCAAAAGTGCAGGAGATTTTGTGAGCTACCTGGAAAAAGAAAACGAGGGAAAAAGCCTAATGGAAAAGGAATACTTTTTTAACCAGTATGATGATAACATACGGCCTTACGAAGTGATTAAAGGGATCGATGGAAATACTGCGAAACTAAAAGCCAAAGAGCCTAAATATTATTCAATCACTATGAGCCCAAGCCAGTACGAATTAAAACATATTCGTAATAATCCTGAAAAGCTAAGGGCGTTTGTCCGTAATGCTATGAAAGAATATGCCGGCTCCTTTAACCGGGAGATAAACGGAAGGCCTATTAATGTTGACGATATTAAATATTACGCCAAAATTGAATACGAGCGAACTTATAAAAGTAGTGATGTTGCTATTCGGGAAAACAAACCCTACAGCAAGCAGATCGCTCATCTTAAAAATGAACTTCGGAAGGTAGAACGTGGGGAAATTTCAGGGAACACCCGGCAAATTGAAAAGGAGATTCAAAAACTGGTTAGGGATGCTCCTTATAAAATTCGAGGTAAGGTGATAGAACCGGGAATGAAAAAGGAAGGACTGCAAAGCCATATTCACATCATTGTTAGCCGGAAAGATGCTTCAAATACCTACAGCCTCTCTCCCGGAAGTAAATACAAAGCTTCTGAAGTGGAGATGCACGGTAAGGTTGTAAAGCGAGGTTTTGAGCGGGATAGCTTTTTTCAGAATTCTGAAAAAGCTTTTGACAAGATGTTCCAGTACAACCGGAATTATGTGGAAAGTTATGCTGCTAAAAAGATGCTGAGTAAAGATCCAAAACAATATTTTTTAGGCTTAAAGAACCTGGGGATCAACGAGAAAAAGATCGCCTTTAAAATGATCCGACAAGCGGGCTTACAGTTGCCCGTATTAAACCTGCCGACTAATAAAGTTGGTTTCATCTATAAACAATTAAAAAAAGTCATCGAAACCGGAATTAAATCAAGTTCTATCGGTTATTAAATTTACCTGTTATGCTATCAAATATTTTTTTTTCATGGTTTAGATCTGGAATTGAATTTCCCAAAGGATATGAAGAAGCAAAAGCAATATACAAACCTTAAAACTTACGGACATGAGCGACGTCAATTACATTAGCCATCTTAACGGGGTATTGCATAAATTTTCCAATGACACCAAAATCTCGTCCTCACACCGCAGTTTATACCTGGCATTTTTTGAATTATGGAACCAAAAGCGTTTACCTAAAACAATTATGCTTAACAGTAAACAGGTGATGGCACTAGCCAAAATACGTTCCAGGACAACCTACCACAAATTACTTCGCGACCTAACAAACTGGGGATATCTTCAATACCATCCCTCCACTAGTCCGCAAATTGGATCCCTCGTGGAGATGTTCAGATTTGATACACATCCTGTTCAAAAAATGAACAGGACTTATCCAGTTTCTGAACAGGTACCTGTCCAAAAATTGGTACCTTATAATAAACATAAGAGTAAACATATAATAAACTCTTTTATAAATACTTGTCCAAAAAATGAACAAGTGGTTATTGAGTACTTCAAAGAAAAAAATAGAAGTATTCTGGAGGCTAAAAAATTCTATAATTTCTATGAATCTATTGGATGGAAACTAAACGGTAAAAATCCGATCACAAATTGGCAGGCCTGTGCTCGAAGTTGGATGCTAAAGGCTGATGAAATAAAAAATGATCTAAAGTCTAATTCACCGTCCCAATGGAGG
>Ga0207891_1001269_pt1 | contig 12105 bp, 10 predicted proteins | sample LinPmetageLP50_FD_184061 | JGI IMG/M metagenome (GOLD analysis project Ga0207891, IMG submission 184061) | Marine viral communities from the Pacific Ocean - LP-50 (SPAdes) | ecosystem: Environmental > Aquatic > Marine > Oceanic | place: Pacific Ocean | collected 2011-08-27 | reverse complement strand
GGCCACACTTTTGGAAAAACCCACGGTGCCGGAGACGCCGAGCAATATGTTGGTGCAGAACCTGCAGGCAGCGCTATTGAAGAAATGGGATTAGGCTGGAAAAATAGTATGGGAAAAGGAAATGCTGAAGATACTATTACCAGTGGAATTGAAGGAGCCTGGACCAATACTCCTACCAAATGGAGCAACAGCTTCTTTGACAACCTATTTAAATATGACTGGGAATGCATTAAAGGACCGGGTGGCGCTTACCAATGGAAACCAAAAGATAATGCCGGTGCCGGTACAATTCCAGATGCACACGATCCTTCTAAAAGTCACGCTCCTTTTATGCTAACTACCGATTTATCTTTAAAGGAAGATGAGACATACGAGAAGATTTCCAGAAATTTTTACGAGAATCCTGAAGAATTTGCAGAAGCATTTTCTAAAGCCTGGTATAAATTAACCCACCGTGATATGGGACCACTTTCGCGCTATTTGGGCCCTGAAGTTCCTTCAGAAGAGCTTATTTGGCAAGATCCTGTACCAAAAGTAGATCACGAATTGATTAATGATAAAGACGTAGCTGAACTTAAGAAAAAAATCCTTAATTCAGGTTTAACGGTATCGCAGTTGGTATCTACCGCCTGGGGATCGGCCTCTACTTTTCGAAATTCAGATAAAAGAGGGGGAGCCAATGGTGCTCGTATTAGGCTTGAACCACAAAGACACTGGGAGGTTAACAATCCGCCACAATTGCAACAGGTAATCACAAAGCTTGAAAATATTCAAAAAGAGTTTAATGAAGCGCAAATCGGAAACAAAAAGGTTTCCCTTGCAGATCTTATTGTACTTGGAGGCTGCGTGGCTATTAAGAAAGCTGCAGCAGATGCCGGTTTTGATATTGGGGTCCCATTTACCCCGGGACGTACCGATGCCACGGCAGAGCAAACCGATGTGGAAGCTTTTGAACCCTTAGAACCTAATGCTGACGGTTTCCGAAATTATGCCAGAAACAGGGATAATATTTCAGCTTCGGCTGAAGAAATGCTTGTAGACAGAGCTCAATTATTAAGCTTAACCCCGCCAGAAATGACTGTTTTAGTTGGCGGAATGCGTGTTTTAAATACAAACTTTGACGGCTCAAAACACGGGGTTTTTACAGATCGTCCAGGGCAGCTAACCAACGATTTCTTTAAGAACATTCTGGATATGCGAACCACCTGGAAAGCAACATCAGATTCTCAAACCGAATTTGAAGGAAGCGACCGTATCAGTAAAAAAGTGAAGTGGACCGGCACAAGAGTAGATCTTATTTTTGGATCAAATTCTGAGCTTCGTGCTTTAGCAGAAGTATACGGGTGTGACGACTCACAGGAGAAGTTTGTAAAAGACTTTGTGAAAGCCTGGGATAAGGTTATGAACTTAGATCGTTTTGATATTTAATAACTAAAAATCAGGTAATAATTTAACCCCATAATTATCAAATTATGGGGTTTATTTTTTTTTGAATTTTTTCAGTATTAATTCAGCTCAAATTGCTGTTTGGGTTGACGTAATAGCTTTTCTAAACCTAAAAGACGAAGTACAAAAACACCGATTAAAATGGTTAATGCAATTTTAAAATAGTAGAGTAATGAAGTGATTCCCGAACTGGATTTATAATGTGCCATTAATTGTTGTCCTACTTCCGGTTGAATGCTGGCAATATTATGCAAATCCAGGTTTAAAACTTTAAAATAATCGTTCGCATTTTTATTAATTAGATAGCTGGCAGTAGTAAAATCTTCTTCCCTTAAATTTTCAAGAATGGTGTTTTCCAAAACCAGGTATTCTTTATAATGCTTCTGGAAATCTTCAAAGTAAACCTTTTCCCGCTCTACTAAATAGGTTTGACTATAATCTTGTAAAACCTGATCCATTTGAGAATTATACGTCTTAATTTCGTTTAAATTGAAAGCCGCATTATAGTCTCCATTGTCCTTAATATCTTCAAAAAGCATTCTTTTCTCATGGAGAATTTCAGAAAGCTCATAAATTTGGGATGCAGGTAGAAGACGATCCTGATAAAGAGAAGAAAAATCCTGATCTATGCTTTTTAAACTCCTTTTCTCAATAAATTCGGTAATTAACAAGAGCGCAAAAAAAGCACTTAACAATAAAATAAGACGTTTGCGCTTTTTTGGCTTTATGGAATAGAGGTCTTTCATTTTAATAAATTTAGGCATGCAAATATACCTATCAATTTAATGATTTTAAGTCATTTATATTATGATTATCCTCATAAAAAAAGCCTTAATTGAAAAATTAACAATTAAGGCTTAATATATACTTTTTGCTTTTCGGTTAGAAATAACATCCTCTACCTCTTCTTCGCCCGGTATTAGATTCACTATCGCCTATTTTAAAGCTAAGGCTAAGCATTATTTGATTTAATCTTGGATCTTCAAAAGAAATTCTAGTAAGTGAACCAGATGGCGATGTGAACAGGGAAGAATCCATATTATAAGTAGTTACTTGTTTAGAACTAATCATATGTTCATATCTCAAGTCAAGTTCAAATCTTCTTAAGAATGTCCACTTTACACCAATTTGTCCTGCTAATGGAGTGTCCTGAACTACGATAGTAGTATTAGGGTTATTAGTACCTTCTAAAGTGGAATTCATTATATTATTATAGGCAGGGCCCGCAAAAACATCTATACTTTTCGTAAGACTATAACCAAAAAGAACTGGGATATTAAGCTTTTCTATCGAGTAAGTAGAAGAAAATCCCGGAAGTTCAAATTCTGATTCTACTGTATTAAACATAACTTCTGGTCTCACAAAGAATTTTCCAAACTTTAATTCAAAAAAAACTCCAGCCTGGAAACCAAATTGGGAATTTCCTTCAAAGACACCTAATGAACTAGGTGTTGGAGTAAAAGCTTCTAATTCACCTCCCATAGAATAGTTCCCCCCTGCTTTTATTCCGAAACTATATTCCTGTGCCTGAAGTAAGTTTACACTACAAAAAAATATAAAAACTAAAATTATTTTTTTAAACATCATTTATCTCTTCAATTTAGAAATTCATTTTAAAAGAAACAAGGCTGCCCCCGACTTCTATTTGGTTTGGATTCACTGTCTCCAATTTTAAAGCTTAGACTAACCAAAAACTGATTTAATCTATCATCAAAATTAGCATAATTTACTCCATCTCTGCTGCTAGAAGTGCTACTATCATTTTCAACGTTAATTTCATAAAAATTCTCATTTGCAATAGTATGATCATAACGAAAATCAAGCTCAAATCGGCTAAAATTAAATTTAATCCCTACCTGCCCGGCCAAAGGATCATCGGGAAGAGAAATTGGGTCCATTAAATTATTAAAAGTAGCGCTTGAAAAACTTTGATAGGCAGGGCCTGCATATACATCTATAGGCCCCCAGACATTATAGCCAAAAAGTAAAGGAATGCTAATTTTTTCAACACTATATTCCGATTCAACATTTACAAATTGAAACTTTGTGGTAATAGTATTGAACATCGCTTCAGGTCTAATAAAAAACTTACCAAAACTCAATTCAAAGAAAACACCTGCGTGAAATCCAACTTCTGATTCAGGATTATATGTATCTGTATTATAATCATTATTTCCAGTGGCTGGATCATAAGATGAACGCCCCACAACTTCTCCACCAACAGCATAATTACCACCACCTTTTATCCCAAAACTATACTCCTGGGCCTGAGTAAAAGACACGCAAAAAATGCTAATAATAATCAGTAGAAAATATCTGTTCATAAAAATAGATTTATAGGTCTGTTCTTCACGGGTAAATATATCAATTATCTAAAATAATAATAGAGTTCCCGGTTTCTTTTTAACGCATAAAAATTCAATTGCGTATATATCCTCGATATAAATATAATTAGACCCGATTTAAGGAAACTTTAAATACCTAAATAATCAGCATAAAAAAAACGTCCGGTTAGGGACGTTTTTTTAACTAATCAAACTAACTATCTAAATTACGAAATCTCAATCATTCGTTTAGCCTGTACTTTAGCTTCTTCCCGCTTTGGTAGCTCTATAACAAGAACCCCATCTTTATAAGAAGCAGAAATTTTTTCGCTGTCTACTGAATCTGGTAAACTAAAAGCTCTTTTAAATGTGCTATAGCTAAATTCTTTCCTGGTGTACCTTCCATTTTTTTCTGAAGTTTCATTTTCTTTTTTCTCTTCAGAAGAAATGGTTAATACATCATTATCAAGCTCAATATTAAAATCTTCTTTAGTTTTACCCGGTGCAGCAACTTCAACGCTAAAGTTGTCCTCGGTTTCCTGAATGTTTACAGCAGGAATACTGGTTCCTACACTGTTAACATTTGTAGTTCCTCCTAACCAATCGGTTTTAAACATATCGTCAAAAACCGATGGTAGCAAATTGGCCTCATTTCTTTTAATTAAACTCATAGTTTTTATGTTTTTGTTAGACTTTATTTTTATTATTTCTGAAAAATTATTAGCAATTTAAATTCCAATCTTAATTTTATGTCTTTTTGGCATTTTTATTTATAATTAAACAGACAATTTGTCAATTAAATTAAAGAAGCTTATTTCTATTGACTTTTGAGTAACTTTCCAATAAAATTAAATGAAGTACTTTTTCAATCGCATTTATATTCTCCTTTCCAATCTGCAAAGTAAAATTGCTTTTTATCCCAGTGTTTTTGCAATTCTGGGTTTTCTAATAGCTTTCACGCTTATTTATATAGAAAATCAGGGTGTATCCAGGTATCTTTTAGATCATATCCCAATGCTGGTGGTAGATAATGGGAATACAGCGCTAAGCATTTTAACCGCCTGTATTACCGGACTTATTTCTATGATGGTTTTTAGTTTTTCTATGGTGATGGTTCTACTCAATCAGGCGGCGAGTAATTATTCTCCCCGGTTGCTTCCCGGACTTATTTCTGATAAAAATCATCAGGTTATTTTAGGAATCTACCTGGCTACTATACTCTACTGTATTTTTGTGGCGGTTTCTATCCAGCCCGAAGGGGACTCTTACCAAACCCCAGGTTTTTCGGTATTAATCGGAATTATTTTTACCGTGATTTGTATTGGTGCCTTTATTTATTTTATACATAATATTTCGCAAAGCATACAGATTAACAATATCCTGGATCGCATTTTTAGACAGGCAAAAACACGTTTAAATTTTCTGCTGAAAACCGAAGAAAACGAAGATCAGGAATTCCCTGACACGAAAGAATGGTATGAATATCATTCAGAAAAAAGTGGCTATTTTCAGAATTTATCTTCAGATAATTTATTAGATATCTGTAACGAAAAAGACACCCAGTTTGAAATTCTTCCTGTAAAAGGAATTTTTATTTTAAAGGGAATTCCGCTTTTAAAATCAAAAGAAAAATTAGACGAGGAAACATTAAAAAAAGTACTTTCTAATTTTAACCTTGCCCGCGGTGAGTTAGTAAACACCAATTATGTGCTGGCATTTAAACAAATTACCGAAGTCATTGTAAAAGCAATGTCTCCCGGAATTAACGATCCCGGAACCGCCCTGAACGCGCTGGATTATTTAGCCGAACTTTTGGCTTTACGAATGCAAAAACAAGACAGGCAATTTTTAAAGGCAGATAAAAAAGTTTTAATCAAGATGAGAAGTGTAGATTTTGAAGAACTTTTATACCAGGTTTTAGCGCCTATAAGAGCATATTGCAAACACGATATAATTATTATTCAAAAACTGGGCATGCTATTTTATTATCTGAAATCTCAAAAAGCAGTTAACGAAAAGTATTATGAAATCTTAGATACTGAAGCTAAAAACCTGTTTGGCGATGCAAAGTCTGTAATTAAGAATGAGGCGGACCTCAAAAAAATAAACGCAATTGAAAAACAATTAAACCTGAAAAGTTAAAAGCAAAACTCAGGAAAAAGCTAAATTTGCGCTATGGGATTAACAAACAACGATATTTTTAAAAAATTAAGAGTCGCTCATAAATTACGAGACGACGATATTGTAAAAATTTGCGCTTTGGTAGATTTTAAAGTAACTAAAAGTGAATTAGGTGCAATATTTAGAGCCGAAGACCATCCAAAATACGTAGAGTGCGGCGATCAATTTCTACGAAACTTCCTAAACGGACTCATAATTCACCTTCGCGGCCCTATGCCACCTAAGAAAGAAAAGAAACCAGAGAAAGAATAGCATAAAAAAACCTCACAGGTTTTGAAAACCTGTGAGGTTTTTTAGCTTACGTCAACCTGTCCCGAAGCTTAGGGATTGTTTCAGGTTTTAACTTGAATGAAAATTAAACATCTTAGATTCTGAAATAAACCCGCCTGAACGGACGGGCAGGTTCAGAATGACGTTTTTTTCTGCGAGATTAAAAAAATTATCTCACCAACTTCTTATACTTAATACGTTTCGGCATAATATCTCCACCCAAACGTTTTTTCTTGTTCTCTTCGTAATCAGAGAAGCTTCCTTCAAAGAAATAAACCTGGGAATCTCCTTCAAAAGCCAGGATATGTGTACAAATTCTATCCAGGAACCACCGGTCGTGAGAAATAACCACGGCACAGCCGGCAAAATTCTCTAAACCTTCTTCTAATGCCCTTAAGGTGTTTACATCTAAATCGTTGGTAGGCTCATCGAGTAGTAGAACGTTTCCTTCTTCTTTTAACGTCATCGCTAAATGAAGTCGGTTTCTTTCTCCACCAGAAAGCATATTCACTTTTTTATTTTGTTCACTTCCGCTAAAGTTAAATCGGCTTAAATAAGCTCTTGAATTTACCTGGCGACCGCCCATCATAACCAACTCCTGCTCATCGCTAAAGTTCTGCCATATAGTTTTTTCAGGATCAATATTAGAATGCGCCTGGTCTACATAAGCTATCTTTGCGGTTTCACCAACCTCAAAACTTCCTTTATCAGGCTCTTCTTCACCCATAATCATTTTAAAAATCGTGGTTTTACCAGCACCGTTGGGCCCAATTACCCCAACAATTCCAGCCTGCGGAAGTTTAAAATTTAAATCTTCATAAAGCAATTTATCACCAAAAGCTTTACTCACTCCATTGGCTTCAATCACATTAGTTCCCAACCTTGGACCGTTAGGAATATAAACTTCCAGCTGCTCATCCATTTGCTTTTGGTCCTGGCTCAACAACTTATCATAATTATTTAAACGCGCTTTTTGTTTGGCCTGACGTCCTTTCGGATTCATTTTAGACCATTCCAATTCTCGTTCTAAGGTTTTTTGACGCTTACTGGCTTGTTTTTGTTCCTGCGCCATACGTTTAGACTTCTGGTCTAACCAGGAAGAATAATTTCCTTTCCATGGGATACCTTCACCTCTATCCAGTTCTAAAATCCAACCGGCTACGTTATCAAGGAAATAACGGTCGTGCGTTACAGCGATAACGGTCCCTTTATATTGGGCCAAATGATGTTCTAACCAATGTACAGATTCAGCATCCAAGTGGTTAGTTGGCTCATCCAGGAGTAAAATATCTGGCTCCTGAAGTAAAAGTCTACAAAGCGCTACACGTCTTCTTTCTCCTCCTGAAAGCACCGAGATCTTTTTATCGGCTTCAGGGGTTCTTAAAGCGTCCATCGCGATTTCTAACTTGGTATCTAGTTCCCAGGCATTAGAAGAATCAATTTTATCCTGAAGCGCAGCCTGCTTATCCATAAGCTTCTGCATCTTATCGGCATCTTCATAAACCTCGGGCAATCCAAACTGGTCGTTAATTTTATTGTACTCATCAAGAATGGCCACCGTTTCGGCAACTCCTTCTTTTACCACTTCCAGTACGGTTTTATCTTCATCTACCTTTGGTTCCTGTTCAAGGTAACCAACGGAATATCCAGGAGAGAAAACCACATCGCCCTGGTAATTTTTATCTTCGCCGGCAATGATTCTAAGTAAAGTAGATTTACCCGAACCATTTAAACCAAGAATCCCAATTTTTGCACCATAGAAAAAACTAAGGTATATATTTTTCAAAACCGGGGTATTCGCATTTTTATAAGTCTTGGTAACCCCAGACATTGAAAAGATCACTTTTTTATCGTCTGCCATAATGAATTTTTTAAGCTATTTTAAGATTTGCAAATATCTGAAATTAAAGTCAGAATTCGGTTTGATTATTTATAAAGGCCAAGTAAGCGCAAGATGATTAACATTTGCCCGGTGTGATAGGCCGTATGCTCTATAACCAGCATAATTTCCCGCAGTAAGCTATGATTTTCAGAGTTTTTAATCGGAAGATTTAATTCAATGTCAGTATCTAAAATGAAATTTTTAAAACGCTCCCGATCTTCAGAATAATCTTTCTTTAATTTTTTCCAGCTTTCCTCGGTGTCCGGAGCCGTCTCATTCGGCCAATAATCGTCGGGCCATTTTGAAGTTTTATAAGCTTCGGAAGTAGCATATTCCAAAATATCCTTTTGAGCAAAAGAGATATGATAGAAAAGCTCGTAAAAGGAATAGGGTAAATTACAAGGCTTTTCTCCTAATTTTTCAAAAGGAATTTTATCGATAAAGTCTTCTAAAGCCATAAAAGCTTCACCTCCTTCTAAATGCTTAATTAATCGTTTTTTACTTGCGGAATCTGACATATAATTGACTTAAATTCTACCTTTTAATGCGTTAAACGCCCAGGAAATGGCAAAAAATCCAATTCCCGTAACCGAGAAACCAATTGCGTAATCTCGATATTTAAGCACACCCAATAAAATAATAGCGGCACCAATAATGAACAAAGCAAAAGATGCCCAGGCGAAAATGGTATTCTTATTCATTCCCATATTAAAGATTTTATACAAATATCGGCTATTTTACATTCCCAAACCACAAGTAGAATTCACGCTATTTTGTATTTTAGCCAAAAGACGGCTGTAAATTTAAAATTTACTGAAATTTTGATAATATTTCTACCTATTTAGAAGATATTTCTAATTTCAGGAATAAAAAATCATAATATATGAATATGAAATTCAATAAAAATGAAGACCATAACAAACTCCTGGTTTCTTCATTAAATCATAAACTTAAACGCATAAAGCTTGGTGGTGGTGAAAAGCGCATTGAAAAACACCACGCCAAAGGAAAAATGACCGCCCGCGAGCGTATTGATTTTCTTCTTGACGAGAAGTCAAATTCTATAGAAATTGGTGCATTTGCCGGGGAAGGAATGTACGAAAAGCACGGGGGCTGCCCTTCGGGAGGTGTTGTTGTTAAGATAGGCTATGTATCGGGAAAGCAATGTATTGTTGTTGCTAATGATGCTACCGTAAAAGCAGGAGCCTGGTTTCCTATCACCGGAAAGAAAAACCTAAGAGCGCAGGAAATAGCAATTGAAAACAGGTTGCCAATTATCTATCTTGTAGATAGCGCCGGGGTGTATTTACCAATGCAGGATGAAATTTTCCCTGATAAGGAACACTTCGGAAGAATCTTTAGAAATAACGCGATAATGAGCAGTATGGGCATTACCCAAATTGCAGCCGTTATGGGTAGCTGTGTAGCAGGCGGTGCTTACCTTCCTATTATGAGCGATGAAGCACTTATCGTAGAAAAGACCGGGAGTATCTTCCTTGCCGGAAGTTATCTGGTAAAAGCTGCAATTGGCGAATCTATAGATAATGAAACTCTTGGTGGTGCAACCACACATTCTGAAATTAGTGGCGTAACCGATTATAAAGCGAAAGATGATAAAGACGCACTTACGCGGATTAAAAATATAATGGATAAAATGGGCGACTTCGATAAAGCCGGATTTAGCCATAAAAAACCCGTTAAACCAAAAGAAACACAGGAAGATATTTACGGAATTCTGCCTAAAAAACGAAGCGATCAATACGATGTTAGGGAAATAATTTCCCGTCTCGTAGATGGTTCAGAGTTTGAAGAATATAAAGAAGGTTACGGACAAACCATTATTACCGGCTACGCCAGGATAGATGGCTGGGCCGTGGGTATTGTGGCTAATCAGCGTAAAATTGTAAAAACTACGGCTTCTAAAACGAAACCTACGGAAATGCAATTTGGCGGTGTGATCTATTCAGATTCAGCCGATAAAGCAACCCGTTTTATTGCAAACTGTAATCAGAAAAAAATTCCGTTGGTTTTTCTTCAGGATGTTACCGGATTTATGGTAGGCAGCAAAAGCGAACACGGCGGCATTATTAAAGACGGTGCTAAAATGGTTAGCGCGGTTAGTAACTCGGTAGTGCCGAAATTTACCATTATCATGGGGAATTCTTATGGTGCAGGAAATTACGCGATGTGCGGAAAAGCTTACGACCCTAGACTTATCGCAGCCTGGCCAAGTGCCGAGCTTGCAGTAATGGGTGGCACACAAGCGGCAAAAGTTTTAGCGCAAATTGAAACGGCTGCAATGGAGAAAAAAGGCGAAAAGGTTGATGAGGAAAAAGAAAAAGAAGTTTTTGAGGCAATAAAATCACGTTATGATGAACAAACTTCTCCTTATTACGCTGCAGCCCGTCTCTGGACAGACGCTGTAATAGATCCATTAGATACCCGGAAATGGATTTCTATGGGAATTGAAGCCGCCAACCACGCGCCGATTGAAAAAGACTTTAATTTAGGAGTAATTCAAACATAATTTCAGAAATAAATATGAAAAACTTAATTTTAATGCTGGCCGTTTTCATTGCCGCATCTCATACTTCCTGCGCCCAGGTTTTAAGCAACAAAGAAGGTAACTATAATGAAGCCGATTCGCTTAGAGGATCGTTAAGACCTGAACGTGCTTTCGATGTTCAGAAGTATCACTTAAAACTTAAGGTAGAACCCGAAAAGCAGTTTATTTCTGGTTCAAATACTATTAGTTTTATTGCTGAAGATGATCTTTCTACTATTCAAATAGACCTTTTTGATAATATGAAAGTGGATTCTATTCTTCAGAATGACGAAGTTTTAGCTTTTGAACGTAAACATAATGCGGTTTTCATCAATTTGGAAGAAACGGTAAAAGCCAATGAAAAAGGTGAAATTCAATTTTATTATTCCGGAAAACCTATTGTAGCAAAAAATGCGCCCTGGGATGGCGGTTTTGTTTGGGATAAAGATAAAAACGGTGATCCTTGGATTGGCGTTGCCGTTCAGGGAACCGGTGCCAGCCTTTGGTATCCCAATAAAGACCATCAAAGCGATGAGCCTGAAGAAGTTCAGTTAGATATCGCAGTTCCAAACGGATTGATGAATGTTTCTAACGGGCAATTTTTAGGTGAAAAATATTTAGGCAACGGCTTTACGCAGTGGAGCTGGAAAACCGTGAATCCTATCAATAATTACAATGTAATGATCAATATCGCGAATTATGAGCATTTCTCTGATTCGTATGGCGATCTAGATCTTGATTATTATGTTTTGCCTTACAACCTGGAAAAAGCTAAAGAGCAATTCAAAGAAGTTAAACCAATGATGAATTGCTTTTATGAGAAATTCGGGGAATATCCTTTTGTGGAAGATGGATTCAAACTAATTGAAACTCCTTACCTGGGGATGGAACACCAAAGTGCCGTAGCCTATGGAAACGAGTATAAAATGGGCTACTTGGGTAATGACCTGTCCGGCACAGGAATTGGCCTGAAGTGGGATTATATCATTATTCATGAATCTGGTCACGAATGGTATGGCAACAGTATTACCGCAAAAGATATTGCCGATATGTGGATTCACGAGGGCTTTACTTCATATACCGAAGCCGTTTATGTGGAATGCCGCTGGGGGAAGGAAGAAGCTCTCGAATATCTTAAAGGCACGCGCCGCGGACTCGGGAATAACGCACCAATTATTGGTGATTATGGTGTGAATAGCGAAGGCTCTGGAGATATGTATTTTAAAGGTGCCAATCTATTGAATACCATTCGCAGCATTTATGATAACGATAAATTATGGTGGAAAACACTAAAAGATTATACAGAAACCTACAAACATCAGATCATAGATACCGAAACTACAGAGAACTTCTTTAATAAGGAAACTGAAGTAGATTTACAACCTATTTTTGATCAATATTTAAGGCATTCTGATTTGCCTAAACTTGAATTTAGAAAAAAAGAAGGTGAAACCCAG
>Ga0207891_1001268_pt1 | contig 12115 bp, 9 predicted proteins | sample LinPmetageLP50_FD_184061 | JGI IMG/M metagenome (GOLD analysis project Ga0207891, IMG submission 184061) | Marine viral communities from the Pacific Ocean - LP-50 (SPAdes) | ecosystem: Environmental > Aquatic > Marine > Oceanic | place: Pacific Ocean | collected 2011-08-27 | reverse complement strand
GCGAAGCTGAATCAGCATTTGGTGATGGTTCGGTTTTTATAGAGAAGTATGTTTCTTCACCAAGGCATATTGAGATCCAGGTTTTAGCAGATTCTCACGGGAATTATATTCATCTATTCGAAAGGGAATGTAGTGTGCAGCGTAGGCATCAAAAAGTGGTAGAAGAGGCACCCTCTGTAGTGCTGGATTCAAGACTTCGAAAACAAATGGGCAAAGCTGCTGTAAAGGTAGCAAAGGCTTGTGATTATGTTGGCGCCGGAACCGTTGAATTTCTTTTCGATGAAGATCAAAATTTCTACTTCCTGGAAATGAATACTCGTTTGCAGGTTGAGCATCCCGTAACGGAATACATTACAGGAGTAGACCTGGTAGAACAGCAAATTAGAATTGCCAGGGGAGAAAAACTGAGATTGCTTCAGGAAGATCTAAAAATAAAAGGGCACGCGGTAGAACTCAGGGTTTATGCCGAAGATCCTATGGATAATTTTATGCCGAGTGTGGGAACACTTAATAAATATAGTATTCCGAAAGGTGAAAATATACGTGTAGATAACGGCTTTGAAGAAGGGATGGAAGTTCCTATTTATTACGATCCAATGCTGGCAAAATTGATTACTTACGGAAAAACCCGCGAGGAAGCCATTCAATTAATGCTGAAAGCGATAAAGCAATATGAAGTTGAGGGCGTAATGACCACGCTTCCGTTTGGAAAATTTGTTTTTGAACACGAAGCCTTCAGAAGCGGAAATTTTGATACCCATTTTGTAAAAAAATATTATTCCGCTGAGAAACTTGAAAATGAAATTGAAGAAGAAGCCAAATTAGCGGCTATTGTAGCTTTAAAGCAATATCTCAAAGATCAACAGGAGTTGAGGTTACCAATAAACTAAAAGTAACCTCAAACATTTAATCTAGATTATCGCGTAAAAAATAAATTGATGAGTCAGAATATAGAGAAGTTAAACGATAAAATTAAGCAGGCACATCTTGGTGGTGGCGAGAAACGCATAGCGAAGCAACACGAAAAAAAGAAACTTACCGCCCGGGAACGTGTAGATTATTTACTGGACGAAGGTTCTTTTGAAGAAATTGGCATCCTGGTAACTCATAGAACTACCGGTTTTGGAATGGAAGATCAAAAGATCTATGGAGACGGAGTCGTAACAGGCTACGGTACCATAAGCGGAAAACTGGTGTATATTTTTGCCCAGGATTTTACGGTTTTTGGAGGTTCACTTTCAGAAACACACGCTGAAAAGATTTGTAAAGTTATGGACCTGGCCGTAAAAGTTGGAGCGCCAATGATTGGTCTTAACGATTCAGGGGGAGCCAGAATTCAGGAAGGCGTAAAATCTTTAGGAGGTTATGCCGATATTTTTCATAGAAATGTAAAAGCATCTGGGGTAATTCCGCAAATTTCTGCAATAATGGGTCCTTGCGCCGGTGGTGCTGTTTATTCGCCTGCAATGACAGATTTCACACTTATGGTTCAGGATACCAGTTATATGTTTGTAACCGGGCCAAATGTGGTGAAAACGGTAACTAACGAGGAAGTAACTTCAGAAGAACTTGGTGGCGCTTCTACACACGCTACAAAATCTGGGGTTACGCATATCACTTCATTCAACGATATCGCCTGTCTTGAAGATATAAAGAAACTGGTGAGTTATATGCCCCAGAACAACAAAAAGGCACCGGAAAAACTTCCGTATGAATTAGGTGATGAAATTAGGGAGGAACTGGATTCTTTGATTCCAGATAGTTCTAATAAACCTTACGATATGCACGAGGTAATTCGCGGAATCATAGACGAAGATTCATTTTATGAAATCCATAAAGATTACGCCGATAATATTATTGTTGGTTTTGCGCGCTTAGGCGGAAGAAGTATTGGGATTGTTGCCAATCAACCAATGAGTCTTGCCGGGGTTTTAGATGTAGATTCCTCTAAAAAAGCAGCTCGATTTACTCGTTTTTGCGATTGTTTTAATATTCCTTTGCTAGTTTTGGTAGATGTTCCCGGGTTTTTACCAGGAACCGACCAGGAGTGGAATGGAATTATTCTAAATGGCGCAAAATTACTTTATGCACTAAGCGAAGCCACGGTTCCAAAAGTGACCGTAATTACCAGAAAAGCTTACGGTGGCGCTTACGATGTAATGAATTCTAAACACATTGGCGCCGACCTTAACTTTGCATGGCCAACGGCTGAAATTGCGGTTATGGGAGCCAAAGGTGCCAGTGAAATTATTTTCAGAAAAGAAATTCAGGAAGCTGAAGATAGCGAAGCGAAACTAGCTGAAAAAGAGGCTGAATATGCAGAAACTTTTGCAAATCCTTTTGAAGCTGCCCAACGCGGATTTATTGATGAGGTAATTATGCCAAAAGAAACTCGTAGAAAATTATTGAAAGGCTTTAGTATGCTCGAAAATAAAAAAGTACTTAGACCGGAAAGAAAACACGGCAACATACCTTTGTGATTTTTTAATTTAACTGAGTAAAATTTAAGATTTAAAGTATGACTAAAATTACTACTACGAATATAAAATTGGAACGAAAGAAACTGGAATTGGAATTTGAAACATCTACAAGAGTTCGCGAAGACAGTATATTATTGAACCAGGTTTACGATGAAACAATACTGCCAGAATGGGAGTGAAATTCAATAAAATTGTTTGTGTAGATCACACAAAATTGCAAGATTGGGCTATAGATGAACTTCAGGAATTTAGCGAAGCTAAAGTTGATGTTTATAAAGATAGTCCCGAAACCGAAGAAGAGCTTATTAATCGAATTGGCGATGCCGAAGCCGTAATAGTTTCCTGGAAAACGCAAATCCCTGAAAATGTTATAAAAGAATGTAGCAATCTTAAATATATTGGAATGGCCTGCAGCCTGTATGATGATGAATCGGCTAATGTTGCTGTAGATTTTGCCAGGAAGCAAGAAATTACCCTGAAAGGTATTTTCGATTATGGCGATCCCGGGGTTATAGAATTCATTATTTCTGAATTAATAAGATTACTGCACGGATTTGGTAAACATCAATGGAGCGAAATGCCGGTGGAACTTACCGATAAAAAGATTGGAATTATTGGTTTAGGTACCACCGGGCAACTTCTGGCCGAAGCTTTATTGCCACTTGGAGCCGAGCTTTATTATTTCAGCAGAAGTAGAAAGAAAGATTGGGAAGAAAAAGGAGTCAAATATTTAGAACTGGAAAAATTGCTGGAAACTTCAGAAATTATCTCGCTCCATCTTCCAAAGAATACCAGGCTACTTGGAAAAGAAGAATTTAAAACTTTTGGTGCGGGAAAAATTTTAATCAATACTTCGCTGGGTCTTCCTTTTGAGGAAGGAGCTTTTGAAAACTGGATAAAATCTGAAGGTAATTTCGGGATTTTTGATGGTGATGGTGGAGCTTCACTTTCTAAAGATACAAAAGCATTAGATCATGTAATTTCTTATTCTAAAAGCGCAGGTTGGAGTGCAGAAACTCAAAAACGCTTATCTGAAAAAGTATTGGAAAATTTGAAATCTTATTTCAAATAAACCTTAAAATATATAATTCAAACCTCAAAGGTTTTCAAAACCTATGAGGTCTTTTGTTGTAACATTTGTTACTGTCTTACTTCGTAAATTACAGTTAATTTGCACCTCATTAAAAAAAGGAACTATGGAATGGATTTTTGAGCCCTGGCCCTGGTATGTATCGGGTCCGCTTATAGCTTTAATAATGTTTTTACTAATTTTTATTGGGAAACAGTTTGGAATGTCTTCCAACCTTAGAACCATGTGTACCATCTGCGGTGCAGATTCTAAAGCCGACTTTTTCAATTTCGATTGGAAATCTCAACGCTGGAATCTTATTGTGGTTGCAGGAGCGATTATTGGCGGATTTATTGGAGCAAATTTATTAAGTAACGATCTTTCTGTAGCAATAAATCCTGATACGATTACAATTTTGGAAGACCTTGGCTTTAATAGTGCCGGTGAAGCTTACCTACCAACTGAAATATATAGTTGGGAAGCAGTTGGCGGAATTAAAGCGCTTATCATTTTACTGGTAGGCGGAATCTTAATTGGATTTGGTGCTCGCTATGCCGGTGGTTGTACATCTGGACACGCTATTTCTGGACTTAGTAATTTGCAGTTGCCTTCTTTAATTGCCGTTATAGGATTTTTTATCGGTGGTTTGGTGATGGTGCATTTATTATTTCCGCTAATATTTTAAATTGAAATTATGAGAAGTATAGGATATTTATTGATAGGTATATTTTTTGGAATCGTAATGTTTAAATCTGAAGCCGCTTCCTGGTTCAGAATTTATGAAATGTTCCAGTTCCAATCGTTTCATATGTATGGAATTATAGGTTCGGCATTATTTTTAGGAGTTATTGGGGTTCAAATTATAAAACGTAAGAACCTGAAATCCTTTTTTGGAGAACGAATTTCATTTACTCCAAAAGAAAAGAGTTTTAGCCGCTACATGTACGGCGGAATTATATTTGGATTAGGTTGGGCTTTAGCCGGTGCCTGTCCGGGACCAATTTTCACCTTAATTGGTGCAGGATTTTTACCAATTCTAATCGTATTTATAGGTTCGCTTTTAGGAACTTTTTTATACGGATTGCTTCGGAAGAAACTTCCGCATTAATAAAAATTTTGGGTTTCGGTGGGGAAGAAATTAGTTTTTACTTTCCGAAGAAATATAGAAATAGGGAAGTGAAATATGGTATTTTACAACAACAAGTCTAATTGAAATTACAATTAGCGTGGTGGTAAGGTAAATGATGTCACGATTTATACCAAGCTCGTGCATTATTACAAAAGCGAGTCCGCCCATGATACAGGCAGTGGCGTAGATTTCTTTTCTAAAGATCACGGGAATTTCATTACAAAGAATATCCCGAATTGCACCACCAAAAGTACCCGTCATAGTACCAAGTGCAATGCAAATAATGGGATCAAGCCCATTTCTAATGCCTATTTCAACACCGGTAATAGTAAAGACTCCCAGCCCAATGGTATCAAAAAGAAAGAGGGATTTTTTTAGATAATTAATTTTGTTCCTAAAAATAATGGCAAGAATGGTTACAACGCCAATTAGGTAAATATATATGGTATTTTCCATCCAGGTTACTGGAGTGTTTCCTATTAAAGTGTCGCGTAGGGTACCACCACCAATGGCAGTTACAAAACCAATAATAAAAATGCCAAAGAGGTCTAGCCGGCGATCCATAGCAGCCAATGCGCCAGATATAGCAAAGGCTATAGTCCCCAGGATATCTAGAATATTAAATAAAGTAAGTTCCATTTACTCGATAATCGAGATTTAAAAGCTTCGGGGACTTCCCGAAATTAAAAAGTTAAACCTGAATATCTCGCGGTTTTCGCTAGAGAATTCTTAAACAAAGGTATAGTTAAATTTTGGAAGCCCTTAATTTTTATTTCCTGAATGAAATCTATACCTTCAAATTATTTGCTAATAAGAAAACTTAATTAGTAAGGCCTATAGATTATAACTAAAGTTATTACTTTTGTAAGACAGAAAAACAAGAAATAATGAGCGATAAAATAGAAAGAATAAAAACCTTAATTATAGGATCTGGACCGGCAGGATATACTGCAGCAATTTACGCGGCAAGAGCAGATCTTAAACCCGTTATGTATACAGGAATGGAACCTGGTGGACAGTTAACTACAACAACCGAAGTAGACAACTTTCCCGGTTATGCCGATGGAGTAGATGGGCCAAAAATGATGATGGATCTGCAAAAGCAGGCCGAACGTTTTGGTACCGAAGTGAGAATGGGGATGGTAACTGAAGTTGAATTTACCGATAAACCCGGCGGAATTCACAAAGCTTGTGTAGATAACGCAACCTGGGTAGAAGCCGAAACGATTATTATTTCTACCGGTGCTACCGCTGAATACCTTGGCTTGCCTAGTGAGCAACGTTTACGTGGTGGTGGAGTTTCAGCCTGTGCCGTTTGTGACGGATTTTTCTATAAAGGTCAGGATGTAGCTATAGTTGGTGGTGGAGATACCGCCGCAGAAGAAGCTACCTATTTGGCTAATATTTGTAGCAAAGTAACTATGCTTGTAAGAGGTGACCAGATGCGTGCATCTAAAGCTATGCAACACCGAGTAAACAGTACTAAAAATATTGATGTTAGGTTTAATACTGAAGTAGACGAAGTAATAGGTGAACAGGTAGTAGAAGGCCTAAGAATGCTGAATAAAGAAACTGGCGAAAAAGAACAAATCGATATTACCGGGTTGTTTATCGCCATTGGCCACAAACCAAATACCGATATTTTTAAAGGTAAATTAACGATGGATGATACCGGGTACTTAATTACCGAAGGTAAATCTACTAAAACCAATATCCCGGGAGTTTTTGCTTCAGGTGATGTACAGGATAAAATTTATCGCCAGGCGGTAACCGCAGCGGGAACTGGATGTATGGCTGCTCTTGATGCTGAACGTTATTTAGCTGAAATTGAAAGTGAAGAGGGAGAAGAAGTGAAAACAACGAAGAAGGTGGAAGCTTAGTTTTTTATATTATTTGAATAAAAACCTCACAGGTTTCTGAAACCTGTGAGGTTTTTGTGTTTTTAAGAAAAAGACTACAGAATCACAGAATCAATCCGCCTGGATCCTGAATCAATCCCGAAGCTTCGGGACAGGATGACGTTAAGTTGATAATTGTTATAAATACTAATATTCTAACCCAATTTTAGTTCTAACTTTATCCAGTAGCTCAATTAATTGCAGGCTTTTCTCAAAGGTCATTTCGGTGCTTTCAGTTTTGCCCTCGCGTAGCATTTTTTGAACGTGTTCCGCTTCAAAATTATAACCGTTAGAATTCACTTTAAACTCTTTGGTTTCTTCACCTTCTGGTGTTTGTATAATAATACTTGTAGGTTCGTGAAACCTGGTGTTTAGTGTAAGCGTAGCTTTTTCAAACTGAATAATTGCTGCGGTAGGGGTTTGTTTTATAATAGAACTACCCAATTCTGCCTCTACACCATTTTTATATTCAAAAATAATATCACAGTCTTCGTCAACTCCCGTATCATGAAAGCTGGCTTTCGCCTGGATTCTCTCTGGAACTCCCAAAGTACTCATCGCCATAAAGATAGGGTAGATGCCAATATCCAGTAAGCTACCGCCACCCAGGTTTTTATTATAAAGGCGTTTATCTAAATCTACCGGTGCCGGAAACCCAAAATCAGCTTTTAGATTTTTGATTTTCCCATATTTTTCAGACTTAATTTGTTCTATTACAAACTTAAAATGCGGTAGAAACTGCGTCCACAGCGCCTCCATAAGAAAAACTTTTTCCTTTTTAGCTTTTGCAATCATTTCTTCCACCTGCTTTTTGTTCAATGCAAAAGGTTTTTCGCATAAAACGGCTTTTTTATGATCAAGACAAAGAAGGGTCTGTTCATAATGAAAAACGTGTGGGGTTGCGATATAAACCACATCTAATTCTTCATCTTTTAACATTTCTTCGTAGCTGGAAAATAATTTTGTGGCCGCATGTTCTTTTGCAAAAGTTTCAGCTTTGGTTTTAGATCTACTGGCAACCGCGTAAAGTTCGGCGCCTTCAACATCCTTTAAGGCAGTGGCGAATTTTCCGGCAATTTTTCCGAGGCCAAGGATTCCCCATTTTATATTTTTCATCTTAAATAAAATTTATTTTAGAGCGTTAATTTTTGTTGAAAAACCCAAATTTTAAACTGAAAATTAGGTGCTTCTTTTAATTTTATGTTTCGGAGTTTTTATAAATAGTTCCAGGATTAGAGCGAGTGCGATTACAAGTAAGCATCCTGCTAAATTGAGCCATAAATAAGGCATCACATCGAATTTATAGAGGATTATTATTATAATTTGTGTAATAATTGCGGCTACAAAAACCGAATTACTGTTTACAATTTTAATAAAAAATGCCAGTAAAAATATTCCCAAAACATTTCCGTAGAAAATAGAACCGATAATATTTACCAGCTGAATAAGATTATCGAACAAATTAGCAAAGCTTGCAAAGGCAATGGCAATGGCTCCCCAAAGTAGCGTAAACCATTTTGAAGCTTTTACATAATGCTCATCAGACATTTCAGTTTTTCGGCTTCTTTTGTATAGGTCTATTGAAGTGGTTGAGGATAGCGCATTTAATTCGGAAGCGGTAGAAGACATTGCTGCAGATAGGATTACCGCCAGTAATAAACCGATTAAACCGCGCGGAAGGTTATTTAGAATAAAATGGATAAAAACATAATCTTTATCATTGCTTTCGGCATCTTTATCTGAAGCGTCTATTAACTTCCTTGCTTTTTGCCGGGTTTCATTTTCTGAAGCATTTAAAGTAGCCAGGTTTTCGCGATAAGTAGAATTATTTTCGGGGGTAAAATTATTGTTTTCGGCAAATTGTAAATGAAGATTCTGTTTTTCCTGCTGTATCTCATCGTGCTCCAGCATTAAATCTTCATATTGATTTCCGTAATCTGAATTTAAAACGGTTTCAGTAGCTGCGGGATTAAAATTTAAAGGGGCATTATTAAACTGATAGAATACAAAAACCAGGACACCTACAAGCAAAATAAAGAACTGTAACGGCACTTTTAGCATCCCATTCATAATCATTCCCATTCGGCTCTCGTTAACCGATCTTCCGCTTAAATAGCGTTGCACCTGGCTTTGATCTGTTCCAAAATAGGAAAGTGCTAAAAAGCTTCCTCCAATGATTCCGCTCCAAAAAGTATATCGGTTTTCAAAATCGAAAGAGAAATCCAGAATATCCATCTTGCCGCTGGCACCGGCAATTTCAAGAGCATTGCTAAAATTAATATTTTCGGGTAAATAGCTTAGAATAATAAAAAATGCAGCAAACATTCCCGTGAGAATTACTGCCATTTGCTGCTTGTGAGTAACGCTCACGGCTTTTGTACCGCCGGCAACCGTGTAAATAATAACTAAAGAACCAATTAGCACTGTTAAACCAGAGAGGTTCCAGCCTAAAACTGCTGAAAGAATAATTGCAGGGGCAAAAATAGTTAAACCGGCTGCCAGGCCTCGTTGTATTAAAAATAGTACTGCAGTTAATGTTCGGGTTTTTCTATCGAATCTTGATTCTAAATATTCGTAAGCGGTATAAACATTGAGTCTTCGATAAATGGGAATAAAAAACATACAAATAATTACCATCGCAATAGGTAGCCCAAAATAGAACTGAACAAAACCCATCCCATCGTGAAAAGCCTGGCCCGGTGTAGAAAGAAAGGTGATGGCACTGGCTTGAGTCGCCATTGTAGAAAGCCCAATTGTCCACCAACGGGTCTCGCTGCCACCGCGAATATAATCTTGTGCGCCCTTATTATTTCGGGTTTTGTAAACGCCGTAAGTAACTATAAAAGTGAGCGTACCAAGAAGAACAATCCAGTCTATTAATTGCATATTAGGTGAATTGAGACATTATAAAATAAAACACGATTATGTAGGCTGCGTTGGCCACAAGAACGAAAGTGTAGGATTTCTTCCAGGTAAATTTCTCAGGTTTCTTCATTATTTTCCTATTGAAATCATATTGGCAAAAAGCCTGTAAGCGCCGGCAACTCCCACCGGAAACTGCCTGAAAAAGCTTAAACCGGTATAAATAAAATATCCTTCTCCATATTTTGCAACCATTAAACTTCCATTTTTGGGAGTTTCATTTTTATCGTTCATAGAAAGGATTGGCGTAAAATCTTCACTCCAGGAATCTGGAAAGTAAAGTCCGCGTTCCTGCACCCAATTTTCAAAATCTTTTTCGGTGATTTTATTCGGAAAATTTAAGATGGGATGATCTTCGGCTAAAAACCTGACTTCGGCCGTTTCATCGGTTACCCGGTCTCGAGATAATTCCAGCGGAAAAGGAGAAATATTCTCTATTACTAATCCGCGATTAGTATTGTATTGCACAATAAGATTGCCGCCATTTTTTACATAATCAAAAAGAGCCTGTTGCTTATATTTTAAGGCTTCTACGGTGTTTAATGCACGAATTCCCAGAACCACCGCATCATATTTTTGCAATGAAGCCTGTGAGATTGAAGCCACATTTAATTTATTCACCCTATAACCAATTTGCTGAAGGCTTTCTGGAACAACATCACCCGCGCCTTCAATGTACCCTACTAAATCTCCTTTTTTCTCGATTTCCAGTCTTGCAACTTTTAATTTTGCAGGAACTACCAGGTTTTGTTTAGGAATGTGTTTGTAATCTATACTGATGAGTTTTTCTGAAAATTTCTCTCCGTTTATCGTTGCTGAAGGAATTATAAAAGTTTCTTCCTGTTCTTTGGGCGGAGTAATCTCAAAAGTGACCCTTACTGAACTCCCTTTTTGCTGAAGCTGAAATTTATGATTTTCGGGCTTAATTTTCCAGTTTTCCCCGGCAGTAAGATTAACCTCTCCCTGAATATTTGGTTTTCCAGAGGTAAGTTTTACTGAAACTTTTTTAGATTCCTCATTTTCAAAAATGATTACATCTTCTTCAAAAGCGAGGGAAACTTTAGGAATAACCTCAAAAGGTTGATAGGTTTCGCCAAAAACAGCATCATTATATTTATAAACTATAGGTTTTTCAAAGTTTAGGGAAACATCCTTAAAATTGAGCTTAAAAACTGCTTTAGTAAGACCTGGTCTTTCGGGTAGCCCAATAAGCTCACGGTTTTTTACAATATACATTCCGTTTTTTGATTCTTCCTCTAACCAGTATGGCGTGGTATAAGATGTTTTTTCCGGAACCTTTAATGCGATCTTATTTTGCCAGTTTTCGTTATTTTTTAGTTCGGTTTCGGGTTGAACTTTAGAGTCATTCGGACTTAATTCTATTGAACTCAAAATTACAGGAAAATCACTTCGGTTAATAGCCTCCAGTTTAATTGTTACGCTATCTTTTGGAGTTGCTGAAGGCTGAGAAGCTACTGCTTCTAAAAATAAGCCTGTGCTGGCGTAAATAATATTTTTAATTTCTTTGGTTTTTAATTCCCGCCAATGTTCATTTGGTAATTTCTGGATCAGCTTATAAGCTTCAAGAAGTTGGGGTAGGCTAGCGGCAGGATTTGTAAAACTGTAGTTTTCTTCAACTTGATGTAGAATTTTACTAATTTCAGCACCACCTTCTAATTTGTTCCAGGAAGTATCTATACCTTCAAACACATCTTGCGAGCGTATGGTATCTCCTTTAATTGGTTCTAAATACTCCATTTGTTTACCACGGGACCCAGTACTTCCAAAGCCTTGAGATTGGTGTTGGCTTCGGCTTAAAGATGAAATTTCGGGATTTGAAAGTCCCAGTAGCGGAAAATAAACTCCGGTGTCAAAACTTATAAATCTATCTTTACTGGCTTCTTCAAAAGCTTCTTCACCGCCATAAAACCAGGGCGAAGTATTAAAATATGCACGTTTTGGTTGGTGGGTGTTGGTATAATTTAATTGGTCTGGAAATTTATTGGGATTAGCAGCAGCATCAAAAGCTTCTAAACTTAGAAGGGCAGAAGAAGTGTGATGCCCGTGAGTACTGCCGGGGGTGCGATGATCAAACCGATTTATAATCACATCTGGTTTAAAATTTCTAATTATCCAAACCACATCGCTTAATACTTTTTCTTTATCCCAAATTTTAAGGGTTTCTTCCGGGGTTTTAGAATAACCAAAATCGTTAGCACGGGTAAAAAACTGCTCTCCACCGTCTATTTCTCTCGCCGCAAGTAATTCCTGGGTTCTTATTAAGCCCAGTTGTTCTCTTAGTTCTGGGCCAATTAAGTTTTGACCACCATCACCTCGGGTTAAGGATAAATATGCGGTTCGGGCGTGTTTTTCGTTTGAAAAATAGGAAATTAATCGGGTGTTTTCATCATCGGGGTGTGCGCCAATGTATAAAACCGAACCAAGGAAATTCAGCTTTTTTATTTTCTGAAATATTTCAGAAGCATTTAATTTTTCGGGTTCCTGTGCGTGTAAATTCAACAGGAAAAAACAGAAAAGTAAACTAAATAGTTTTCGCATAAATTTCACGGCGATTAATAAGACATCCAAATATAAAAACTTTAGCCGCCTGAAGATA
>Ga0207891_1001267_pt1 | contig 12131 bp, 12 predicted proteins | sample LinPmetageLP50_FD_184061 | JGI IMG/M metagenome (GOLD analysis project Ga0207891, IMG submission 184061) | Marine viral communities from the Pacific Ocean - LP-50 (SPAdes) | ecosystem: Environmental > Aquatic > Marine > Oceanic | place: Pacific Ocean | collected 2011-08-27 | reverse complement strand
AGACATCGTTAATTATAAAATCTTCCATGTTCATGATGTCGCTTCCTTTTTATGCAAATTAATTAAAATAAAATTCATTAGGGCATTTACAAGTTTGTATTTTTGTTAAACAAAAGCCTATAAAATGACTAAATTAAGTGTAAATATCAATAAAATTGCGACTTTAAGAAATGCTCGCGGCGGCGATATTCCTAACGTGGTAGAAGCCGCTAAAAATATAGAATCTTTTGGTGGGCAGGGTATTACTGTGCATCCAAGACCAGACGAACGGCATATTACTTACCAGGATGTTAGGGATCTTTCTCCTATTGTAAAAACCGAATTTAATATTGAAGGAAATCCGGTTGCAAAATTTATTAATTTGGTGCTGCGGGCAAAACCGGCCCAGGTAACCTTAGTGCCAGATGCCGAAGATGCAATTACCTCTAATGCCGGCTGGAATACTATTAAAAACAAAGAATTTCTTCAGGAAGTAATCCAGGAATTTAAAAATAACGGTATTCGTACTTCTATATTTGTTGATCCCGATAAAAAAATGATAGAAGGAGCTGTGGAAACCGGTACAGATAGAATAGAATTATATACCGAGGCTTTTGCAGTAAAATATGCGAAAGGTGATAAAACGGGGGTAGAACCTTATAAAAAATGTGCAACTCTGGCGCATCAATTAGGTTTGGGAATAAATGCCGGGCACGATCTTTCTTTAGAAAATATAAAATATTTTAAAGATAATGTACCTTACTTAGATGAGGTCTCTATTGGCCACGCACTAATTGCTGAAGCTTTATATATTGGGCTGGAAAAAACCATTGAGAAATACCTGGAATTGCTGAAATAATATAAATTCCATAAAAAATAATTGCAATGAAATTAAATTCTATAATACTGGGAGAAGGGCAAGCCTTATTAATACTCCATGGCTTTTTAGGAATGAGTGATAACTGGAAAACCATTGGTAATAAACTTGCTGAAGAAAAGGATTTCCAGGTGCATCTTATAGATCAACGTAACCATGGGAAAAGTCCGCATACCAATGAGCACAGCTACGAGTTAATGGCTGAAGATGTGAAGGATTATTGCGAGCAACATTCTTTGTCAAATATTATTTTAATGGGGCATTCTATGGGAGGTAAAACTGCAATGCTTGCCGCAGCCGAATATCCTGATTTGGTAGAAAAACTTATTGTGGTAGATATTGCACCCAAATATTATGAACCGCATCATCAGCAAATACTGGATGGATTAACAGCCCTGGAAGAAGCAGATTTAGACTCCCGGCAGGAAGCCGATAAACTACTTTCAGAATTTATTTCAGAAAAACCAATCAGGCTTTTCCTTTTAAAGAATCTAAACCGAAAATCTGGGGGCACATACTGTCTAAAGGTAAACCTGGAAACTTTAAAAGAGAATATTGAAGAAGTTGGTAAGTCTCTTCCGCAGGATAAAATTTTTAAGGGTTCTACGCTTTTTATAAAAGGCGCTAATTCAAATTATATCAAAGAAGAAGACAAAGCTGCTATTCAAAAACAATTTCCTGAAGTTAAATTTGAAGAAATTCGCAATGCAGGGCACTGGGTTCACGCTGAGAAAATGAACGATTTCTACAAAGCTGTGGTCGATTTTCTTTAAAATCCTTCTAAATTTATTATGTGTGCATAATAAATTATCGTTTTTTGTTGAGTAATATGTAATTTATTCTAAATTTGGAGATAGTAAATTATTAGTATAGAATAAAATCCAAATCAATTATGAGAAAATTACTTTTCCTGGGCCTTTTTGGTCTAATGGCTGCGGTAACTTATGCAGGTGGGTATAGAGTGAGTCTCCAGGGACAAAGATCGCTAGCTATGGGCCACACCGGTGTTGCGGTAGTCAACAATGCTGAGCTTGCATTTTTTAACCCCGCAGGCCTTGTGTATCTTGAAAACAAGATAAATGTAGCAGCCGGTGCCAGTGCTGTTTTTTCCAATGTGAAATATCAAAATTCAGAATTTGGAATTAGCTCTGAAACCGATAGTGCTGTAGGAACGCCATTTTATGTCTATGGCTCTTACCGTGTGAACGATTGGTTAACTTTAGGATTGGCAGCTTATACTCCCTATGGTAGTAGTGTAGAGTGGCCAACAGATTGGGCCGGGTCTCATTTGGTAAACAATATAGATCTCCAGGCAATTTATATCCAGGCTCTGGCTTCTGTGAAAATTTCAGATAAATTAAGTGTTGGTGGTGGGCCAATCTATGTAAATGGATCGGTAAACTTTAACCGTAACCTTAACCGTACGCTAACTGATCTTGATGGAAACCGATCTAATGTAACCGTAGATGCCAGTGGGGTTAGCGCTTTTGGATGGTCTGCCAGTGCAATGTATAACGCAACCGAAGATTTACGTTTTGGTATAAATTACCGAAGTGAAATTATGGTTGAAGCAGAAGGCGGGGACGCTACTTTTCAAAACGTTCCAAATTCTCCTTTAACTCCGTTTCAGGATACACAATTTGATGCTGCATTGCCTATGCCAGCGGAGCTTTCAGTAGGGCTTTCTTATGAGCTTCTGGATAAATGGCTTTTTGCATTCGATTATAACATGACCTATTGGGATGTATACGAATCTTTAGATATAGACTTCGCAAATGCAACTCCAGATTCAAATAACCCAAGAAATTATAAGAATTCATCTACTTACAGGTTTGGATTACAGTATCTTGCAAACGAAACCGTTACATTGAGAGTTGGATATTATTTTGATGAATCTCCGGTACAATCAGGATACTTTGCTCCTGAAACTCCAAGAAACGATGCCCACGGATTTACTGGCGGACTTTCTTTACATGTAAGTGACAGATTCTCTATAGATGCCGCTTTCCTTTACAACAGGTATGAAGAAGTAGACGAATCTTACAATTATTATACTGAGAATGGAGAGACTGTTCCTTTTGAGGGAACTTATAAAACTTCAGCCTTTATTCCGGGACTTGGTGTAACCTACAAATTATAAAATTTAGAAGATGAAACAGTATTTTAAATATATAGCAATATTGGCGCTGGGAATTGTTTCCTGCGAGCCAGAATTTGATAACCCGGTAGACGAAGCCGGTGCGTACAGTAACGGGGAAGCAGATTTTTCCCGATACGTAGCCCTTGGTAATTCACTCACTGCTGGATATGCAGATAACGCCCTTTATATCACCGGGCAGGAAAATTCTTATCCAAACATCCTTGCGCAGCAATTTGAAAAAACCCAGGATATCCAGGATTTTACCATTCCTTTTATGAGTGATAATGCCGGCGGACTTTTAGCAGGAGGTAATCAAATAACTAATAATAGATTGGTGCTATCTGTGGTAAATGGCGATACCCTTCCACGAGTATATACAGGAATGCAACCAACTACTGAAGTGGGAAATGTTCAACAGGGGCCGTTTAGTAATATGGGAGTACCCGGCGCTAAATCTTATCATTTAGGTGCTGCAGGATATGGAAATGTCCAGGGAATAGCAGTAGGAACTGCAAACCCTTATTTTGCTCGCTTCGCATCTGCGCCTAATGCTTCTGTAATGGAAGACGCTCTTGCTCAAGATCCAACTTTCTTTTCTTTATGGATAGGAAATAATGATGTTCTTGGTTATGCTAGAACTGGTGGAACAGGGGTATATCAATTAAATAATTTGCAGCCTTCTACATACGCAGATAATGATATTACAGATCCAAACGTTTTTGCTAGTGTATATAGTGAAATGGTTCAGGCTTTAGCTGCAAATGCAAGTGGTGGAGTTGTTATTAATATTCCAGATGTAGCTTCGGTTCCTTTTTTTACTAGAGTACCCGTTAATGCTATACCTCTAGATGCTCAAACCGCTGCAGCCTTAAATCAGCAATTTTCAGCTTACAACACACAGGTTCTTCCTGGTTTGGTTCAGGCTGGTTTTATTACCGCTGAAGAAGCGCAAAGCCGACAAATTAATTTTGCTGAAGGTCAAAACTATGTAACGCTACAAGATGAGTCGCTAACCAATATTGGCCAGGCTATTCAGGGAGCGCCATTTAATCTTGATCCTCAAACTGCAGGATTGTTGAGTCAGTTAAGACAGGCTACACCTACAGATCTTATTCCTTTAACCAGCTCTGGAATCCTTGGAACTCCCGTGGGTGATAATCCAAATATGATAAACGGGGTTTCGGTTCCATTAGGAGATGAGCACGTTTTGACAAATGCAGAGCAAGAATTAATTAGAGATGCTACAACTAGATATAATCAGGTTATTTCTGGTTTGGCAGAGGCTAATGGTCTTGCATTTGTAGATGCCAATGCAATGCTTAATAAACTAGCATCAGATGGAATCTCTTTTGATGGCGGATTTGTAACTTCAGATTTTGTAACTGGAGGTGCTTTTTCACTTGATGGTATCCACCTTACACCTCGAGGAAACGCAATAGTTTCTAACCGTATAATTGATGCAATTAATACTACTTATAATGCCGATGTGCCTAAAGTAAACGTAGGTGCCTACGGTACAGTGACCTATAACAACGAAGTTCAATAAGAACACATACTTTTTAATACAGATTTACAAACGCCGGATTTTTCCGGCGTTTTTTGTATTTTTCAAAATCTAATTAATCTGAATATTATGAATTTTATATTAAGAATATTACTTACCGCAGTTGCAGTAGTTATACTGGCCAAATTTTTACCCGGGGTTGAGGTAGAAGGCTATCTAACGGCAGTAATTGTAGCAATTGTCCTGGCTATTCTAAACCTACTGGTAAAACCAATTTTGGTAATTTTTACGTTACCTGTTACTATCCTTACTCTGGGTTTATTTTTACTCGTAATAAATGCGATAATTATCTTACTGGCAGATGCTTTTGTTTCAGGATTTGGAGTTAGCGGCTTTTTTATAGCCTTGCTGTTTAGTTTGCTTTTATCACTCTTTCAATCCTTGCTGTTTTCTTTATTAGGAAAAGATTAGCACAATATTGCTGAAATTCAATAATTTGAAACTTTGTTGGCTTGGGAAAAAAATGTAATTTTGCACTCCAATTTTTATAACAAGTCAAGATGAATATTACCAGAGAGAATATTGATGAATTGAATGCGGTAGTAAAAGTAGATATCGCCAAAGAAGACTACGCCGGTAAAGTTGATAAAATCTTAAAAGATTACCGTAAAAATGCCAATATTCCCGGCTTTAGAAAAGGGCACGTGCCTATGGGAATGGTAAAGAAACAATACGGTCAGGCTGTGTTGGTAGACGAGGTAAATAAACTTTTACAGGATTCACTAAATAAATATCTTACCGAAGAAAAACTGGATGTTCTTGGAAATCCTCTTCCAAAAGAACAGGAAAACTTCGATTGGAATAAAGAAGAATATAGCTTTGAGTTTGAACTTGGTTTGGCTCCAGAGTTTGATGTGAACCTTGAACTTGAAAAGCCGGTAACCCATTATAACATTGTTGCAGATGAAAAAATGGTGAATAACCAGATTGAATCTATTAGAAAACAATACGGGAAACTGATCTCTAAAGATGAAGCTGAAGAAGGAGATATCGTTGCCGGTACCTTCAAAAATGAAGAAGAAGGGATTGAGAAAGAAACTTCAGTAGAATTAGAAAAACTTAAGGGGAAAAGAAACCTTAATAAGTTTGTTGGTGCTAAAGTTGGCGATTCTATCACTTTAAAGACCAAAAGTCTTTTTGAAGATGAGCATGAGCTAATTCAGCATTTAGGAATTGAGCACGATAAGGCGCACGATCTTGATATTGAAGTTGAATTTACCATAAAAGAGATTAACCATAGAGAACTGGCAGAGCTTAACCAGGAATTATTCGATAAGCTTTTTGGTGAAGGTAAAGTAACCAGTGAAGATGAGCTTAAAGAAAAGATCAAGGAAGATGCAGCAAAACAATTTAAGCAGCAAAGCGATCAGCAGTTAATGAACGATGTGACCAAGCAGCTTATTGAGCAAACTAAATTTGAACTTCCTAAAGAATTTCTTCAAAAATGGATTCAAACAGTTGGTGAAAAACCAATGACTGAAGAAGAAGCCAAAGAAGAATACGAAAAAAGTGAAGAAGGTTTACGTTACCAATTAATTGAAGGTAAAATAGTAAACGAAAATAACCTTACAGTAGAGTTTGAAGATCTTAAAGCTTTTGCTAAAGAAAAGATCAAAGAACAAATGGCACAGTTTGGCCAAATGAATCCTGGCGATAAAGAACTTGACGATATCGCGGCAAGAATTCTTTCTAATCAGGACGAAGTAAAAAGAATGTCAGAGCAATTAATGAATGAGAAATTGCTTGATTTCTACAAAGAGAAAATGTCTTTTGAAGAAAAAGAAGTGACTTACGATGAATTTGTGAAAGAGATTTACGAGTAAGCTTTTTCTATAAATTTATACTTATATTTAAGGCGTTAAACCATTTGGATTAACGCCTTTTCACTTGAAAGGCAGCTAAGAGAAAAAGCTTAAAAACAGAAAAATTGATGGATTACGGAAAAGAATTTGAAAAATACGCCACTAAACATCACGGTATAAATAGTAACTATTACCAAAAGATAGTGAGCAGCGTGACTCCTACGGGGATGACTCCTAATATTATTGAAGAGCGACAAATGAATGCAGTCGCGATGGATGTTTTTTCCAGGTTAATGATGGATAGGATTATCTTTATGGGTACTGCAATAAACGACCAGGTTGCAAATATTATTCAGGCGCAAATGTTGTTTTTGGAAAGTACAGATGCTTCAAAAGATATCCAGATTTATATAAATTCTCCAGGAGGAAGCGTTTATGCAGGTTTGGGAATTTATGATACTATGCAGTTTATAAAACCAGATGTGGCCACAATTTGTACAGGAATGGCAGCCTCAATGGGCGCAGTATTGCTTTGTGCAGGTGAAAAAGGAAAAAGAAGCGGTTTACCGCATTCAAGAGTGATGATTCACCAGCCTTTAGGAGGTGCGCAAGGTCAGGCCAGTGATATAGAAATTACAGCGAGAGAGATATTAACCCTTAAAAAGGAACTTTACGATATTATCGCAAAACATTCTGGCCAGTCTTATGAAAAAATTGAAGAAGATAGTGATCGTGACTACTGGATGAAGGCTGAAAAAGCTAAAGAGTACGGAATGATTGATGAGATTTTAACGAGAGAAGGATAAGAATTAATTTTCAGTTTATTATTTTATAGATTGAAAATTGAAATTTGATGAAATGGCGAAAGAAGAATTAGAATGTTCGTTTTGCGGTAGAAAGAAACCCGAAACCAATTTACTTATTGCAGGCTTAGATGCGCATATATGTGATAAATGTATAGAGCAGGCGCACGGCATTGTAATGGAAGAGCTTAAGCAGGGAGAAGCCAAAGAATTGTCTTCAGATCTTATGCTTAGCAAACCCAAAGTAATTAAAGAGTTTTTAGACCAATATGTAATTGGGCAGGAAGCTACCAAGAAAGTAATGTCTGTAGCCGTTTATAACCACTATAAAAGGTTGTTACAACCGGCAAGCGACGATGATGTAGAAATTCAAAAATCTAACATCATTATGGTTGGTGAAACCGGTACGGGTAAAACCCTTATTGCCAAAACCATCGCGAAAATGCTTAATGTACCTTTGGCTATAGTAGATGCTACGGTACTTACCGAAGCTGGTTACGTAGGTGAAGATGTAGAAGGTATTTTAACAAGATTGCTTCAGGCAGCCGATTATAACGTTGAAAAAGCACAGCGCGGAATTGTATTTATTGATGAAATAGATAAAATTGCACGTAAAAGCGATAACCCTTCAATTACCCGCGATGTTTCAGGGGAAGGTGTTCAGCAGGCTTTATTGAAATTACTGGAAGGAACTACAGTTAACGTGCCGCCAAAAGGAGGTCGTAAACATCCCGATCAGAAATTTGTTGAGGTAGATACCGAAAATATTCTTTTTATTGCAGGAGGTGCCTTTGACGGTATTGAACGTAACATCAGTAAGCGTTTAAATATGCAGGCGGTTGGGTTTAGCGCATCAAAAAGTGAAGACGCGATTGAAAGAACCAATCTTCTGAAATATATTATTCCGAAGGATTTAAAAGATTTCGGACTTATTCCTGAAATAATTGGAAGGTTACCGGCGCTTACTTATATGAATCCGTTGGATAAAAGTACGCTTCGTTCTATCCTAACAGAACCGAAAAACGCCATTGTAAAACAGTATCAAAAACTGTTTGAAATGGACGATATCGAGTTTGAAATGACAGATGATGCACTGGATTATATAGTAGAGAAAGCCGTAGAATATAAATTAGGAGCAAGAGGATTAAGATCTTTATGCGAAGCAATCCTTACTGATGCAATGTTTGAAATGCCAGAAAGTGGCCATAGCAAACTTAAAGTGTCACGGGAATATGCCGAGGATAAATTGAATAAATCAACAATAAATAAACTTAAAGCGGTTTCTTAAAAACTATTTTAGGATAAATTAAAAGCGGCCGGAAATTCTATATCTCCGGCCGCTTTTTTTTTGATTTATTCGTGAAAAATTAATCTACTATTTCGTAATGTATAGGCTTGAAACTCCCATTGTTACTATCTTCAGCAGAACAAGCGGTTAAGGCTACAATAAGGTCCATTTTTGCTTCAAATAACACATAATCTCCAGCTTTACTTAATGGCGGGTCTACACTAATTTTTCCTTTTTCATCGAACTGAACGTTCATAAAAATATTAAACGCAGTTGGAATATCGTCTGGCTCAATTTCAAATTTTTCCAGGTTAGTATAGAGATTTTCAAAACAGCTGGGATGATATCCTTCATAATCATACATCACCTCAAAAGTTTCCGGGCTGCACGGAGCGAGTAAAAAATCGTTCCTACCATTAGTGTCTTCCAGGATTTCCATCATTTTATTGCTGCGGTTGCTCCAAAGAAAATTCCCGGTACTTATTAAAATAGACTCTTCAAAATCAAGGGTTTTGCCCGATGATATTTTTTCCCTTCTATCTTTTGCATTAAATAGAACCATATCGCTAACCTGTTCACCTTCGGGGTCTATCACCTTCAGCTTCTGTCCTTTTTTCAATTTAAAGGCAGCTCCAGATTGTTTTTTAATTACTTGCATTTATGCTCTTTTTTAATGTTTTCGCTTAACGCGGAAGATAAATTATTTTCTTGCTTTTCCAAATGTGAAGTAACCGATGCTATATCGTCTTTATCATACCCCTGGTGCAATTTTGCAATGGCCTGAATTTTCTCAACTTTACACCAAAATCCTGTGATGTGAGGTAAATGGTCTTCCAGCATTTCTTTAGGAATATCTTTATAATACAATGGGTTTTCCTGCTGCTTTTCAAAAGTAGCTACTAGTTCCTGCAAAGATTCTTCAAGCTCTTCCCGCGATTGTATTTTTAGCTTAACATTTACGTGTACTGCCGAATAATCCCAGGTACTAATATCTTTTTCTTTATACCAGGAGGAAGAAACGTAGCCGTGGGCTCCCTGAAAAATAAGCAGTGCTTCGGTATCATCTTTCAGGTAATTAAACTGCTCATTATGATTTGCTATATGGGCAAATAAAATGAAATCTTGCGCAGTGCCGTGAGTAAGAACGGGGATATGCGTAGCTAAAAATCGGTCTCCATTAATTATAAAAGTTGCAAAAGGATGATGCTGTATAAATTTAAAGATAAATTCAGGATTATCCTTTTTGTATTTTTTGGGTTGGTACATAGTTATTTTTTTCCTTGATGAAAGGGACATTTCCATTCATCTCCAACTTTACGGCCACTATACTGTCTGGCTTCGCTTTTATCTCCAAAATCTTCTAACATTGGGTTTATATTTCCCTGTAATTCGGTATCGCGTTCCCTAATTTTATCTCTTACTGTATAATACGCACCCATTTCCCTTAATTTTTCAAATTGCCAGTGCAGGTTAAATGCCATGGCGGGGTATGGGCTTTGTCTAGCCTTTCGGCTGCTGTTGGGATGCAGGCCAACCATATAAAAAGCTTTTCCGCCAATACTAAAGCTAAAATTATCGTCTTCGGGGTTTTTGCTTACGGTGGGATCCCAGGCTTTATTGTCAATATCGTGTAGAAATTCTAATTGTTTCCAAAGGGCCGTTTCAAATTGAGTTTCAGAAAAAGATTCCTGGTTTTTAAAAACTGCCATGAAGGTATGGAACTCATTCGATTCAAAATCGTAGTTTTCAATATACTTTTCTAAATCTTTATAAATCAGTTTTGCTGTTTTTCGGCTGGGAAACTCATCATAGGTGTGCAGGTCTATGTGCTCCTGGCTAAATACAGTTTGGGCCATTATACAAGGATGGTCTTGCGTTAGCACAAAGTCTTTAAAGGCAAGCTCTATAGTTTTATCTGTAGCAGCTTTTAATTGCTTTGTTTTAGATTTTTCTTTGGTGGAAATCATAATGTTGAATGGTTATTTTTGTAAAACTATCAGGTTTTCTGAAAGGTTTTATGAGGTTTAAGAATAAATTAGTTCAAAATTTAAAAAGATTAACAGCTCTTCTATCATTCCTTCCTGCGGTAACGAAGCATGAGATACAGCATAAATCCATTTAACCCAAGAGAAACCCCATTAGTGGCAATTATGGGAAGATCTTTTTGAGTAATTCCATAAATAACCCATAGAAAAACTCCCAGGATTAAAATACTGAACATTCCCGGGGAAACATCTTCTACTTTCTTGGTTTTCCAGGCTTTCTTAATCTGCGGAATAACTGCTACTGTAGTACAAATTCCTGCCACAAGCCCTAAAATATCGGTCTAATCTAAAGTCATAATCTAATTGTTTATAACATCTTTTGTGAGCCAATCTTCTAATTCCTGGGTTTCATCTGAGGTGTGCAAAACCGAAATATCGCCGGTAGTTTCAAAAACAACTGCCCGCACCTGTGAAAGATCTAAAACGTTGGCTTCCCTTAATTTAGACCGAAGATCACCTTCGGTAACCCTGGCTTTTTTTAAGTTACTATACAGTATTGTTTTACCGTCCATAAGAAGTAATGGCGAATTATCAATCGCTTCCTGAAACCAGGAGAAACGTCTTAAAACCGCCGCTGAAATTTGTAAAATATATACAGCCGCCAATCCTACAATGCCCTGTATTAAACTTACCGAGGCAGATAAAATAGTAGTGGCTAAAATAGAACCTACAGCCACCGTCATCGCAAAATCGAAACTGGACATCTTAGAGAAACTGCGTTTTCCGGCAATTCGCGTAAAAATTATAATCGCCATGTAAATTCCTACGGCAGTTAAAAAAATTGCCAAAATAGATGTCCAGGAAGCTTCAAACCATTTTTCCATAATAAGGTTTTAATAATTTAAAAGATTTTAAGTCTATCCTCCAATAATTTCACCACCATTCACGTGGATAATTTGGCCGGTAATATAGCTGCTATCTTCGCTCGCAAGAAAGACATAGGCAGGACCAACTTCGCTGGGTTGTCCTGCTCTTCCCATGGGAGTATCCTGCCCAAACTCGGTTACATCATCAAAAGTGGCAGGGATAAGCGGTGTCCAGATAGGGCCGGGAGCAACACCATTTACTCGTATTTTTTTATTGGCTAACATTTTAGATAAAGAACGGGTAAAGCTTACAATGGCACCTTTAGTGCTGCTATAATCTAATAGATGTTCACTACCACGATAAGCTGTAACAGAAGTAGTATTTATCACCACATCATCTTCTTTAAGATGTTGGAGCGCCTCTTTTACAATGTAGAAGTAAGGATAGATATTGGTTTCAAAAGTTTTGTGAATTTGTGCTGTACTTATATCGTCTATATTTTCTTTAGGAAATTGTATAGCCGCATTATTTACCAGGATATTTAACTTTCCTAATTGGTTAGAAGTGTTTTGCAAAGCTTTTTTACAAAATTCTTCCTTCTTTAGATCTCCTTCCATAATAAGGCATTGTTTTCCTTCCTGCTCTACTAACTTTTTTGTTTCCAGGGCATCTTCGTTTTCCTCTAAATAAATAATTGCCACGTTTGCGCCTTCTCGTGCAAAATGAACGGCGATACTGCGTCCAATGCCACTATCTCCGCCGGTTATTAAAGCGTTCTTACCTTCTAATTTACCCGAGCCTTTGTAGTTTTTTCTAATAATTTCCG
>Ga0207891_1001260_pt1 | contig 12205 bp, 9 predicted proteins | sample LinPmetageLP50_FD_184061 | JGI IMG/M metagenome (GOLD analysis project Ga0207891, IMG submission 184061) | Marine viral communities from the Pacific Ocean - LP-50 (SPAdes) | ecosystem: Environmental > Aquatic > Marine > Oceanic | place: Pacific Ocean | collected 2011-08-27 | reverse complement strand
AGAATTGGCACACTTCTTTAGGTTTAGGCGAAGAAAATTACCGTTTCCATGACCACGAAAAAATGGCGCATTATGCTAATGCTGCTACCGATATAGAATTTAATTTTCCTTTTGGATTTAAAGAATTGGAAGGAATTCATTCCAGAACAGATTTTGATTTAAAAGCACACGAAGAACATTCAGGGAAGAAATTACGTTTCTACGATCCTGAATTAAAAGAAAATTACGTGCCTTATGTAATTGAAACTTCAATTGGTTTAGACAGAATGTTCTTAGCGGTTTTTTCAGCTTCATTAAAAGAAGAAGAACTGGAAGGCGGAACAACAAGAACGGTTTTAAAATTACCTGCTGTATTAGCACCAACCAAGGCGGCGGTACTGCCACTAGTTAAAAAAGATGGTTTGCCAGAGCTTGCTCACGAAATTATTGAAGAATTAAAATGGGATTTTAGAGTTCAGTATGATGAAAAAGATGCAATTGGTCGTAGATATCGCAGGCAGGATGCTGCGGGAACACCATTGTGTATAACTGTAGATCACGATTCACTTGAAGATAAAAAAGTGACCGTGCGTTACCGTGACACTATGGAGCAAAAACGAGTAGGTATTACAGAGCTTAAAACACTTATTCAACAGGAAGTAGATTTTAAGACCTGGATGAAGAAATAACTTAAAAGTGTTTTTTAAAATTATTAAAAGGAGCGATTAATCAACTTAATCGCTCCTTTTGTTTTAGATACGCATAGAATCATTATTTTTAGAAAGTAAAAGAAGAAGTCTCATCACAATGAAGAAAATTTTATTCCTTTTAGTTTTAATTTTTGGTTTTCACACTATATTTCACGGGCAGGATAGAGAAACCTCGGGCCCTGTTTATATAGATTCTGCCAAAGCAGTAACTTCTTCTGCAATGTCTAAAAGGAAATTAATTCCGCCGGGAAAAGAATTCAAAATCTACAACCCAAGAAATCGTGGAATTAACAAAATTGTTCCGGGAAAAGGTTTACCAAAAATCAAAGATAAAGCGATTCAGCAAAAAATGGGGGAAATCCCCGTAAGGGCTCCCAACTTTACGTTTGAAGCTGCTTCTACACAGGCCACTCCTACAGATCCTACCGGGGCAGCGGGACCAAACCATTATGTAAACGGTTGGAATTCGGCATTTTCCATTTTTGATAAATCGGGGAATAGGATTATGGAACCTGCTTCTCTTGCCAGTATTGGTGGCGAGTTTACCAATGAAACCCTTGGAGACCCTATTATTTTATATGACGAATTTGCCGATAGGTTTATAATTTCACAGTTTAGCGATACCCCAGAAAGTTTTTTAATCGCGGTTTCACAAGGACCAGACCCTATGAATGATGGTTGGTACACTTATAGATTTACCACTAACGGGGTTTTACCAGATTATCCAAAGATTTCAGTTTGGGGCGACGGTTATTATATCACCACTAATAAAAATACCAGAACAGCAGCTACGAGCCAGGTGGTATATGCATTAGAAAGAGATAAAATGCTGAACGGAGAAACTGCCCAAATTATGTCATTTCCTTTACCCGGCATTAGAACTAACGGATTTTACAGTCCGGCGGGATTTTCAGGAATTGGAGGAGAATTACCACCACAGGGAAATTCGCCTATTATCTTTCTTCAGGACGATTCCTGGGCAGGAGTGAATGAAGATCATTTAAAACTATGGCTCATAAATGTAGATTGGAACAATCCTTCGGCTTCAACAATTTCAGAATCTCAGGAATTGGGAGCAGCAGAAGGTGTTTCGCCATTTATAGCCACTTTTGATGGAGGCTCTTTTTCAAACCTTTCTCAACCCGGGGAAGATACTCCAGAAATTGATGTCTTACAGGCCACAATGATGTATATGACCACTTATAGACGATTTCAGAATTATAACGCGGTAGTGATGAATTTTGTGGTAGATGTAGACCCCAGTGCGGCAGAACATGCCGGGATACGTTGGTATGAATTGCGGCAGCAAACCGCGGGTGGACCCTGGCGCGTTTACCAGGAAGGGACCTATGCCCCAGATAATAGCGACCGGTTTAGCGGGAGTATTGGCCTTGATGCCGAAGGAAATATCGCTCTTGGTTACACCGTTTTAAATGATAATCCGCAAAATCCGGTTTTTCCCTCGCTTCGATATACCGGGAGATATCTAAATGATGAACCGGGAATTATGACTATTGAAGAACAAAATATTATTGAAGGCCAAAGTCCAAATCCCAATTCCCGATATGGAGATTATGCGCATTTAAGTGTAGATGCAGCAGATGGACTCACTTTTTGGCACAACGGTGAGTATTTTGTAGGCCAGGAAAGGAAAAATCACGTAGGCGTTTTTAAGATAGCACCAGATTTTGATAATGATCTTGGTGTAGTTTCTTTGGTTACTCCTCAAGATGCAAGTTTAGGTACAAACGAAGAAATAACTATTAAAATCAGGAATTATGGCCGAAATGCGCAATCTAATTTTGAAGTTAGTTATAGCATAAATGGTGGTGCTGAAGTGACTGAAACTTTTGAAGAAAGTATTGCAGCAACAAGTTCTGCAGAATTCACTTTTTCTGAAACTGCCAATCTTTCTCAAGTTGGAGAAACCTACGAATTTCTTTTCAGCACTAATTTTGAAGGAGATGAAAATAGAGAAAATGATACATTAACTGCTTCAGTTAGGCATTTGCCGCCAAACGATGTTGGAGTAACTTCAATTGATGCTCCGCAAACCGGTGAAAGTTTAGGAAATTCAGAAGAAATAACCGTGAGTATAGAAAATTTTGGAGGCGAACCACAACAGGATATTCCGGTTTTTTACCAGGTTGGTAATAACACACCGGTAAAAGAAGTTTTTAATGGCACGCTGGAAGTTGGAGGTCTTGAAGTTTATACTTTTAATCAAACTGCAGATATTTCACCTTCCGGAAGCTATAGAATTACCGCCGGCACACGGCTGGAAAACGATTTTGATGCCAATAACGACACAAGTGTAAGATCTGTAGCTAATTTAGATTGTATTCCTGAAGGCTCTGATTGTAGTTTTGGCGACGGGATTTCGTTTTTTGAATTAGAAGATGTCCTCAACGAACGTATTCCCTGCGGAAATGGTTATGCCGATTTTATTGGACTTTCGGCTACTTTAGACCGTTCCCAGGGCGAATTTACCGTTTCAGTCCAATCTCACTTTGCTGAAGAGGATAAGGAACAATTCTCAATGTGGATAGATTTTAATGACGATGCCGTTTTTGATGATGATGAACGCGTAATCTCTTCTGAAGTTATTCCTAATGCTAATACTTGGTACTCTTACAATTTTAGTATTCCCGCTGATGCATCTTTAGGACAACATCTTCTGCGAATAAGAGCCGGGGATACCAGTTTTGACGGTGATCTTAATAATCCGTGCGAAGTAATGGATTATGGAACTACCCACGATTATTCAGTAAATATTACCGATTCTACTTTAGATATTGAAGATTTTATTCTTAACGAAGCCGAATTGGTGGTGGTTTCAGAAGAAAATAAACAGTTTAGAGTAATTATGGAAACCGATTATGAAGAAACCCTAAGAATTACGGTTCATAATATTTTAGGACAAAAAATGTTAGAAAATCAGGTAGAAAATAACGGTACAGGCTATGTTTATGAGCTTGATATGTCTTACGCAGCACGAGGGGTTTATTTAGTAAGAATGGGAACGCGCGAAGTAGGAAAAGTAAAACGCTTTATAGTAGAATAGACTTAAATCATAATTTTAAAGGTGTATACTCAAGAATTTACACACAGGCTTGATGAACTTACCCATAAGTTTAAAAAGACATTTGGAGAGCTCAGTGAAAGCCAAATTCACAGGAAACCAGATGCCGAGACCTGGAGTATTGCCCAAAATTTAGAGCATTTAATATTAATAAATGAGTCGTATTTCCCAGTGATTGATAGGCTGAGAAATAAAAATCATAAAAAGCCATTTACGGCAAAATTGGGTTTTTTGGTAAATTTCTTCGGAAAAGTTATTTTAAAATCGGTACAACCTGATACCTCAAAAAAAACCAAAACCTTTTCAATTTGGAAACCTTCTGAAAATACAGCTTCAGAAGATATTCTAAAAAGATTTATAGAACACCAGGAGAAATTAAAAGAGAAAATCTTAGACTCTGAAGACTTACTGGAGCAAAACGCGGTAATTTCTTCTCCTGCAAATCCTAAAATTGTCTATAAACTTGATGCTGCTTTTAAAATTATTCTTGCTCACGAAGAGCGACATCTTCAGCAGGCTAAAAAGCTACTGGAATTTCCACAATCCAACTTGTAAATCTTGCATTTAGCCTTATTTTTGAGGAAAATTGACTTAAATGAAGATTATTTCATATAACGTAAACGGAATTAGAGCTGCCGTTAGAAAAGGCTTTTTAGATTGGGTGCAACAGGCAAATCCAGATGTGGTTTGTTTACAGGAGATAAAAGCAAATCCTGAGCAATTAGACCTTAACGATTTTAAAGAAGCCGGCTATCCTTATCATTACTGGTATCCCGCTCAAAAAAAGGGTTACAGCGGTGTGGCAATTTTAAGTAAGCATAAACCGCTGCATATTGAATATGGTACCGGTATAGATTATATGGATTTTGAAGGTAGAACCATTCGTGCCGATTTTGAAGATTTTTCAATTATAAGTTTGTATTTACCCTCGGGAACAAATATTGCCCGTTTGGAGCATAAACTCCAGTTCATGGACGATTTTCATCACTATATAAATGAGTTAAAACAAGATTTCCCCAATTTAATAATTTGCGGAGATTATAATATTTGCCACCAGGCTATAGATATTCACGATCCTGTGCGCTTAAAAAATGTATCAGGTTTCTTACCTGTAGAGCGCGAGTGGATAGATAATTTTATGAAAAGTGGCTTTATAGATTCCTTCAGGCATTTTAATGAGGAAGGTGATAATTATTCGTGGTGGAGTTACCGTGCAAATGCCCGGGCCAATAATAAAGGCTGGCGTATAGATTATAATTTGGTGGCAGAGCCATTACAAGAAAAACTAAAAAGAGCCGTTATATTACCCGAAGCCAAACACAGCGATCACTGTCCTGTATTGGTGGAATTGGAATCAGATTTTTAGAAAGAACGTATTACGAACGAAGTGAAGTAATCTCTACCAAGTTGCAGATTGCTTCTCCCAATAATTATTGGGCTCGCAATGACGGTAAATTAGAAGATATTTGAACTTAAAATTATAAAAATGAAAAAAATACTTGTTTTAGCAGTTTCAGCAGTTCTTATTATGACCTCCTGTGTGTCTTCAAAAAAATATGAAGAACTTGAAGGTAGGCACGCCGATTTAAAACGCGAAAACCGAAATACACAATCTGAACTCGATAAATATCGAAATTTAGATGAAGAATATTCAGCATTAAAAAAGGATTATGCTGCAGCTACTGCTGAAAGGGATCGACTAAAAGATGAGTTGGAAAGCTCTAGAAAAAACTATGCAACTCTTAAAAATTCTTACGATGCCTTAGAGGAAAACAGCTCGGCAGCGATTGCGGAAAATTCGCGACAAAACCGTCAACTTCTAGCTGAATTAGAAGAAAAAGAACAGGCTTTGGTAAAGGAGCAAACTAGGTTAGATAAATTACAACGTGATCTTGATGCACGTTCCAGAAGGGTAAACGAGCTGGAAGAATTAATCGCAGCCAAAGATGCTAAAATGAACGCTTTAAAAGATGCAATTTCAAAGGCTTTAACCAATTTTGAAGGCAAAGGTTTAACGGTAGAGCAACGTGACGGTAAAGTTTATGTTTCTATGGAGAATAAATTATTATTTAGCTCTGGAAGTTGGGCTGTAAATGCTGAAGGAAGACAGGCCGTGCAACAATTAGGTCAGGTTTTAGCAGAAAATCCCGATATCGCGGTTTTGATTGAAGGGCATACCGATAATGTACCTTATGGCGGAAGTGGACCTTTAAATGATAACTGGGATCTTTCAACAAAAAGAGCGACTTCAATAGTTCAAATTTTGAAAGAAAATAATAATATAGATCCGCAGAATTTAACCGCAGCCGGGCGTGGGGAATATGCACCAATCGCAACAAATGAAACTGCTGAAGGAAAAGCAAAAAACCGAAGAATTGAGGTGATTTTAACACCAAAATTAGATGAGGTTACTAAATTGCTGAATGAAGAATAATAACGATGCAGAAATATAATAAATGAAATATACCACACTCCCGAACACCGATATAAAAGTTAGTAAAATTTGCCTGGGAACAATGACCTGGGGCGAACAGAATACAGAAGCCGAAGGCCACGAACAAATTGAATTTGCCCTTGAAAAAGGTGTAAATTTCCTTGACACGGCCGAGATGTATTCTATACCCGGAAAAGCCGAAACCCAGGGCAGTACCGAAAAAATTATTGGTACCTGGTTTAAAAAATCGGGAAAGAGGGAAGATGTAATCCTGACTTCTAAAGTAGTTGGTCCCGGAAATTCTATGGAGCATATTCGGGATAATCTTGGATTTTCTAAGGAAGCTATAACCGATGCTCTGCATAAAAGCCTGAAGAGATTACAAACCGATTATATAGATCTTTATCAACTTCACTGGCCGGAAAGAAATACCAATTTCTTTGGGAAATTAGGTTACGAGCACGATGAAGAGGAAAAATGGGAAGAAAATTTCCAGGAAGTACTTGAAACTTTAAATGAGTTTGTAAAAGAAGGAAAAATAAGGCAGGTTGGTTTGTCTAATGAAACGCCTTACGGACTTTCCCGTTTTCTGGAAGAAAGCAGAAAGCACGATCTTCCAAAAATGATCACGATACAAAACCCGTATAATTTATTGAATAGAAAGGATGAAATTGGCTTAACTGAAATTCTTCATCGTGAAAATGTGGGTTTATTTCCTTATTCCCCATTAGGAATGGGAACTTTAAGTGGAAAACATTTAGACGGAATTCAGGAAAATTCAAGATTAGGTTTGTTTCCGCAGTATAAAAGATATTCAAATGAGCACGCAGTAAAAGCCACCAAAGCTTATGCTGAAATTGCTAAAAAGTATAATTTGAATTTCGCGCAAATGTCCCTGGCTTTTGTGAATACGCGTCCGTTTGTAAGCAGTAATATTATTGGTGCAACTTCCATTAAACAATTAGAAGAAAATATTGGTAGTATAGAGGTAAAGCTTTCAGAAGAAGTTTTAGAAGAGATCAATAAAGTTCACGAAGCTTATCCCAATCCTGCGCCATAAAAATCTGATTAATTCCCCCTTCGGGGGTTAGGGGGCTATTGGTGTAACCAAACTGTGATGGATAAAAGAGGCTTTATTCCCTAAAGTTCTTACGTGAAACCACTCACTGGTTTTTCCTAAGAACTGAAGCGTATCCTGAGCTTTCAAAGTACTTAGAATCCTGGAATTTGACGTGGTTGGCTTGTTTCTAAGATTGGCTCTGCTACTCTGTACGATCAATTTGTGCGGAATATTATCTAATTTCTCGGGTTCGGTTTGCAGTGAATTGGCCTGGTAAACAAAATATAGCGGATTTATCGCGCCACGGTAACTTTTGTAAATACCAAAATGAAGGTGTGGTGGCGTGGTTCTGGCATTTCCTGTATTGCCCACAAAACCCAAAGTATCGCCTCTTTTTACACTTCCGGTAATATTTGCAATACTATCTAAATGCGCATAATAAAGCGACTGGTTGCGCTTCCGGTCTCGTAGCCAAACCTGTTTACCGCCAAGGCCTTTTTCACCGGTATATCCAATACTGCCGTTTGTAGCCGCTACCACAGGTGTTCCTCTTTTTGCGAAAATATCAATGCCTTCGTGGCTTCTTGCACCACCATCACGATTATCGCCCCAATAACTTTGTACGTTAGTATTGACTCCAGAAGCTACCGGAAAAAAATAAGCAGGACTTTTCTCCATTTTAAATGCAAATGGAGTGGTGGCTTCAATTTCCGGCTGGATTACCACTTTGTAAGTCGCTGTTTTTTCAGCTTCAAAACTTAAAGTTTTCTTCTGAAAATCTGAAGATTTGACTTTTTCAAATTTATTGATTGTATCAGCGATTTTTTCGAAAAGCTCAATAAAAACCAATTGTTTTGTAGAATCGGTTTCTACTTCTAAATTAAGAACTTCACCGGGTTGGAGTTGGATTTCATAAGAATACACTGAAAAACTTTTAGGAAAGAATTTACCGGTTTCGGCGTAAGGAAGGTTTACACTTACACTATCCTTAAAAGCGGTTTCAACCGAATTTTCCCAAATGGAGAACAATTCATCTGAAACATTAAAATCCCGTTTATACTGTTCTTTTGCGGTTGGATTGGTAATAAAATCGGAGGCTTTATTGATTTGCGAACATCCCGAAATTATTAAAATAAGAAATAAGCTTAAAATTTTTATCTGCTTCATAGTCTTGCGTTTACGTGCAATTTAAAGCAGTAATTATGCCAGATTAAGATGCTATTTTTTCAACATTCTATTTTTTTATTACCCAAACAAATGGCTTACAACATCCTCAATTTTCGCCACTTTCACTACGTTAATATTGAAGTTATTTTTTGGGATCTTGCTTTGTTTGGAAACCAAAATTGAAGCGAAACCAAGTTTTTCGGCTTCAATAATGCGCTGTTCCACGCGGGTCACAGGTCTAATTTCACCGGCAAGTCCAACTTCAGCAGCAAAACAAATATCTTTTGGAATAGAGATGTCTTCATTGGAAGATAAGATCGCAGCGATTACAGCAAGGTCTATTGCGGGATCGTCTACACTAATTCCACCTGTAATATTTAGGAAAACATCTTTGGCGCCTAATCTAAAACCGGCTCGCTTTTCTAAAACCGCCAATAACATATTCAGTCTTTTTACATTATAACCGGTGGCAGAACGTTGTGGAGTTCCATAAACAGCTGTGCTAACCAGCGCCTGAATTTCTATCATAAGCGGGCGCATTCCTTCCAGCGTGGCTGAAATTGCTGTTCCGCTTAGATCTTCGTCATTTTTGGAAATGAGGATTTCAGAAGGATTACTTACTTCCCGTAGTCCGCTGCCCTGCATTTCGTAAATTCCCAGCTCGTGGGTAGAACCAAAACGGTTTTTATGGGCTCTTAGAATTCGATATACGTGGTTTCTGTCGCCTTCAAACTGCAAAACGGTATCAACCATATGCTCCAGCACTTTTGGGCCGGCAATGCTTCCTTCTTTTGTAATATGGCCAATTAAAATAACCGGAGTATTGGTTTCTTTGGCGAATTTTATAAGTTCTGCGGTACATTCCCTAATTTGGGAAATACTCCCCGGCGCACTTTCAATATAATCGCTGTGCAGGGTTTGTATGGAGTCTATAATAATTACTTCAGGCTCAATAGCTTCAATTTGCCTGAAGATATTTTGAGTTTTGGTTTCGGTAAGAATATAGCAATTGGCAGCAACGGGATTGATGCGTTCTGCACGCATTTTTATTTGCTGCTGACTTTCTTCGCCCGAAACGTATAAAACTTTGTAGTTTAATTGAAGTGAAATTTGAAGGAGAAGTGTACTTTTTCCTATGCCCGGTTCACCGCCCAGTAGGGTGAGCGATCCCGGAACAAGTCCGCCGCCTAAAACACGATCCAGCTCATTATTGCCGGTATGCCATCGGTTTTGAGGACTATTTTCAATTTCAGCTATTTTTAATGGCTTGGCGGTACGCTTAGCTTCGCGTTCGCTAGGAGATTTCCAATCTTTTGCATCGGGTTTTTCTACAATTTCTTCAGCAATAGTATTCCATTCTCCACAAGCGCTGCATTTGCCCTGCCACTTTGCATATTGGCTGCCACAATTCTGGCAATAAAACGTTGATTTAACCTTGGCCATTTAGCTTTGATTTTTCCCGCTAATAACCGAAATCTTTTTTAATTGCATCAGCTTTTGCCAGCATAAAATCGGTATCTAAGAATGCAATTTTTTCCTGTCCGTAAGCATTTTGATAGGTGCGCATTGCTTTTTTAGGATTGCCGGTTTCTTCTTCATAACGGGCTTCAAAAAAAGTTCCCAGCATAGTGCCCGGATAATTATCGTAAGCTAATTTGCTTAATTCTTTATAATCATCCCATCTACGGGTTTTTTCTATCGCGTTATGAACGGCCATAAAATCTTCTAATCTTATTTTTTTCTGAATATTAAAAAGCTCATTAATGCTCTCATATTTATCAGTTAAAAACTTAACAGAAGACACCGAAGTTTGCAATAAAAGTTCGTTATAATCTTTTTGGCTAATAGGCCGGTAAACGCTAAACATGCTTTCTAAGGCAGAGGGTATTGCTTTTCCTACCAGTGAATAGTGCGTGGCATTATCAAAATTATCGAACTTATAAGTTACCAAATCGTTTTCTATTGCCGCAAGCTGGGAGTTTAGATCTTCAATTCCCTTTTTTAATTGTGGAATATCTGATGTTCCCGTAGCCAGATAAATCCATTTTTTAGTTTCAGATTTAGCTAAATTACTGCTGATGCGATCTGCCATTGGAGGCGCTAAATCTGGGCTAAGATTGATATAGCCATCAAAAATAGGATCGGGTTTTAGTAAATAATAATTGATAAAATTTGCGGTATAATCGTGGCCGGCAATCACCCTGAAATCTGCAGTTCGATATTTATTATCCAGGTGCTGCATAAGCTCCATTCCCAGGAACTCAAAAAAGGCTGCGCCTTTATCTGCCGGAAGAAAATTTCGCTCGTCATAATAAGCATCGTCCATACGGGTTTTGCTCTGGTTAACGCCAACCACAATCATTTCGGGCGCATCTTCCCAGTAGGAAGCATAGTCTACATTACCTGCCATAGGCTCAAACAGGTAGTCACCATCTAACACAAGAATTACCGGATATGTTTTTTCGGTATTTTCCTCGTAGTTTCGTGGGAGTTGAATCTTGATTTCTCTTGTTTCACCGAGCTTTTCGGAAGAAATCGTTTCGTAAAGAGTTTGTGCTGAGCTTAGTAGCGGCGCCACTAGCAGCACAAAAATGAGTAATTTTTTTACCATAGGTGTTAGGTTTTGTTTAACCTACACAAGATATATATTATTTTTGACGGTTGAAAATGGGAAGAAATATAAAGGATAATCCGCCTAAGATGAGCACCATTAGGGTTTGCGTACCCCAGGTGAGCCAGCCAAATGCTTCGCCACTTTGTTTGGAAATGCCAAAAAGCATCAAAATTGCGCCAATAGCTACAGGATAAACGCCAATTCCGCCATTTGTTGCAGAAATGGCAAAAGAACCTACTACAAAAGCAGCCATGATTATTGAAAATTCAGTATTTCCTAATCCTGGTATTGAAAATACAATAACATAAAACATTAAAATATACATGAACCAAATGAAAAGGGTATGAAAGATAAAAGCCCATTTTTGTTTCATTTTCAAAATACTGCGCATTCCTTCTAAAAGCCCATAAGCCATTTTCTTAATGCGTACCAGGAACGGAAGTTGAGATCTTTTAATAATTTGAAGTCCTAGAACTCCTAATAATACCAGGGCTAAAAGAATTCCCAGGCTAAATAACGGATTGATTTCGTTGGCTCTAAAATAAGCGAGAAGGTGTTCGGTTTGAAGAAATAAAGTGATGGCTGTAATGCTAAGCATCACGATAACATCGGCTATTCTTTCAGAAATAATGGTCCCGAAAGCTTTTTCAAAAGGAACTTTCTCATAAGAAGAAAGGCTGGCGGCTCTAAGCACCTCACCAGATCTTGGAATTCCAAAGTTAGCCAGGTAGCCGGCCATTACCGCCATAAAACTATTGGCTAATTTAGGTTTGTAGCCCAGGGGTTCCAGCATGAATTTCCACCTATATGCCCTGGACAGGTGAGAAAGGCCTCCAAAAAGCATGGAGAGTAGTAAAAACCAGGGATTGGCCGTTGAAATATTTTCCCATAATTCCTGCCGTTCCTGTGGGGTGGCACTTTTAAGAGAATACCAGATTAAAAAAACTCCCAATAATAATGGGAGTACGATTTTAAGTATTTTAATTATCTTTTTTTTCACCTGATTAACTCAAGAGATTGGTTTCTTCGTTTGGGAAAACCAGGGAGGGTTTAAAAGCTTTCGCTTCTTCAAAATCCATAATCGCATATGCGATAAGAATTAAAATATCGCCTTTAGCCACTTTTCTTGCTGCAGCACCGTTTAAAGTAATTTCGCCAG
>Ga0207891_1001258_pt1 | contig 12221 bp, 9 predicted proteins | sample LinPmetageLP50_FD_184061 | JGI IMG/M metagenome (GOLD analysis project Ga0207891, IMG submission 184061) | Marine viral communities from the Pacific Ocean - LP-50 (SPAdes) | ecosystem: Environmental > Aquatic > Marine > Oceanic | place: Pacific Ocean | collected 2011-08-27 | reverse complement strand
GCATAGCGCATGCGTTGCTGTTTTACTTAAGTTTGAGCCACGTTACAGTGCTTTACACGATATACATTTAGCGTACACAGTGCACAATTTAGCACTACAAGGAATAAGGCCTTTTAAGCACGATGAATCGAGCTTAGAAGCTTGGTTTCCATCATTAAGTTACAACGGGCAACACTTGTGCGACCCAAGGTATGCAAATTGTTTTAACCCAATGCGAAGCGCCATTAATTTAGCAGACAAAATTCATTTAGTGTCGCCTACCTACAGCCAAGAAGTGCTTAAACCCAGTAATTACAATGATGGCTTTTTTGGTGGTGAGGGGCTTGAACAAGATCTACAAAATGCAGCCAATCAAGGTAAAGTGGTCGGCATTTTGAATGGCTGTGAATACCCTGCATTGGAAGTTGCAAATGCAGTTATGGACGAGTTGTACAACGAGGCAGAAAAAAGCTTATTTGCTTGGATGAGCAACAGCGAACAGCTTGAAAGCGTTCACTACATTGCGCACCAACGATTAAAGCAATTTAAAGCGACACCAAATAATGGGCCAATTGTTACAAGCGTAGGTAGACTCACAGAACAAAAAGTATTGTTATTATGTCAGCCATTAAATGGTGAACTTGCGATAGACGCAGTATGTAATAGTATTAATGAACAGGGTGGGCGTTTAATCATATTAGGCTCTGGCGATAAAGCGCTAGAAGCATTGTTTACAAAAGCCATGGCACGTAACGAAAATTTACTATTTTTAAAAGGTTATGCGCAAAGAGTAGGTGATTTAATGTATCAATTAGGTGATTTATTTTTAATGCCTAGTTCATTTGAGCCTTGCGGAATAAGCCAAATGCTGGCAATGCGCGCAGGCCAACCTTGTTTGGTACATAGTGTTGGCGGATTAAAAGATACGGTAAAACACAATCAAAATGGGTTTAGTTTTAATGGCGCAACATTACGTGAGCAAACACATACTTTGCTTTCATGTTTAACCGAAACGCTAGCATTTTATAAACAACATCCAAAAAAATGGCAGCAAATAAAATCTAATGCTAAAGCAGTACGCTTTTCGTGGTCTCAGGTTGCAAGTGATTACATTTCAACCTTGTACCGATAAAGTTTGTTTAATTTAACTTAAGCGAAGTGACATTTTAGATTATTTACGCTATTAATAACTTGGTATTAATGGAATTAAATAAAGTAGGTAAAGTGTCTGTATTTGTTGCAAGGCAAGCAATTTTCAATCGGCGTCAAAAAGTAGTTGCTTACGAGCTACTTTTTAGGGACAGTCCTAAAAACTTTTTTCCTGATATAGCCGAAGGGCAGGCAACTGCAAGGCTTATTATGGAAAATCAACTTAATTTGGGCACACGCCATATCACCTCTGGTAAAAAAGCACTCATCAACATTGGGCCTGAATCTTTAGAGCTTGACCTGTGTGCCTTTTTACCGTGCCAAGACGTTGTGATAGAGCTTCTTGAAAGCATAGAGCCCACTGATACAAATTACGAGTTATGCCGAGAGCTCTTTCATAGTAATTTTAATTTAGCCCTTGATGACTTTGTATATAAACCACAATGGGATCGCTTTTTAAAGCTGGTTAAACTCATAAAATTTGATATAACCATAACCCCATTAAACGACATTCACCCAATTATAAAAAAGCTCAAAGATCACAAACAAATTAAGTTACTCGCAGAAAAAATAGAAACTCAGGAAGAATACGAAGTTGCCGCTGGCATGGGCTTTGATTATTTTCAAGGTTACTTTTTTGCAAAACCCACCATGATGAAGCACAACGACATTGATTATAACTACGGGTTAGTCGTTGCAATATATGCTGAAATAATGAGCCCGAATCCAGATTTAACCAAAATAGCAGCGTTGTTTGAATTGGATGCCGCACTGGCTTATAAATTACTACGTTTAATTAACAGCGGCGTATTTCCCATACAAAGTAAAATAGCCTCCTTAAAGCAAGCGCTGGTTTATTTGGGTCAGGAGCGGTTAAAAAAGTTTGTTAGTTTAATTGTGACCGCTCACACCGCTGGTAAAAAGCCTGCAGAGCTAATGCAAGTGTGCGTCGTACGTGCGCGCTTTTGTGAATTGATTGCTAAAAAAGTGGCCAAGCATCAGTCAGGAGAGGCGTTTTTAACCGGCTTGTTTTCGCTTCTTGACGCTATATTAGACCAACCAATGAGCTTGCTTGTTGAAAAATTACCTTTTCAGGATGAGATAAAAGCAGCTTTGCTCGAAGAAAAAAACACACTGTATTACATTTTAAAAGTTGTTAAAGCATACGAAACCGGCAGCTGGTGGGCACTCGAACAAGCTGTTATATTTTTAAATATACAAAGTGATATACTACCAGAGCTTTACCAGAAGTCGGTTGACTGGGCCGACAGCTATAAAAATAATATTTAACGGAAAATAGCTTTAATGCGTAATTATAATATGGACTTTATTCGCGGCATTGCCGTGCTTGGCTTAGTGTTTATGAATGGCTATGCCTTTGGTTTTATGGAATTCGGTTATGTGCCTTTAACCATCCCCCCTGTAAGTGACACCATTATTGAATATTTTAATATACTGTTTATAGAAGGCCGATTTAGAACGCTGTTTAGCTTACTTTTTGGCGCAGGTTTATATATTCAATGGCAGCGTTTTAAATCATCTGTGCAAATAAAAAGTAGATTATATTGGCTCATAATTTTTGGTCTTATACATGGCTTTTTACTTTGGGCTGGTGATATTTTGTTTGTTTATGGGGTGTCTGGCTGGTTTATTATTAAATATCTAGACACCGACAACCCTAAGCTATTGCAAAGAGGGCTTGAGTTTACTGGGCTCTCGGCGGTTGTTACGTTTTTAGTGTTGTTCACTATTCCTGACGATCAGAGCTTTCGTGACTCTGCCAAGTTTATTGAGTTATTTAGTCCTTATTACAGTGATTACTTTAATGAAAATCTTTTTATAAATATCCTTATGCTAATCACAGTGCCGCTAATGACGATGTGGATGTGCGTTGGCATCATGCTAATTGGCATTTACGCGTATAAAGAGGGAATATTTAACAAAGGTCTATCAAATCAGCAGTTGTGGGTGTGTGCATTAGGTGTACTTATATTTTGTAGTATACGACTAAGTACATCAACGCTTACTGGTGGTTTGGGTATGAGCTTACAAGAAATTTCTAACATGTTCGCTGCTCTGTGTATGGCTGGGCTTTATATTCATGTAATTGTTAAGTTTTGTAATAATAGCCCACAGTTTGGCAAACTAATACAGCAGGCGGGTCGCATGGCATTCACACTTTATATAAGCCAAACCGTTATGCAATTGCTTATTTATAGAGTGTTATTTCCAGAGTGGATACTTAGCTTTAATAGAATAGATTACTGGTTAGTTGCTGCCAGCTTAGTTGTTGTGCAGTTATTATTTACGTTATTTTATAGTCGTTATTTTAAACAAGGGCCACTTGAAGTGCTGTGGCGCAAATTAACCGACATTAAATCGGCGGCATAACTCGCATTTTTAGGTGGTTTGGGTATACACTACCGACCCTAAAAAATTAATACCATTAAGTGATATGACCGAATTAAAACGTTTAAATAAATTTATTAGTGAAACAGGTTTTTGTTCACGCCGTGAAGCCGATAAATATATTGAGCAAGGTCGTGTGTCAGTTAATGGTAATGCGCCAGAAATGGGCGTGAAGGTTGCAGCAACCGACGTAGTATTGGTCGATGGAAAACCATTAAAAACACCACCTAAACGTGTTTATATTGCCTACAATAAACCGGTGGGTATAACGTGTACAACCGAACGTAAAATCCAAAGCAATATTGTCAAAGCGGTTAATTATCCTGATCGTATATTTCCAATTGGGCGCCTAGATAGACCTTCTGAAGGGTTAATATTTTTAACTAACGAGGGCGACATTGTTAATAAAATTTTGCGTGCGGGTAATAACCACGAAAAAGAATACGTTGTCACCGTAGACAAGCCTCTTAACCGCCAATTTGTATCTAAAATGGCCAACGGTATTCCTATTTTAGATACTGTTACCAAAAAGTGTAAGGTTACACAAACAGCCCCTAAAGAATTTAAGATCATTTTAACTCAGGGGTTAAATCGCCAAATTCGCCGAATGTGTGAGTATTTAGGTTACGAGGTGGTGACTTTAAAGCGCACTCGTATTATGAATGTAACATTAAAAGGGTTAAAAGTGGGTCAATGGCGTCATTTATCCGATGTTGAAATGGCGCAAATAAACGACTCAATTGCTGACTCAGGCAAAACCCAAGAGCACTCGTTAGATACTAACAAGCAAGTTGATAAAAATGCTGCTATATCACCTAAGCGCGACTTTCAGGGTGAAAACCCTCGTCGTAATAAGCAAAAAGAGCGAGGCGATGAGCAAAAAAGTAATCGAACTAATGCACCTTATCAAAAGCGCTCTACAACCTATGTTGGTAAACCAAAAACGGCGAAAGCAAATAGTGCATCTAGCAATAAAGCAGGCGCACGCACTAAGCTAAGTTTAAAAAAATAAGCTAAACAATTACCACTGTATTTATTTAAGTTATAAAAAATGCCACAGTTTACGCTGTGGCATTTTTATTTAGTTAAACACTTAATATGTCATTACTTGTGTGGTTGGTATTCAATTCTAAAAATCATAGTGTATAAAACAGGCACTACTATTAATGTAAGTATGGTCGCAAAGCCTAAACCAAACATAATTGTGACTGCCATAGATTGAAAGAACACATCAAACAGCAAAGGGATCATACCGAGTATTGTAGTGATTGCAGCCATTGCTACAGGTCGCACACGGCTCACCCCAGAATCAAAAACCGCTTGGTAAGGTGAGCTGCCCGCTTTTAGCTCAAGGTTTATTTGGTCGACTAATACAATGCCATTTTTAATGAGCATACCACTTAAGCTTAATAACCCAAGTAGGCCCATAAAACTAAACGGCGCGTTCATTGCTAACAAACCGGCACTGACACCAATAATTGCCAGTGGAACTGTAGCCCAAATTACAAGAGGCTGTTTTAATGAGTTAAACAGTAAAACCGTAATAGCAAACATAGCTAAGTAGCCAAGCGGCAAAGACCCAAATATAGCTTTTTGAGCTTTGCTAGAAGATTCATATTCGCCGCCCCATTCTAATGAGTACCCATGAGGTAGCTCTATAGATTCAACAGGGCCTCGCACTCGGGCAAACAATTTAGCGGCTGTTTCATCTCCCAGCACATTTTGGTCGGCCATTACCGTTATTGTTCGCTTTCTATCGCGACGCATTATTAGGCTGTCTTCCCATTCAACGATAAACTCATCTACCACTTGAGTTACTGGTACAAATACACCTAAAACAGGGCTGTATATTTGTAAATCATGAACGCTATCTACATTAAGACGCTCATTAGCAGGAGAGCGCGCAATAATTGGCAGTAATTGAGTACCATCACGGTATACACCCACCTGTTTACCCGACAAGCTTGTAAGCAGCACATCATCCAGATCTGATTTACTTATTCCTAAGCGTCGTGCCTTTTGCTCGTTAAACTGTGGACGAATCATTTTGGTTCGCGCACGCCAATCATTACGAATATTAAATGCGCCGTCATCTTGAGCCATAAGCTTTTCAGCTTCAGCTGCGAGTTTTCTAAGAATGACAGGGTCAGGGCCTGTAAAACGGGCTTCTATTTTTGCATCAGTAGAAGGCCCAATCTCCATAGGCTTTATTTTTAGTTGAGCTGATAACGGTGTATTTTGAGAATAATCACGTACTTTTTGCATAACAACCGCAACTGCTTCACGGTCTTTTACTCTTATAATAAGTTGTCCATACGACGAGTAAGACTTTTGAGGCGCATAAGTAAGCATAAAGCGCGGCGCGCCTTGCCCAGTTGTACTTGTTACTTCTTCTACAAGTTCTTCTTTTTGCAAATAGTTTTCAAGCTTCTTTATGCCATCTAGTGTGGCACGAATATCCGAACCTTGTTGTTGCCAGTAATCTACGTAAAACATAGGTGTGTTTGAGGCAGGGAAAAATGACTGCTTAACCGAACCAAACCCCACTACGGCACTGCACAGTAATACAACCATGAGGATCATTGTTGACTTACGATAGTGCATTGCTAAATCTAATAGCGCTTTATAGCCTGTAAAAATAAACCCTTGGTATGGGTCGCTATCTGAATCGTCTTCGGTGTTTTTATCTTTTTTAAATTCATTTTCTGAAAACATAAGGTTTGCAAAAAATGGAGTTAAAGTAATGGCGGTTATCCAGCTAAGTAACAGCGATATAAACAACACCCAAAACAAGCTGCCCGCAAACTCACCGGTTGCGTCAGAGCTTAAACCAATTGGCGCAAACGCGGTAATACCAATAATAGTTGCACCTAATAGTGGCCATTTAGTTTGCTCCACAATGTTAACTGCGGCTTTGAGTTTGGTTTGGCCACGTTTTAGGTTAATTAAAATTCCTTCGGTAACCACTATGGCGTTATCTACCAGCATACCAAGGGCTATAATAAGCGCACCTAACGATATACGTTGTAAGTCTATGGCAAACAACTTCATAAAAATAAAGGTGCCTAAAACCGTTAGTAATAAAATACCGCCTATTAAAATACCGCTTTTAAGGCCCATAAAAATAAGGAGTACCACAATTACTATCGCAATGGCTTCTAGCAGGCTAACAATAAAACCGTCTACCGAAGTTTCTACTTCTTTTGGCTGGTTGTATACAGCATTCACGTCAATACCATGCGGGCGCTGGTACTCAAGTTCTGCTAAGTGAGCATCAATACGTTTACCCACATCAACCACATTAACGCCATTCATAAACGATACGCCAATTAATAGCGCTTGCTCAGAGTTATATCTAATTACATTAGTGGGTACTTCAGCGTACTCTCTAAATACTTCGGCAACATCACCTAAATAAATAAGCTCGCTCGCACCAGGTTTAGAAATCAGCAGAGTTTCAAGTTCTTTAACATCTTTAAATTCGCCGGTAGGATGAAAACGAATCGACTCATCGCCCACTCTAATTTTACCTGCGTTAGACACCGTGTTTTGAGATTGTAACAAAGCAAATATATGGCTGGGTGCAATACCAAGTTGGGCTAACTTACGGGTAGATATTTCTACCATTACTTGCGGCTGTTGCTCACCTGCAATCGTTACCTTGCTTACCCCTTTAACTAATACCAACTCACGCTTTAAATAATCGGTGTAGTCTTTTAGTTCATCGTAAGAATAGCCATCACCTACAACAGAATACAAAACACCATATACATCGCCAAAGTCATCTAAAATTGTACTTGGGTAAACACCACTGGGTAAAGACGGAGAAAGATCGTTTATTTTACGACGCATTTCATCCCAAATTTGGCGAAGTTGCTCTTTTCGATAAGTGCTCTTCATTTCTACGGCAATTTGCGACTTCCCGTTGGATGAAATAGAAGTCACGTGGTCAACATAGGGTAACTGTTGAATTGCATTTTCGAGTGGAAAAGTAACTTCTTCCTCGACTTGCTGCGGTGATGCGCCAGGGTACATGGTAATAACCATAGCCTGTTTAAGTGTAAATTCAGGGTCTTCTAACTGGCCTAAATCAAAATACGATACGCTACCACCAATTAAAAGCAGCAGGGCAAACATCCAACTAATTACTTTTTTCTTTATAGAAAATTGTGCAAAGCTCATAATTATAAGCCTCGCTCTTTATTCCATGGACGAACTTTCATGCCTTCTTCAATCGAGTGAACACCCGCAGACACCACAATTTGGCCCTCTTTAATACCGCTAAGTACCTCTATACCATCATGGTGTAATTGGCCAACTTCAACAGCTTGCTTATGGACTTGGCCAGTATTTTCATCATAAAGCCAAACATAGGCATTATTTTTAAGTGCTTCTTGAGGGTCAGAAAAAACCGATTCAATAGGGAGTATTGTGTAAGCAACCTGCGAACGTGTTACTTTACTTAAATCAATTAAAACGCGGCCAGTCATACCTGCTAGTAAATTAAAGTCATCAGGCACGGGTAACGAAAACACCACTTTATAAGTGAGTGTTGCTGGGTCGGCTTGAGTGTCCCATTCTTTAATATCGAGCGAGTATTCTTTATCTTCAAAGCCATCAAATTTAACAGTAGGGTGGTAATCCGTGCCTTTTTTGAATCGTGCCACTATTTTTTCAGGAACCTGAATTTCTACATCCATTAAATCACGTGTTTCTAGGCGCAAAATATTTTGTTTAGCTTGAATATTTTCAAAATTCTTTACAAACACTTTGGCAACAGTGCCCGCAAAAGGGGCTCGCAATTCACTGTACTCTAGGTTGGTTTCAGCAATTTTAAATGCCGACTCAGCAATTTGCATATTGGCGGTTGCTTGGTCGAGCTCAGATTGGCTGGTAATTTTTTTCTCGAATAATTGTTCAATTCGGCTCAGTTGCGATTTTGCCAATTCGTAACGTGCTTTACGTTCATCAAACTGAAGTTGAAAATCTTCAGGGTCTAATTTGGCTAGTAAATCGCCTTTTTCAACGTGTTCACCAGCAAGAACCGGAAACTCTATAAGTTCTCCGTTTACCCTAAATGCAAGGTAAGATCCTTGGTTTGCAACCACCTCAGCAGGGAAACTACGAATATTGATTTGAGAGTCATGGCCAATATTGAACAGCTTAACAGGGCGAATGGGCTCTTCTTTAACTTGTTGTTCTGGCTCAGAACAGGCAATTAAGCTAAGTAGGGTCGTTGTTAGTAAACATAGACGAAAGAGTTTCATGTCTTCTCCGTTGCAATATTGGCAAAATAATTAAGTGCAGGATACGCTGCAAACATATAAAATAAAATTCATTAAATTTTAGAGACTCAATAAGTTTTACTTATAATGTTTTGAGGCGGTATATGAAGCTGAATCAATTAGTAATATTAGATGCCATAGTGCAAAGCGCAAGTTTGAGCGGTGCTGCGCAAAAGCTTCATAAAACACAGCCCGCGCTAACGTTGGCTATAAAAAACTTAGAGGCACAAATAGGCTTTGAGCTGCTAGATAGAACCAAGTACCGTTTACAGCTTACTGAAAAAGGACGTATTTTTCATCGTGAGGCACAACAGTTACTGCATGCAAATGACGAGCTTGCCAAACTCGCAGAAGAGCTTTCGTTAGGAAATGAACCCCAATATCGAATTTGTTACGAACAGCTCTGTCATAAACAAAGTTATAACAAGATCATAAGTAATACTTTTAGGCAGTTTACGAGTACAGAGTTTTGTATTACCAGTGGCAAACGGTTTGTATCATTAGAACAAGTTAATAGTGGGCAAGCAGAGTTAGGTATTGGCCCCTGGTTTGATTTATTTCATGCTACAGGTGACTTAGAAAGCGTGCCCATAGGTAAGCTCGACATTGGTATAGTAAGTGCTAAAGGGCTATTACCCCAACAGTTAACATACACACAATTACAAACCTATCCGTGTTTAGCTATGTTTGAAAGCGATTTAAGTATAGACAGCGATAGGCTATCTTACTCTAAAGGTTCTGCAATGATGAAAATAGACGACGTAGCAACTTTAAAGTCGTTTTTACTTTCAGGGGCCGGATGGGCAATGATGAGCCTAGAGCATTGCAAACCTGAAATAAAAGCAGGCTTACTACAAGAAATCCATATTACAGACCGCGAACATAAATTTAGCGCACAAATAAGAGCGTTTAGGCAGCATGCTATTCATCATGGCCCTGTGGCACGCACTGTATGGGAGCAATTTAAACAACTAAGTAAGGCCTACGCTGATAGAAATGGATATTGAAAAAGAAACCCTTATTTATACCGTAATAGCCGCAATCCCAGCAGGAAAAGTAGCAAGCTATGGTCAAGTCGCTGCGTTGGCTGGATTTCCGCAAAACTCACGCTTAGTTGGGCGTTTATTAAAAATAATGCCAAGTGATTCTGTTATTCCATGGCATCGTGTTGTAAACAGCCAAGGTAAAATAGCGTTCCCTGTAGGCAGTAACAAGTACCAAGAACAGCGTCAAAAGTTATTATCAGAAGGTGTACTTTTTAAAAACGACAAAGTAAATATGCGTGAGTGTAGGTGGCAGTAAAGTTAACACTTTAGGCTAATTGCCAGTGTAGGTCCGATAAATTAGTGCCATTCGGCCAGTAAAATACCTTCTAGATATTGTTTTTGTTAGGTACTTAGTATTAACGGATGGATACCTAACGCCTCGGCAACGTCCTTTGATATGGTATTATCTCGTAAGCTAAGTTTGACTGCTTTGATTTTAAAATTAACGGGGTAAAACCATCTCTTTCTAGGTTGGGTATATCTAGGCATTTTAGCCTCCTCAAAGTGATGAGGAGGTGTCCACTAAAACGGGTGAGGAGCAAGTTCCGTTTTAACGAGTGTGTTAGATATAATATGCACAGATAAGCATGTGTATGTAATTGTGTGACATGCAGACAATCATGAAACCGACAAAGCAGATACTAAATGTTCTCTCTGGTATTGCGTGTATAGCTAAACAAGGCATTTGCTTTAGGTTTGATAGCGAAGGTTTAAATAAAAATGAGTGGCGCTCGAAATGTTTATATTTAAGCAAAACTTTTGTAAAAAACAATTTTAAGCCTGAAACGTACATTAAAACGAATGTTGAAGCTCCAAGCAGCTCTACCATTGCCATGAGTTCCATGCTCACTATAATTTCTGGTCCAGCAATGAGCATTACTATTATTACTGCTAATGAGTGCCAAATGCCTTTAGACATTGTTTTTTTGATCCGATCAAACATCAAACTTTCCTTGTATAGCTAATACCAAATAATAGGCAGATAATAATTGGTTAAAATAAGCGAAGCAGGAGTAAACCTAATTGTTATTTGTCTTGATTAATTTGCTTGTTAGCTACGTACATTTTTCCAAAGAGTCCGCATAATCTTTAACTAGAACCGAAAACATGCTCTCAAATCTATCCATACCTTCATTCTCTTTCACAAACGTCAACTCAATCACATTATGCATTCTGTCTTTTAATCGTGTTTTTAGCTCAACCGAGGGAAGCTTTGCAAATTGCCCAGAAATCATTGTGATGTCATAAAGAAATTCAATACCATGTATAAGGGGGCTTTCATTATCGCTCCATGCAATGGCTACAAATTGACAATTAAATTGCAACGGTGTCATTTTAAAGGCCCCGTTTAACAATGGTATTCCCAATTCTCTAGCTACTTCATAGTATTGTGCTGTTGAAGTACTTCCGCTAATTTCGACGTTACTTAAATTTGGCTCGATAGACTCAACCCAGCTACCAAATTTTTCAATTACATTATCTATTGAGCTTGTTAAGTCTGTACGTTCCCATGAGTTATTTGGAAATATAGTCTCAAAAAGCTTTTCAAAATCAACAATTTCAATACATTTATGCTTATCTATAGCAACTAACTCTCTATTCAAATGTTCTTTAAAATGTCGTTTAAGATCAAAGTAGTGATTAAAGGCGATATTTTTTTTCAGTCAGAAGGTTCGATTTTGCGGCTAATTTAGAGCTATGAAATCTACTAATAACTAAAGAAACCGGAACTGAAATACTAGCTATAAAAATTGGTAACTTTAGGAAATCCATAATATTTCCATAACTCTCTGGTTTTGGAATACAAAAACACCAGATTGGAGACGAAAGGTAAATTCCTATCCCGACAAACAGTATTATTGGCCACCAGAATAATACGTGCTTATTAAGTGGTGCGTTATCATCAAGCTTTAATGGATTCCATATCATTCTTTATAGTTTATTCCTTGTTGTTGCCCATGGGCTAAAGCCTTACTAATGGGCGCATAAACGCTTGGGTAATATTAGCGACGAAGGAGCACAAGCCAAGCGTTTTGAGTCCTTTTAAATAACTTGTATGGATAATACATCCATCTTAATTACTATTTAAACCCCTTCCGGGTAATGTTAGACCCATGCTTAAGCAGCAACTTAAGCTTTCCTTGTCGTAGTTCGATTGAGCAAAGGCTCCTCTGTTGAGAGGCCGATAACAAGAACGAACGCGACAAAGGACTCCAAGCACCACACTCGAATAGTCTACTGGGTCTCGAACCCGCATTATGCAAGTAAGAGTTAGCTTATTATGAATACAAAAACAAAGCAAAACATAAACGTAGGTGTTGATACCGGAAAGTACCAACTCGATATTTATATC
>Ga0207891_1001246_pt1 | contig 12316 bp, 16 predicted proteins | sample LinPmetageLP50_FD_184061 | JGI IMG/M metagenome (GOLD analysis project Ga0207891, IMG submission 184061) | Marine viral communities from the Pacific Ocean - LP-50 (SPAdes) | ecosystem: Environmental > Aquatic > Marine > Oceanic | place: Pacific Ocean | collected 2011-08-27 | reverse complement strand
TCAATTAGATTTTGAGAAAGCGCATTAAAACTAAACAGAAAACAGACTATTAAGTTTATAATTAAAGTTTTCATTTTTTAAATATTAGCAAACCATTTCTCAAACTGATGCCCAAGCATAGGTACCGGTTTTGTTTTATGATTAATAGCATTTATAAGCCCCATTATCCATAAATACAACAGGAATATTGAACCGAGAAAACTTAGAATCCATCCCAATATTGGGATCATTCCAATAATAAAAAGCCCTAAACTAAGTATTACCAATCCCAGGGATTGTTTAATATGAAATGTTGCAAATTCGTCTTTTTTATCGTTATTTAAAACAAAGGCTACCACGAGCCCAATAATGGTTAAATAGGCAATAATAGCTATGGTTTTAGGGTCAAAAGTATTTTTCGCTTCGTTAGATTGGTGTGTGTTTGAATTCTCCATAATCTTATATATTATTTAGATGCGCCCAGGGCAGCATAATTTTCTTTATTTATTGAAAAAGACTTTTTCTCAAGGCTGGTGCAGCGCATAGTGGTGTTGTGATCTGGATTATTTTTATCCAGCATTTGCATTTCCATCATTAAGGCATCGCCGTCTTCCAGCCAGTCTGCATTCCATCCTTTTGGAATATTGCTTTTTTCGTCACTATACATATTGGCAAAACTAATAGGAGCTTCCCGGGTGAGGTAAAAGGTAAACTTGTGTTCTTCTGTTTCGGTTTCATAGCCCTGGCATTCATACCCCAGAATATTTTTTGTGCCAATTTTCTTTAATTCTGAATTTTCGTAAGGATTAGTTTCTTCTTCAGTATTGTCAAGGTTTATTTTACTGGCGGTAATAAAGTTGGTGTCATCTGAAGAGAGGTACATAACGGTAAGTTTTCTATCCATATCCAGCACCATAAACATACCTTCGGCTTGCGGCACCCGCATTCCAAAATAGGGTGCATCTTCTTTAAGAAGATAGGTCATATCTACATTGCCATCTTTAGTTTCCATATTTAACTGGTACTCCCAGTTAAAATCGTAAGATTGCGAAATTTCACTAACATCTACCCGGTTAGCACCCATTGGGATAGGGCTATTTTTAAGATCGGTTTCCCACATTTTGTTGAGAGACTTGTTAGCTTCATTTGCAGCTTTATTAGAAATATTTTCAGTCACTGCATGTTCAACTTTTTTTTCTACTTTTTCTTTTAATTTCTTTAAAAATTGGGCCTCTGTAGTAGAAACACATAGTAAAAGAGAGCACCCTAATAGAATAAGTTTTTTCATAATATAAATTTTAGGTTATCAATAAATTGTAACTAAACTACCTTGAACCAGGCCCAAGGCATTCATTAAAACCATTGTGTATTTTCGAGGCAGGCCTCGGAGCATTTAAAGCTCGATTATCGAGTAAATGCTTAGGGTTAGGGGCAAAAATTTAAAATGTAGGGGAATAACTAAATACCGGTTTAGAGGGTGAGCACCGGATAAATTAGGGGTGAAATTCAAAAATTGAATATACGAAATCTTTTAGAATATTTAAAATAATATCCTGCCAATCAAATGGATAAGAAGTGATTCCAGTATTTAAAGGTCTTTAGCGGCTGCTTCAAGTTGATTGTACCAATCTTCGCCAAATTTTCTAATAAGTGCGTCTTTGGTGAATTTATAAACCGGTACCTGAAGTTCGGCACCCAAACTGCAGGCATCATCACAAATTTGCCATTTATGATAATTTACCGCAGAAAATTCTGAGTATTCCTGGATCCTAATTGGGTATAAGTGGCAGGAAATAGGTTTTTTAAAATCAATATCCCCCTGGTTGTAGGCTTCTTCAATTCCGCAGAGCGCAATGCCGTTATCATCAAAAGTAACGTAGGCACAATCGGCGCCATCTATTAACGGAGTTTCAATTTCGTCAAGATCGGTGGTGATGTAGGTGCCTTGTTTTTCTATGGCATCTATCCCTTTTTGTCTCAAATAAGGTTTTACTTTGGGGTAAATTTCGTCTAGAATTTGACGTTCTTCTGGTGTTACCGGTGCCCCGGCATCGCCGTCTACACAGCAAGCACCTTTGCAAGCCGAAAGGTTACACACAAAATCTTTGGTTAAGATCTCTTCTGAAACTATGGTTTTTCCTATTTGAAACATAGCCGCAAATATAAATTTAACTTGTTTGATTTAGAAAGTTTTACCTAAAATTTCTATTATGATTTTTTCAACCTGAAATTTTCAGCGATAATTTCAAAAAATAGATAGTCAAAATTAAAAAATTCGGTTTTATGAATGAAAAAGCCAAAATTTTTAAAAGGCAAAACCTATTCCTATGTTGGCCATGAGCCCAGAAAATAGTAAATTATAGGGTTTCACTTCAGAATCAAATTCAAAATTTATAGTTTCCCTGCTGCCATCGTTATACACCTTTGTGGCTTCTACATGGTCTGGTAAAGAGGAGAAAGAGTAACCTACTTCGGGTCTAAAATAGAATAAACCACCTAGTTTTGCACCCAACTTAATATTCACTGAACCGTGAGAAGCATCTAAAATATCCCTGGAATCTTCATAGTGAACAGTTCCTTTAATATTAATATTGCCATAGCTTAAGCCTCCATATAAACCTCTACCGGGTTTAAAGAAATAATAATTTAATCCGCCTTCTATGTAGGTGTAATTAAGTTCGTCATTATTAGATGCGTCTACTTGCTCTTCTCCAACGAGCCAATCAGACTTTATATTAGAATAGTCTACACTAACCGCCAATTTTTGATTAAGAAGTGGCGTTACATATTCAAGGTTTCCACCTATAATAATGGGAAAGCCAATTTTGGCGCCAATTCTTATTGGTCTAAGCTTTTTTTCTTTTGCTGAATTTTCATTTATAGAAATAGCTTCCTGTGCGTGGAGATTTGCAAAACCGAACAAAACTGCACATACAATTAGAATATTTAAACTTCTTTTCATCTTTAAAATTCGTGGATTTAAAAATTCACATAAAATATCTAGAAGAATATCTTCTTATTTCTTAAAAAAAGTACTTGAATTAAGAAAATGGGGTGTGGGGAAGGATAAAAATATTTTAATTTGAATATGCTTCAAATACCTGATTATGGGTATTTTTTGGCAAATGTTATCTAAAATATTTAGCGCTTTAAGTTGAAATTAATCTTCGTTGAAATCACTATAAAAGAACATCTCAATTTTAATAAAAATTTTACCTGTTAATTCCTTGATGCTGTGTTTTTAAAAATTAATTTTGCGCAAAATTTTTCAAAAAGTGAGTTATGTGGAAATTACTCGATGCAAAACAAATTTTTACCGCCGGAATGATTCTTTTTGCGGTAATTGATATTATTGGAAGTATCCCTATTATTATAGACCTGAGAAGAAAAGTAGGTCATATTCAAAGTGAAAAAGCTTCGGTGGTCGCAGGTATTATTATGATTGTTTTCCTGTTTGTGGGAAAGGAGATTTTGAATTTAATTGGGATAGATGTAAACTCATTTGCCGTGGCAGGGGCGTTTATCTTGTTCTTCCTGGCTCTGGAAATGATTTTAGGAATTACACTTTATAAAGACGATGAACCTGAAACCGCTTCTGTAGTTCCGCTTGCGTTTCCCTTAATTGCTGGCGCAGGTACACTTACTACCCTGGTTTCGCTTCAGGCAGAATATGAAACGGTAAATATCATTGTAGCTATACTTATCAATATTATCTTTGTATACGTGGTACTAAAATCTTCTACCAAAATGGAGAAAGTTTTAGGTAGCCAGGGAATTAGTGTAATTAGAAAAGTATTCGGCGTAATTTTGCTGGCTATTGCCGTAAAATTATTCGCTACAAACATTCAGAGTTTATTTTCATGAAGTTATTTATTTATACCGTAATTTTTTTAGCTGTAGTCATAATTGGTTACAGTGCAACCGTTTTAAATTTTGATGATCTTTTAAAAGGCGATAGCGCAACCGCTGTACTGGTTATTGTTGGAAGCCTTTGCGTAATTATTCTTATGGGGATTTTATTAACCTCCAGAAGTATTGCGAAAAAGCATAATTCTTAATATGAAATTTGATGTTCTTATTATTGGCGGTGGCGCGGCAGGAATGTCTTGCGCACTTATCTTAGGATCTGCACTGCAAAATAATATTATTGCCAATAAAAAGGTAGGCCTGCTTACTCACCAAAAAGCTTCGCATTTAAATTCGGCGCTCTTAAATAATGTTTTGGGAGTTGTGCCGGGAACTTCAGGACAACAAATTCTAACAGAAGGAATTCTACATTTGGAAGAACAATATCCTGAAATTGAACAATTAGCGAAAGAAAAAGTAAAAGAGATTATTCATTTAACTGAAGGTTTCAGTGTAATTACCAACAAAAATACATACGAAGCCGAAAATGTAGTGCTGGCAACAGGCTACACAAGTCCTTTTAGAATTAAAGGTTTGGAAGAGGAAGTGATTCCGCATAAAAAAGCTAAAGCTTCTAAAGATCGTATTCAGTTAAAAAATGAAGATCATTTAGTAAAACCGGGATTGTATGTAGCCGGTAGCCTCGCCGGTTGGCGCAGTCAATTTTCTATAGCCTGTGGTAGTGGTGCAAGTGTAGCTACAGATATTTTAAGTTTCTGGAAAGGAGAGCATACAAAAGTACACGATAAGCTTTTATAGCATAAAATAGCCGGTAACCATTAAAGGAATAGAAAGTAGCATTAGAATTAAGCAGGTACGATGCAATCTTCTATAAAGAAGGGCAAGCCTTAATTTCTCTTTGAATTCTTTATCCTGAGTTTTTTTAATCTGATTTTTAATAGAAGTAACCGAAACATTTGCTGAAGTAACCAGGATATCTTTTTGTAAAAAGAGAAGTGCGCTATTATCTAAAAGCCGGAAACTCACCGCAATTATGAAGAAAAATAGCGGGGAAACGGTTAAAAAAATTATAAAGTTTTCATGATTCGCACTCACGCATGCAAGCTATTAATTTTTTTGCGATAATTCAAGAATTTTCTCAATGGCAGGATCATTTTCATTAATTAGTTTTTCAAAAGCCGTGGTGCCGTAGAGCTGTTGGGCAATTACCGCTTTTAGATATTGCTTTAATAAAGTGGTATGGTTATTCACATTAAGCCTAATATTTCCATTCCCAACAAATCTTACAAAATCCTGCACCATTTCGTTAGAGATTGTAACTTTTTCATCAAACTCTTCCCGCTTTACATTATTGTAAAAAGTACGGTTTTCTTCGAGGACATTAAATATAAACCGACTCATATACCCGCCGTGTAAAAGAAGCTTTATATTGTTTCTTTCATTATCACTGTCTTGCGGAATAAACACATCGGGAATTATCCCTCCGCCTCCATAAACCACTTTTCCTTTAGGTGTTTCGTACCTAAGTGAATCGTCTACATTTATGCTGTCGGCGCTATTGAGCTCCCCATTTTTATAGCGTCGCATATAATCTTTAAAATAGCTCTCATTACCGTTATCATATGGCTTTTGTATAGAACGGCCCGTTGGGGTGTAATATCGTGCAATGGTTAATCTTACCGCGCTGCCATCGCCCAAATCCATTTCACGTTGCACAAGGCCTTTACCGTAAGACCTACGACCTACAATGGTGCCGCGGTCGTTATCCTGTAGTGCGCCGGCTACAACTTCACTTGCCGAAGCTGAATTTTCATTAATAAGAACAAAAAGATCTCCATTCTCTAAAAGACCTTTTCTTCGGGAAAAAGTTTCTTCAACCGAGCCGCTTTTATTTTTGGTGTAAAGAATTAATTTATCGTCTTCCAGGAATTCATCTACAATCTTAATCGCTTCTGAAAGATAACCACCAGGATTGTCTCTAAGGTCTAAGGCTATTTGATTAGCGCCTTCTTTCTTGAGCTTTTTCAAGGCGTTTTGAAATTCTTTATAGGTAGTTTCAGAAAATCTGTTCACTTTAATATAACCTAAATCTGACGATAACATATAAGCGGCATCTACACTTTTTAAGGGTACGCGGCCACGTTTCACTTTAAAAGTGAGTAAATCCTTAATTCCTTTTCTTTTAACTTTAAGTGTTACGCGAGAATCTTCTTCTCCTTTTAAGTGTTTTGTAAGTGAATCGTTAGTAATATCTTTGTTAAAAAGGGGAGTGCCATCGGCATATAAAATACGGTCGCCCCCGCGAATTCCTATTTTTTCACTGGGGCCGCCTTCCAAAGCCTGTATTACCACTACGGTATCGTTAACGTTATAAAAACTAACCCCAATGCCTACAAAATCGCCCTGCATATTTTCTACCACGCCGGCATATTCTTCTTTTGGAATATATACCGAATGCGGATCAAGATTTTCAAGAATTCTATTAACCGTAATATCTACAATACTATCGGTATTTACATCGTCTACATACTCATAGTCAATGTAGTCTATAAGTCTGTTGAGTTTTTGTTTTTTGGGATTTGAAGAAAAAAGGGCATCAGAAGAAGAAAAATCCAGTTTTCCGCCCAGCAAAACGCCGGCGGCGCAAGCTGTAGCAAGAAGAATAGGAATTAATATTTTTTGCCTGATATTCAATCTTCTAAATTGTTAATTTGTTCAAGGGTGACCCCTGCTTTTTCAAGAAAATCCAGTCCGGAATTATCTTTATAATCTATATGATAAACCAACCTGGTAATTCCTGCCTGGTGAATTAATTTACTGCATTCTTTACAGGGAGACATTGTGATATAAAGTGTTGCGCCATTACAGGATTGCGTAGATCCTGCAACTTTTAAAATAGCATTGGCTTCAGCGTGAAGCACGTACCATTTTGTGTAACCTTCATCATCTTCACAATAATTTTCAAATCCTGTGGGAGTGCCGTTGTAACCATCAGAAATTATCATTCTATCTTTTACAATAACTGCGCCAACCTGCTTTCTTTTACAATGCGATAATTTACTCCATTCGCGGGCAATTCTCAAATATGCCTTATCGTACTTTAATTGTTTTTTCTTATCCATATTAGCGCTATAATGCGGCTTTTTTAGACGAAATTTTTCGTCTTATTTTTAATTCACTAATTTATTAAATAGCCTGAAAATTTTCCTGGAGAATTGGTAAAATAATACCAATTACTATGGCTGAAGTTACTAAGATCCAGTCCCTTTTGGAAACCGAGAAGATATTTTGGGCAATAAAACCAAGAATTATTACAGCAATAACTACAATAACCTGCGCAGCTTCTATACCAAGTGCGAATTCTAAAAGTGGTAGAAATTTGCTTTCGGTATTTGAAGCCACCATTTTAAAATATGAAGAAAATCCAAGTCCATGAATTAAGCCGAAGAAAACCGTTGTAAAATATAACGGATTATGATTTTTATTACGTTCTTTTTTACTTGCTGTGATAATATTGTAGAGAGCTGTGAGAATAATTGTAATAGGAATTAACAATTCTACCCAGGCTGAATCTACTTTTACAATTTCGTAAACCGAAAGAAATAAAGCTAAAGTGTGGCCAATGGTAAATAGGGTTACCAGCCATAGAATTCGTTTCCAGCTGCTAAAGGTATAAGCGGCAACAAGTACAATAAGAAATAAAATATGGTCGTAAGCCTGCCAGTCAAGAACGTGTTCCAGACCTAATCTAAAGTACAGCCAGAATTGGGACATATCAAAAATATTAGAAAAACCCGAAAGTACAACTTATTCAGAATATTGCAAAAGCTTTTGCGGCTCTTAGTTTTAAGCCCAAATGCGTTATAAAATGGCATTACATGAGCCGTTTTTTGAGATGATTTTTTTAGAAAATTATCACTTCCTGTTTTTTTTATGAAATAAGGAAAATAGACGTTTGTTAATTGTTGAGGTATTTCTTCTAAAAACTCAACATTAACGTTGATTTAAAGAGTGTTGAATAAGATTTTAGGTAGTTTTGTTTGTTAAATAGATTGCGAAATAAAACCTGAATTTGTTCACAGCTAAAAAAAAGACTATGAAGAAGAATCTAATGAATATGCAGTGTCTTGATATTTATCTTTCCTCTTTAAGCCAGGAAGAATATGAAGAAATTGAAGACGAAATTACTGTTTCTGATATTAAGGTGATGCCTCTTCGCAGCTGGGATATTTATAACGAACATTTTGCAGAACAACTATTGAATTTAAAACAGGAAAAAGCAATTAAGTCGTTTAAAAAATTAGCCAAAAAATTTGACTGGAAAAACAACTGGAAAGAAGTATTTCAAAACAAATCTTTTGATGCTTTGGTTTTAACAAATCAGGAAGCCAAAATCCAGTGGGTGAGTGAAGGTTTTACCGATATGACTGGTTATAGCAGCAAATTTGCGATAAATAAAACACCCCATTTTTTACAGGGAAAAGAAACCGATAGGGCTGTTTTAAACCGAATTAAACACAAATTATCACGAGATGAACCTTTTACTGAAGTTTTGGTAAACTATAAAAAGGATAAAACTCCTTATAAGTGCGAGATTAGCGTTATTCCCTTGATAAATGACAGAATCACTCATTATTTAGCCCTGGAGCGGCAGGCCTAAACCTTTCGTCTTTTATTAAATTTTTGTAATTTCTGAATAAGAAATCAGAGTTATGAAAAAAACCATCCAGAATATTGAAATTGAAGTTTTTCAAGGAGATATAGCTAATCTACCCAATGTGGAAGCTGTGGTAAATGCTGCCAATGCACAACTCACCACAGGAGGCGGCGTGGCAGGGGCAATTCATCGTGCTGCCGGCCCAAAACTTTATGAAGAATGCAAACCACTTGCACCTATCGCTCCCGGTGAAGCAGTAATTACCGGCGCTTATAATTTACCCAATAAGTATGTAATTCATTGTTTAGGGCCGGTTTACGGTAAAGATAAATCTGAAAATAAGCTGCTGGAAAACTGCTATAAAAATGTTTTAAAACGAGCAGAAGAGAAGAAAGTAAAGTCTGTTGCTTTTCCTGCAATTTCTACCGGCGCTTTTGGTTACCCTATAAAAGAAGCAACAAAGATCAGTTTTAATACAATTTTAGCCGAAATCCCTAAACTTAAACACTTGCAAAAGCTTAAATTTGTGCTATTCAGTGAAGCAGATCTCGAAATTTACGAAACTATGCTTGCTGAAATGTAAACCAACCAAGCTATGCTAGATTTCTCCGCTACTTATACCGATCAGTATCAACTGGCGATGTCGCAGGTATATTTTAAAAAGGGCCAAAAAGACCATACCGCAATTTTTGATTATTATTTCAGAAAACTTCCTTATAACGGTGGGTACGCGATTTTTGCCGGACTTCAGGATTTACTGAAGATCATTGAAAATTTAAAATTCAACGATAAAGACCTGGAGTACCTTAAAAAACAGGATTTTGATGATGATTTTCTGCAATATCTCAAAGATTTTAAATTCCACGGTAATATTTATTCAGTTCAGGAAGGGGACGTGGTTTTTCCCACACGGCCTATTTTGCAGGTAGAAGCCAATATTATTGAAGCGCAAATTATTGAAACCATCCTACTTAATTTACTCAATTTTCAAACTTTAATAGCTACTAAAGCCAGCCGAATTAAACTGGTTTCAGGAGAAAGAACTTTACTGGATTTTGGTTTAAGAAGAGCGCAGGGACCCGGGGGTTATTATGCCACTCGTGCCGCAATTATTGGCGGTTTTAACGGGACCAGTAATGTAATTGCAGGAAGAGATTTTAATATTCCGGTTTCGGGAACCATGGCGCATTCTTTTATTCAGAGTTATGATGATGAAATCACCGCATTTAGGGATTTTGCTGAGGGTAGACCAAAAGACTGTGTTCTGCTGGTAGATACTTACGATACGCTTAAAAGTGGTGTGCCTAACGCGATTACAGTCGCCAAGGAAATGGAAGATCGCGGCGAAAAATTGATGGCTATTAGGCTTGATAGTGGAGATTTAGCTTATCTCTCCAAACAAAGCAGAAAAATGCTGGACGAGGCTGGACTCGATTACGTGAAAATTGCAGCTTCCAATCAATTAGAAGAAAATGTGATAAAAAGTTTGCTGGAACAGGGCGCCAGGATAGATGTTTTTGGTGTGGGAACCAATCTTGTTATTGGAAGTCCAGATGCCGCTTTAGACGGAGTTTACAAACTGGCTTATTCCAACGGAAAACCAAGAATCAAAATTTCAGAAAGTATTATAAAGGTTACGCTTCCGCATAAAAAACAGGTATATCGTTTAAGAGATACTGAAGGCAACTGCGTGGGTGGAGATTTGGTCACTCTTTTTGAAGAAGAAAATATTAAAAATATGATTCATCCTTTTGAGCCTTATAAACAAATGAAAGTTGATGGTTTAGAAAAAGAAGCATTGTTGAAACCGGTTATGGAAAACGGGAAGAATAAACTGGAAAAGAAATCGCTTCAGGAAATCGCAGAATATAGTAAAAACCGTCTGGCAGAACTTTCTATAGAGTATAAGCGTTTTAATAATCCGCATATATATAAAGTGGGAATTAGTGAAGCATTAAAAGCCGAACGTGATAAATTAATAGCATCTTTTAAAAATTAGTTATGAAAACTTTGATTATTATAGATCCTCAAAACGATTTTATGCCAGGTGGCTCGCTTGCTGTACCTAATGGAGATGAAATTATCCCGGTGATCAATAAAATTCAGGAAAGCTTTGATTTAATAATTGCTTCCCAGGATTGGCATCCAAACGGCCACGCCAGTTTTGCCAGTAGCCACAAAGGAAAAAAGGAGTTTGAAACTATTGATCTTAAAGGAATAGAGCAGGTAATGTGGCCAGAGCATTGTGTGCAAAATACCGATGGCGCCGAGTTTCATAAGGATTTAAAAACTTCAAAAATTGAAGCCATTTTTAGAAAAGGCACCAATCCAGAAATAGACAGCTACAGTGCTTTTTACGATAATCAGCATTTAAAATCCACCGGGCTTTCTGGGTATTTAAAAGAAAAAAATGCAAAAGACCTTTATTTTTGCGGACTTGCTGCTGAAATTTGTGTGCATTTTACCGCTAAAGATGCAATTAAAGAAGGTTTTAAAGCGACCATAATAGAGGATGCTACACGCGCGCTAAACGCGGGAGATTTTAAAAAAGCTAAAGTAGAATTAAAAGAATTGGGTGGTAGAATTATTTCTTCAAATGCTATTGAAAGTTGATATAATAAACATAGCCAACATTCACCCAAAATATATAATCGTTGAATTTATTTTGAGGCGCGTCAATATTTAATCCGTCAAGCCAGTCGCTACCGTAATATTGTCCCCGGGCTTCAATTAAAAGATCGTGTCTAAATCCCAGGCGGTAGCGTAAACCAAGTCCGCCAATTATAGAATAAGTGCTGCCACGGTCAAAATCCATTCCGCCAATAAAAGTTGGGAAAACATTTTTAGGATTTTGCAAAGAACCTAAATCAGAATAGGCATCAGCTTTATAAGAAACAAAATGCCCGCCCAGGCTTATATAAGGAGAAAACATATAACCCGAATGCGTAAAATCCCGAATGCGAAAAGGGTGATATTCCAAATGAATTCCCCCTTCAATAATTTCACTTTCCCCGTGCATAGCGCGTAATAATTGTCCGCCCAGGGTTGGTTTGCTGGCTACAGGACCATAATGTTCTAATTTAGAGTAAAAATAATCCAGTTCATTTCTTATTCTAAAATGATTGGTAAAAAAAGAAGCCGCCTGTGAGTAGTGACAGTCGGTTTTATAGGCAAAGTTCATATAATGGGAAATCCCAATGCCATAGCCCGCGTTATTAAGGTTATTTCTAACATTCCAGCGTTCCCCATAATCGGTAAAAAATGAAGCTGGACCGGCCTTAACGCCAATTTCGTGTGCAATACCAAACTGGGCATAACTCTTTCCCTGAAAGAATAATGTAAAAACTAAAAGAGCTATAAATATCTTGCAATTATGCATAGTACCAGCTTGGGAGGATGCAACAAATATATAAAAACTACTTTAACAAAAAATTAGATAAAATATTCGCTCTATAAAACGCTGAAAGTAAGACGTTAATTTTATATGAAAAGATAAAAATTTGAGGTCGTTTTTTATAGAACTCATATATTTGCAGTACAAAACACAGTTTTTTTTATAAACTATTTGAAGTATCACATAATATGGAACAAAATATTCAGAATTTCCTCGATAAAGTATCAAAAAGGAATCAAAATGAACCCGAATTCATGCAGGCCGTGCACGAAGTTGCTGAGACTATTATTCCCTTTATAGAAGAGAATAAAAAGTACCAGAATATGCAACTTTTAGAGCGTATGGTAGAGCCGGAACGTGTTATTATGTTCAGGGTTTCCTGGTTAGATGATGAAGGTAATATTCAGGTGAATCGCGGG
>Ga0207891_1001244_pt1 | contig 12337 bp, 8 predicted proteins | sample LinPmetageLP50_FD_184061 | JGI IMG/M metagenome (GOLD analysis project Ga0207891, IMG submission 184061) | Marine viral communities from the Pacific Ocean - LP-50 (SPAdes) | ecosystem: Environmental > Aquatic > Marine > Oceanic | place: Pacific Ocean | collected 2011-08-27 | reverse complement strand
TTAAGAAATAATGTCTTGTTTTTAAGAATCAAAAATTAATGGATAATAAAAATAGCTATAAAAAATATTCTGAAAAATTTGATGCTATCGTTATTGGTACAGGAATTACCGGCGGGTGGGCGGCTAAAGAGCTTTGTGAGGGAGGTCTAAAAACTTTAGTACTTGATCGAGGACGAATGGTGGAGCATATTAAAGATTATCCAACGATGAATGATGATCCCTGGGATTATAAATTTAAAGGCCAGGTTACAAGAGAGGAGCTTAAAAAGCAGGAAAAACAGGCCAGAACGGGTTATACAATTAATGATGCCAGTAAACACTGGTTTGTAAACGATTTGAAACATCCCTATAATGAAGAAAAAAGATTCGACTGGATCAGGGGGTATCATGTAGGAGGTAAATCTCTGATGTGGGCCAGGATGTCATTCCGTTGGAGCGATTTAGATTTTGAGGCAAATAAGAATGACGGACATGGTGTAGATTGGCCTATAAGATATAACGATCTTAAGCCCTGGTATGAAAAAGTAGAAAAATTTATAGGAATTAGCGGTAAAGCTGAAGGCTTACCCCAATTACCCGATAGTATTTTTACGCCTGAAATGCCTCTTAATTGTGTAGAGGAAGAATTAAGGGATGGGGTAGCTGCAAATTTTTCAGATCGACAAATTATCAATTCCAGAACGGCAAATTTAACCGATCCCGAAGGCAGGGAGGGTAGATCAAATTGCCAGTTTAGAAACCGTTGTATTCGAGGCTGCCCTTATGGTGCTTATTTTAGTAGTAATTCTTCGACATTACCTGCTGCAGTGAAAACTGGAAATATGACTCTACGACCAAATTCGATAGCTCATGAAATTGCTTACGATCAAGAACAGTCCAAAGCAACTGGGGTGAAAGTAATCGATGCTGAAACCGGAAAAAGAATAGAATTTCAGGCAAATATTATCTTTTGTTGTGCGGGAGCGATACCTACAACCTCAATTCTTATGCAGTCAAAATCTGAAAGGTTTCCCGCAGGATTGGGGAATGATAGTGGGGAATTGGGCCATAATCTAATGGATCATCATTTTAAAGTGGGGGCTTCAGGTGTTTCAGATAATCATCAGGAAGATTATTATAAGGGACGAAAACCTGCTGGTTTCTTTGTGCCTAGATTTCGGAACATCAATGAGGAAACTACTATGAAAGACTTTGTACGTGGTTATGGGATGCAGGGTGGAGCCAGTAGAACTGACTGGACCCAGGCCATAGGTGAAATGTCATATGGTAAAGAGTTAAAAGAAGCAATAGTTAAACCCGGTAGATGGCAAATAGGAATCAATTGTTTCGGTGAATGTCTTCCTTATCATGAAAATAAAATGACCTTGAATTATGAAAAACTGGATGAGTGGGGATTGCCAACAATAACTTTTGACTGCGAATACAAAGAGAACGAGAAGAAAATGAGAAAAGATGCGAAGGAGCAGGCGGTAGTCATGTTAAAAACTTCTGGATTTAAAGATGTAAGAGGATATGAGGAAGAATGTTTTCCTGGTAATGGAATTCACGAAATGGGCACGGCAAGAATGGGTAGAGATCCCAGAACTTCAGTACTAAATGGAAATAATCAACTTCACAGTGTTCCCAATGTTTTTGTTACAGATGGAGCTTGTATGACTTCATCGGCTTCACAAAACCCTTCTCTAACCTATATGGCAATCACAGCCCGAGCTGCCAATTATGCTATAAAACAATTTAAAAAAGAGAGATTTTAATTTGAAAATAATTTTACTAACCAAAATAGATTAATATGAAGATACCATTATTTATTGTTGTTATGTTACTGTTTCCAGTAACCATTTTCGCTCAAGAGGATGAGATCCTCCTAACTGGAGTGGTACTAGATGCTGATAGCGGTATGCCAGTTCCTAGTGCTAACGTCATTGAAAAGGGAACATCAAATGGTGTATTAACTAATTTTGACGGGGAATTTACTATAGAAGTGCCAGCAGATGCTACATTAGTGTTTAGTTATATTGGTTATGCAACTACTGAGATTCAGGTAGACGGGAGAACGGAAATTGAAGTTTCTTTAGAACCTGAGGCTGCGGCTCTGCAAGAAATTGTTGTTGTGGGTTATGGTTCCCAGAGGAAATCAGATTTAACTGGTGCAGTTTCCGTAGTGGATATGGAATCTATGGGAAGACAGCCCTCTCCTCAAGTAACCGAACAACTTCAGGGACAGGCCTCAGGTGTTACAGTTACAAGTTCTGGGCAGCCAGGAGAACCACCGCAGGTACGTATTCGAGGTATTAACACTTTTGGTGACAGTAGTCCTCTTTATGTAGTAGACGGAGTTCCTACCCAGGATATTAACTACCTTAATCCCAATGATATCGCAAATATGCAAGTTTTAAAAGATGCAGGGTCAGCTTCTATTTATGGTGCTCGTGCAGCAAACGGAGTGATAATTATTACCACTAAAAAAGGATCGGGGGATTTAAAAGTGAACTATAATGGGTATTATGGATCTCAAATGGTTCCAAAGGGTAATGTGTATGATATTTTATCCCCTCAGGAACATGCTGATTTAAGATGGGCTGCAATGGAAAATACTAATCCCGGTGAACCAATTACAGATAGACAATACGGGAGTGGAGCTCAACCAACGCTTCCTTACTATATACTTCCCGGGGGTGCAAGCCAGGGAGAGGTAGATGAATCTAGTTATTTTGTAGATCCATTTTACACCGAATCCGGTGCAGTAAATGGATTTAATCAAATTATAAGAGCTAACCAACAAGGGACAAATTGGTTTCAGGAAATCTTTAGTGATGCGCCTATTATGAACCATGATATCTCCCTAAGCCAGGGCGGTGAAAAGGGTAACTTCCTTTTCTCTTTAAACTATATGGATCAGGATGGAACTTTAAAAAACACTTATTTTGATAGATATACGGCAAGGGTAAACAGCCAGTTTGATATTTCAGATAATTTTAGAATCGGGGAAAACCTGGCCTACTCACTTTCGGAGGGTAATAGGGTTGCGGTTACAGGAGAAAATCCTATTAATCATGCCTATAGGTCACAACCTATTATCCCTGTCTATGATATAGCAGGCAACTTTGCTGGAACTCAAGCTCCATCACTGGGTAATTCTCAGAATGCAGTAGCTATTCTCGATAGGAACCAAAATAATTTTAGTAGGACGAGTCGCATTTTTGGTAATATTTTTGCCGAACTTGATTTTCTCGAGAATTTTACAGCCAGAACAAGTTTTGGAGGAAGTTATTCCAATACAAATGGTCAGGTTTTTGCCTATCCTACTTATGAAAATGCTGAAAATACCACATATAATCAGTTAACTGAAAATGCCTTTACGGGATACAACTGGACCTGGTCTAATACACTTCAATACCAAAACAATTTTAATGATTTACATGATATCACTGTTTTAGTAGGAACAGAAGCTTATCATAATCAATATGAAGAAGTGAGTGCCTTAACCCAAGGGTTTTATTCTTTTGATCCTGATTACGTTAACCTCAGTACAGGTTCCGGAACGCAAACTAACTCTGGTTTTTATACTGAAGACGCTTTGTTTTCTGTTTTTGGTAGAGTTGATTACACTTTTAATGAAAGATATTTATTAGGAGCAACCTTACGCCGTGATGCTACTTCCAGGTTTACTAATCCGAGACATGGTTGGTTTCCTGCCGCCAGTGCCGGTTGGAGAATAAGTGAAGAAGCTTTTATGGACGAGGTTCACTGGATAGATGAATTGAAGGTAAGAGGTGGATATGGTGTAATGGGGAACCAGAATAATGTTGATCCTGCTAATGCTTTTACTACTTATGGAAGTAATAGGGTTTCCTCTTATTATGATATCAATGGTTCTAATAATAATATAATAGAAGGTTTCCAGCGTTCGCGTATTGGAAATCCAAATGCAAGTTGGGAAAAGAACATCAATGCCAATATAGGTGTAGATGTGAATTTATTTAAAAGTAAACTTCAGATTTCTGCAGATTATTACCGAAAAGACGTGGTTGACCTATTGTATAATCCGGAACTTACTGGTACCGCAGGTGTATCCACAGTGCCTTATGTAAATATTGCAGAAATGAAAAATAGTGGTTTAGATCTTTCTGCAACTGCATTTTTTGATTTCACCTCAGATTTGAAAATGAACACTACGCTAACACTAACAACTTATGAAAATGAAATTGTAAATATCGCAGATGGAGTTTCTTACTTTGATCAGGAGGCTCGTCGTTTCAATGGTAGTAGTATAGTAAGAAATGCGGTAGGTAATTCTGTAGGCCAGTTTCACGGATATAATATAATTGGCTTCTGGAATAGTCAGGAAGAAGTAGACGCAGCAAATCAGGAAGCCCAAAATGTATTAAACAATCCAGATGCTGAATACCAATCTGATATTGGGGTAGGTCGTTTTCGTTATGAAGATATAAACGGGGATGGCGTAATTACTAGTGATGATCGTACCTTCTTAGGTAACCCGAACCCTGAGTTTAGTGGTGGATTAAACTTAGAATTCACATATAAAAACTGGGACTTCAGTACCTTCCTGTATGGAGTGTATGGCAATGATATTTGGAATCAGGTAAAATGGTGGCATGATTTCTATAGTTCGTTTAATGGAGCGAAAAGTAATACAGCCTTATATGATTCCTGGACTCCTAATAATCAAAATGCTTCCGCTCCCATTCAGGAGACCGGTGGAAGCTTTAGTACAGCTAATGTTCCAAATTCCTATTTCGTAGAGGATGGCTCCTATCTTAGGGTTAGAAATATTCAATTAGGATATAGCTTGCCAACAAATATTTTAGATAATGTTGGGTTGGATAGGCTCAGATTATATGTACAAGGAGCTAATCTATTCACCATCACCAACTATTCTGGTGTAGATCCCGAACTAACTGGGACAGCAACAGCTTTTGGTATTGATGAAGGAGCATATCCCACACCCAAGCAGATTATTTTCGGTGTTAATCTTACTTTTTAGATGATAAATAAATATATAGATATGAAAAAAATAGTATATACAATAGTTTTTCTTTCTCTCGGAGTAGGAATCTTCCATAGCTGCTCAGAGGATTTTTTAGATAAACCTGCATATGGAGCTTTAAGCGATGAGGTGCTCGCTGATGAAAAAGGGATTGAGGCACTTTTAATAGGAGCTTATGCCGCTTTAGATGGCCAGGATGTTGTTAATGGTGGTACCGTGGCACTGGGTGGTGGTAATGGTTGGGAAGCAACTCCATCTAACTGGATTTACGGGGATATTACTGGAGGTGATGCGCACAAAGGAAGTGATGGAGGGGATCAACCTCCCATTAATTCAATTGCAACCTTTAGTGCGGACCCGAGTAATGGATTTTTTAATACCAAATGGAAGGCCCTGTATGAAGGAGTAACCCGGGCTAATGCGGTTTTAAGACTACTTAATCAGGCAGAGAATATTTCAGAACAATCCAAAGCAAATATTGCTGGTCAAGCGAGGTTTCTTCGAGGTCATTATTATTTTGAGTTGAAAAAAATGTTCAATATGGTACCCTGGATAGATGAAAACAGTGAAAATACGAATGTTCCCAACGATACTGATATATGGCCAAATATTGAGGAGGATTTTAAATTTGCTTACGAGAACCTTCCCTCTACTCAAGATGACGTAGGAAGGGCCAATCGTTGGGCTGCTGGAGCTTATTTAGGTAAAACTTACCTGTACCAGGATAAATTTCCTCTGGCAAAAGAAATATTTACAGAGGTAATTAATTCTGGTGTTACTTCAAATGGTTTGAGCTATGGTTTAGTAGATAATTTTAACCATAACTTCAATGCTGAATTCGAAAATAATGAAGAATCCGTGTTTGCTATTCAAATGGTAGCAAATGATGGAACAAATACTATAGGTAATTCGAATCAGGCCTTGATGCTCGCTTATCCATATAATAGTCCTTTTAGATGTTGTGGTTTTTATCAACCTACACAGGATCTGGTTAATTCTTATCGTACAGATGAAGCTAATGGTTTACCATATTTAGATAATTATAATAACAATCCGGTTAAGAATGACATGGGAATTTTATCTGATGAACCATTTACTCCAGATACTCAATCATTAGATCCAAGGTTGGACTGGACAGTAGGTAGAAGGGATATACCTTATCACGATTGGGGTTACCACCCTGGATATGACTGGGTAAGAGAGCAGTCTTCTGGCGGACCTTATGCTCCTAAAAAACATATTTACTGGCAATACCATGCAGATACCTATTCAGATCAAAGTGCCTGGGCTCCCGGGAACGCAATAAATGTGAATGTAATAAGATTTGCAGATGTACTTTTAATGGCAGCTGAAGCAGAAGCAAAGACAGGAAATTTAAATACTGCCTTAGATTATGTGAACTTGATAAGAGGAAGAATGGCCGATAATTCACAGCATTGGCTCAAAGATTATTTTGATCCGGAAAATCCTTTAGATGGTTTTACCCAGGATTACGCTGCAAATTATAATATAGAAAGATATCCGGAAGGTTATTTTACTTCTGAAGAACAGGCAATGGAGGTGATTATGTATGAAAGACGAATTGAACTGGCAATGGAAGGACATAGGTTCTTTGACCTTGTGCGATGGGGAGTAGCCCAGGAAGTACTAAATAACTTTATTGATTATGAAGGCCAAATCACAACTGATGTTAGGGGTGGTGATTTTAATTCCAATGATGTGTATTTTCCAATACCACAACGTCAAATAGATTTAAGTACTACTGCAGACGGACCGGTTCTGCAACAAAATCCGGGATATTAAAATTTGTAGCCATTGATTATCTTCAAGAGAGTGTTTTTTTAAGCACTCTCTTTAATTTTCAATTTTGTCTAACTAAACCAGGGTTTAGTCAATACCCCGTAAAACTGAATAAGCATGAAAAAACAAAGACGTTCTTTTATAAAGAGCTTTGGCCTGGCAGGAGCTACCGCAGCCATTATGCCCTCTGCTTTTGCCTCTGAAACAAAACAAATAAAGTTCCTGGAAAGAACTGCGGGAAATATATTCGGTTCTAAACCTCTGGGATTAGCTTTAATCGGTACCGGTGGGATGGGCGTCGCCGATGCAAAAACAGCATTGGAACACGATAATATTAAGATGCTCGCCGTTTGTGATTTGTATGACGGTAGACTGGAAGAATCAAAAACCCGATGGGGTGAAGATATTTTTCTCACTAAAGATTATGAGGATATTCTGAAAAGAGAGGATATTGATGCAGTAATAATCGCCACTCCAGATCACTGGCATAAACAAATAAGCATTGATGCACTAAAAGCAGGCAAACATGTGTACTGTGAAAAACCCATGGTGCATTCTGTGGCGGAGGGACATGAATTGATTAATGCCTGGAAAAAATCAGGAAAGATTTTTATGGTAGGGAGCCAGGGCTTGTCTTCTTTGGGTAATGAAAAAGCTAAAGAATTACTCGCCCAGGGTGCAATTGGAGATATCAATTATGCCGAAGGATTCTGGGCCCGGAATTCACCATTTGGAGCCTGGCAATATCCAATCCCGCCAGATGCTTCTCCTCAAACAGTAGATTGGCAGAAATTTATCGCCAATACCGAAAAACGTCCCTTTGATGCAAAACGTTTTTTCCGGTGGAGGAATTACCTTGATTATGGCACTGGTATGTCTGGAGATTTATTTGTCCATCTTTTTTCCAGCCTTCATTTTATAACCAATTCATTAGGACCAAATAAGATCTCGGCCACGGGAGGCCTGCGTTATTGGAAAGATGGGCGGGAAGTTCCAGATGTATTATTGGGCATGTTCGATTATCCCGACTCTAAGCAACATCCCGGTTTTAACCTTTCTCTACGCTGTAATTTTGTTGATGGTACCAGCGGCAGTACATTCCTTAAAATTGTCGGGAATAAGGGCTCTATGGACGTTACCTGGGATGATGTAATGCTAAAACAGAACGACGTTGCCGCTTCAAATGACCCTTTTATGGAGGAAAAAGGCAGGGAACAGAGTCAAACACGCAGTGACCGCAAAAAGATACTCCCACCTTCAGAAACCTTTTATCAGGTTGAAAAAGGATATAAAGGAGCTCATTACGATCATTTTGCTAATTTCTTTCAGGCCATAAGGACCAATGGGCAGGTAGTAGAGGATCCGGTATTTGGATTCCGGGCTGCGGCTCCGGCCTTGCTTTGTAATGAAAGCTACAGGCAAAACAAATTCATGGGGTGGGACCCGGTAAAGATGAAAGTAATTTAATCCTATAAAATTCTGCAGATGAAAAATCTATTTTTCGGGAGCTTTTTGTTATCCCTTTTAATTTCTGCTATTCTCTTTGAAAACCCTATTTCTCCATATCCTGATTCTACGGCAGGAGATTTGGGGATTTTTGAAAACGAGGTCATTATAGGAGATTCTGACTTTCCTGGAGAAATGGAGTACAACCAGGAGTTGCAGGAATATTCGTTTTCATTTTCTGAAGGTCAAACCTCAGATGGATCTAACCCATACCACTACCTCTATAAATCCATGCAAGGTGACTTTATTCTTAGAGCTCATTTAAGCTTTGAAGATGGTGAGGGTTCGGGATCAACTGCCGGATGGATAATTCGTAATAATCTTAGTTCTCAATCTGCAGAGGTAATCGCTAAGGTGAATAGTTTAGGGGAAGCTTCCCTTGATTCCAGGACAATGGATAGTTTAAAATCCGTTGACGCTCCCCTGGCAAAGGTGAATGTGGTCCAACTGGAGAGAAGGGGGAATGTTTACTACTTTTCTTCAGCAAAATTTGGGGAGCCTTTTTCAACCGTGAAAATTGAAAATGAAAATTTGAGGAACGAAGTCTTTGCAGGGCTTTTCTTTGATCCTGGAGAGAACGGCGCTGGCGGAAAGCTTGTGGTAAATAACGTAAGGATCATAAAGCCTGCGGGACCAGATTTTGAGCAGTATCAGGAATATCTTGGCAGCAACCTGGAAATTCTGAATATAGAAACAGGGAAACGGAAAATTTTATATAACTCCGCTCATTCCATTCAGGCTCCTAACTGGGTAAACAAGGATAAAGACCTGGTTTATAATTCGAATGGTTATTTATACCGCTATGATTTGAAATCGGAAAAAGTGGAGCAAATTGAAACGGGATTTGCAACCAATAATAACAATGATCATGTTTTTTCTTTTGATGAAAGTATTTTAGGAATAAGTCATCATAACCAGGAAGATGATGAGGTCTCCTCCCTTTATATTATGGACCCTGCAGGAGATACGTTTCCGCAGAAAATAACAAAAGATGGCGTAGGAGCTTCGTATCTGCATGGGATATCTCCTGATAATAAAACCCTGCTTTTTACCGGGGAACGTAAGGGTAAAATGGATATTTACAGCATTGATATTGATAATAAGAAAGAAACTCAGTTAACAGATACCGATTATTTGGACGATGGCTCAGAGTATTCACCAGACGGGAAATATATTTATTTTAACTCTAACCGTAAGGGCAAGATGCATCTCTGGAGGATGAAACCCGATGGGAGCGAGCAAGAGCAATTAACCTTTGATCCGAATCATAATGATTGGTTCCCACATGTATCACCCGATGGCAAGTGGATCGCTTTCATTTCTTTTCCTCCCGAAATTGATTCAGGAGACCACCCTTTTTATCAGCGCTGCCTGATAAGGCTTATGCCGGTAGATGGGGGTGAACCTAAAGTTATAGCCTACATATACGGTGGGCAGGGCAGCATTAATGTCCCTAGCTGGTCGAGTGACAGTAAACATATAGCCTTTGTCACTAATACCGCGTGTAATTAAAAACATAAATAATAAATTATGAAAAAAATTATTCTAAGCATTTTTACGGTCACGGCAATGATGGCCTGTAAAAATTCTTCTGAAAATTCCGAAAGCGAATCGGAAGTGAAAGCAGAAGAAAAAAATGAAATCTCAAGTCAGGTTGAAGATTGGCAATATCTCTTTGACGGCAAAAATGCCGATGGCTGGCGGGCTTACAATGGGGAAGAAGGAGAAGGTTTGCCTGATGGATGGATAATAGAAAACGAAACTTTAAAATCTCTCGGAAAAGGTGGTGATATTGGTGGTGATATTGTGTACGAAAAGAAAGAATTTGACGAGTTTGAACTTTATCTTGAATGGAAGATTTCTCCAGAAGGAAATAGCGGAGTCTTTTACCATGTGATAGAAGATGAAAAATATGACGCACCATACTTTGCCGCTCCCGAATACCAGATCATAGACCAACTTGGTTTTCCGCATGAACTGGAGTCATGGCAATCTATTGGAGGAGATTATGGAATGTATGATCCTGAATATAATGAAGAAGACCTAAAAGAGATAGGCGAGTGGAATTCCAGCAGAATTAGATTCACTAATGAGAAAGTCACCTACTGGTTGAATGGCGAGAAAACACTGGAATTTGAACCCTGGTCTGAGGATTGGCAAAAAAGAAAAGAAGAAGGAAAGTGGAAAGATTTCCCTGATTACGGAAAAGCTAAATCCGGACTAATAGGCCTGCAGGATCACGGCAGTTTTACCTGGTTTAGAAATATAAAAATCAAAGAACTATAAAAGATGAAAAATACAGGAATTTTATTGGCTCTTTTGTTTGTAGCTTTAGTAGGCTGTAAATCGGAATCTCAGCTTTTTAATGGAAAAGATCTTGAGGGATGGCAAGTTTACGGTACCGAACAATGGTATGTAGAAGAAGGTTTACTGGTTGCCCAAAGCGGCCCGGATGCCGAATACGGATACCTGGCAACCGATGAAAATTATAAAAATTTCGAACTGGAACTGGAATTTCTTCAGGAGGCAGATGGTAACAGCGGAGTTTTCTTTCGTTCAGATATAGAAGGTACAAAGATTTCGGGCTGGCAGGTTGAAGTAGCTCCACCAGACTTGCATACAGGTGGTGTCTATGAATCTTATGGCAGAGGTTGGCTTGTTAAACCCGAAGATAGTAAGGAAGATGTTCTCAATTATGGAGATTGGAATAAGATGAAGATAAGGGTTGAGGGGGATAAGGTTCAAACCTGGCTCAACGGGGAGGAAATGATAAATTTTTCAGACGAAAAAATTGGTGATGCCAATGGAAAAATTGCCCTGCAAATTCACGATGGAGGTGGTATAAAAGTTTTTTGGCGAAATATAAAAATCAAAAATTTAAAGTAAAGTTTTTATTAGTTAGCAGTGTTACAGTTGATTTGTTAGCTAGCGTCTGTTTCTTATAGAAGCAGGCGCTTTTTTTATTCGGAATCAAAGTATTACCAACAATCACTTAGCGATATCTTTGTTAAAGCACTCTTTTTATACCGCTAAACTCTTCACGAAATTGACTGGGGGTGCAATCTTTACACTTTTTAAAAACTCGGTTAAAGTTAGCAATATTATTAAATCCACATTTAAAAGCAATCTCGGCGATGCTCAGGTCTTTTTCTATTAACCATCTTGAGGCATAACCAATTCTGGTATCATTGATATATTCTATAAAAGTTTTACCGGTTCTCTTTTTTATAAAGCGGTTAAAAGATACCTTGCTCATATTTACCAGTTCTGCAATTTCTGAAAGTAAGATTTTATTATGGTAATTCTCCTGAACGTAATCATAGATTATTTTAATCTTGTCACTGTTTTCAAAATCTTTATATGTGGAAGTGTAAGATGATAACAGCCTTTGGTTTCTTGAGTTTGCCAAATCGTGGAGTATGGAGATAAGTTCCAGAAGATAATCTATACTATCAATTTTAGATAGCTTAAGTAGTTTAGGTTTAATCTCTTCAGTAATTTTTTCTGAAAATAAAATGCCGTGAGTAGATCTTTCAAACATATCTTTTATTGGCTTCATAATACGCTTACTTAGTAATTTTTCCCCAAAAAGATTGTCGTGAAACTGTATTGTGATCTCGTGGATATTATTGCTGCTACAATTGTGTAGCTGCCATCCGTGCTGAATGTTTGGCCCAACCAGTACCAGCTCAATGTTACTAATTTCTTCCATGCTATCTCCCACGATGCGCCTTACACCTTTGCCGTTAATTAGAAGGTTGAGTTCAAATTCAGGATGAAAATGAATAGGGAAATCAAAATCATTTTTAATTCGGTCAAAAACCAGAAAACTATCTTCAGGGGATAAAGGGGTGATTTCCCGATGTATATCTTTATTCATCACATTAGAAGTTTTAGAATAGAGAAAATTTCATCAATAAATGACAAAATCATATTAAGTTAATATATTGAAGCGTGCTATTTTTGTAATTCCTTAACAATTAATCGCTAAAAAATATAATCCCTGCTTTTTAAGGGATAAAT
>Ga0207891_1001240_pt1 | contig 12378 bp, 12 predicted proteins | sample LinPmetageLP50_FD_184061 | JGI IMG/M metagenome (GOLD analysis project Ga0207891, IMG submission 184061) | Marine viral communities from the Pacific Ocean - LP-50 (SPAdes) | ecosystem: Environmental > Aquatic > Marine > Oceanic | place: Pacific Ocean | collected 2011-08-27 | reverse complement strand
CAAGTTTAATATTGCTACTAATTAATACGCTGACAGTTATTGGCAGCCCAGCTATAAATATTGCTAACACCAATACATTACTGTTTTTACCGATTTTATTTTTAATATCATTTGGTGGTGCTTTTTTGGGGGTAAGAAAGTTAACTTGTAAACACGTTTTATAAATCGAGTTTTGCCCAACGATAGTAGTTAAACTATAAAATGAGGTAACTCTTATTTTTCTATTTGAAGAGTTTTTAAATAATCAATTTTTACAAACAAAGACTCAAGAGGAAGTACGCGCAAATATATAGCCTTAAACGTTTTACTTCCTCTAATAGCAAAGTGTCTTTTTACTCTATGTGAATACAGCTTTTTATTAAACTAACGAGGCCTAAAATTAAAGCGCTTCAAAAATCGCGGCTATGCCTTGCCCGCCGCCAATACACATAGTAACTAGCCCATATTTACCGTCAATGCGTTTTAGTTCGTATAAGCATTTTGTTGATAAAATAGCACCTGTTGCACCAACTGGGTGACCTAAGGCAATGGCGCCGCCATTCGGGTTCACCTTATGTGCAGGAAAGTTTAACTCGTTTGCTACGCATAAAGCTTGCGCTGCAAAGGCCTCATTAGACTCAATTATATCGATGTCGTCGATTGTTAAGCCCGTTTTTTCAAATACTTGCTGTACAGCGGGAATCGGTCCTGTTCCCATTAATGAGGGTTCAACACCAGCACGAGAATAGCCAATAAGACGTCCAATAGGTTGAAGCCCTTGTTCGTGGGCTTTTTGTTCAGACATAAGTACTAGCATAGCTGCGCCATCGTTTATACCTGAAGATGAAGCAGCTGTTACTGGGCCATTTTCTTTAAAGTAGGGCTTAAGTGAGGCAAGTTTGTCAGTTGATGTGTCTGCACGAACATGTTCATCTGTATCAAATATTTGGCTCCCTTTACGCGATTTAATTTCGATTGGCACTATTTGAGACTTAAAGTGACCATTTTCAAACGCTTCGGAAAAGTTAGCTGTAGTAGAATAAAAGAGAATTGGCCGTAATGTATAAAACAAAACAGGCTATTTTTTGCTGCTTTTATAAAGCTCAAAATTCGATATTCTCCCTGTAAGGTTAAGTGTTTTGCCAACTAATTTGAGTATTTAAATTAACCTAATATGAATATTTGGTTGCGTGGTAGCAATTTAGGAACGTATACTAACGACTCTTAACTTAAATGGAATTTGCGTAATCGCAGCTTAATCAGCACAGGTAAATACATGAACAAAGGACTGTTAAAAGCGTGGAATGACGAAAAGGGATTTGATTTTATTAAATCAGACACCCTAGCGCTCGACACCTTTATACACATTTCAGCGCTCAAACACATGAGTCGCAAGCCTAAAGTGGGCGACACCCTTTATTTTGAAGTGGCTACACAGCCCGATGGTAAAACCAAAGCCGTTAATTGCCGAATAGAAGGCGTCGCTGCACTTAAAGTCACGCCTAAAAAATCAAACCATCATCGTGTTGCTAAATCTAATTTTACCGATATCTTTTTAGGCAAAGTCGCCTCAATTAGCATTATCGCCGTACTTGGCTTTGTCGCAGTAAATAAATACAACCATTATCAAAGTAACGAGCAATTTAATAGCCACACACCTGTTATTACAAACGCCGATTTAGCAACCTTTGATGAAAAATATCCAAAAATTGTAATTCCTCAAAACACACAAAATTTTACCTGCGACGGAAGGCAGCACTGTAGCCAAATGACTTCACGTGCAGAGGCGGTATTTTTTTATTAATAACTGCCCGAATACAAAAATGGATGGAGATAAAGATGGCGACCCTTGTGAGAGAGATTCACGGTTCCAAGATGAGTGGTAATTTTAGAAATCGACTAGTTAAAAGTTAAATTTAAGATAGATTTCACTGTGAACTGTGTAAAAATACAGTGGTAGGCAATTCATTATTAAAAGGCATTATGGGGTTAAATTACAAAGGCTTCTGAGTAGCAATTGTTATTGTCTGATTATAAAGGGGTTGTTTGGTGTAATTATCGAACAACGTAATATACGCCGTTTTGATGAGTGACAACACCCAAAGTGGTGTTCAATAAGCTGTCAATTTTCTAAGGATTCATCGGACATGATAATAGATGACATTATTGCAGGGATAGATGTTGGTGGACCCAAAAGTTATTACTCTTTTGAAACATTCGTACACCACTTATTCAAGCACCACATTGAAAAGCAGAATAAGATTTTTCAGATCTCAGAAGACCGCTATAGGTTTGGTGATGCAATAGCACCAAATGGCTTTGATGCTTTTGAGGGCCCTACACTAATTGAGATAAAATTCAATTTAGCTACTGGTTCAATTAAAGGGCTTCTAAATAAATTAGCAAATCAGTTTTTGAATGAATATGTAGAAAATAAATTTTCGAACCTTTTGGTGGTTTCTGCTAAACCAATACCTATCAAGGTTATATCTAAATTTGAACATGAACTCTATAGGTATCAATTACCTTTCAAAATCATATTCTGGGGGCCAGCAGAGCTTAATAAAATAGCGGCACAGCATAGAAAAGTCGTTAATACGATTGCCAATAATCTGTTTTCACTGCGTTTGGAAACTGCAATTTCAAAGCCCCCAAAGAACTGGAAGCAAGAAAGAGAAGTGGTAGTCGAAAACCTAAAAGATTGCTATAAGAAGGGACAGTTTTCTTTATTGCTTGGAGCTGGTGTTTCAAGTAGTGCGGGGATGCCTGATTGGAATACACTTTTAAATTCACTTTTTGTTACCTATTTAACTCAAGAGTTCAATGGGGATGTAGCTATTGGAGATCTTGACATAAGTGAGCTTGTATCTCGACTCAATAAGATAGATGAGCCTTCTGCATTGATGGCTGCAAGGTATTTAAGAAAAGGGCTTTCTAAAAGAGACGCTGAAGCTAATGAGTTTATTTCTGCAGTAACTAAAAACTTATACAAGCTACGAGATTCCGATCGAGATATCGATTCAGAACTAATCAAATCAATAGCTTCAATGTGTTTACCTCGTAGAACAGGTGCTAAAGTTAAAACAGTTATAACATACAATTTTGATGACTTATTAGAAAGGCAACTACAGAAAAATACTATACACCATAGCTGTATTTATACTGATAATGAAAGTTATGATCCTGACGAATTACCGGTTTATCATGTACATGGCTTTTTGCCAGAAGATCGGAAAGGTTATGAAGGGCTTGATAATTCAACTTTAGTTTTTTCAGAGGAAGGCTACCATCAGATTTATTCTGATTCTTATCACTGGTCGAACTTAGTTCAACTAAATTCATTTAGAGAAAACAACTGCCTCATGATTGGCCTATCGATGACGGATCCCAACTTGAGAAGGTTGCTAGATATATCCTCTAAAAATATTGAACGTAGTAAGCATTTTGCATTCATGAAAAGACTTTCCATGGAAGAGTTTTGTTATCAAAATAAGAGTCAAGTTGTAGATAATATTGATGCTGCCGAGAAGTTCTTGGATCGCCACCATACTTTGAATGAAGAACTAATGAAAGAGCTGGGTGTAACTATCGTTTGGTACGAATTTTATGATGAGATCCCCGAAATTATAAATAGAATATCGCAATACGAAAACTAGAGGCTTTTAAGCGATTTTAAAATTTTAAGTCACAAATATGAGAAACTGTATATGAGCCGACGATTAAGAGTTTTTGTTAGTAGCACAATGAAAGATCTACCAAATGAGCGCTTTGCTGTTGTAGACCGACTCAAATCATTCAACGTTGATGTTATAAATGCTGAAGATGTTAAACCTAATGGCTATGGGTCATGGGAAACTTTGGAAGCAGAGATAAACTCAGCGGATATTTTTATCCTTATTTTGGGGAGTACATATGGATGGATTCCAAAAGAAGGTCCTAAAAATGAATTAGGATTGTCTGTTACGCATTTAGAGCTAAAACATGCACAGAAAATTAATATACCAGTATTATCGTTTCTAAAAAATCTAGAATATGGAGCTGATAGTTCCTCTCAAGATGCTAAAAATAGAGATGAATTTAGAAGTGCAGTTCAAGATTGGAAGGAAGGTTACTTCACGACTGGATTTGATTTGGCTAATGATCTATCAAGAAAAGTTGGTGAAGCATTTATAAGTTTGCTTATGGATGAATTTCAAAAAGTTAAGTTACAAGAACGGGCCTCTTTTGCTACTAAATCAACACTAAATCTAGCGAAAAAAAATAATGTAAAACCTAAGTTAACTAGCTTGCCTTTTGAGCTAGTCGAAGCAGTTAAGTCTCGAAATGCAGTTCTTTTTGCTGGAGCCGGTATATCACTCTCTGCAGGGCTTCCATCTGCGTCTGCATTTGCTCAAAGTATGATTAAGTTGATGCATAACGTTGAACCTGATTACTCAGCGAATCCGACTGGTTCTGCATTTGCAGGCATAGCAACTGATCTCTGTGCGGTAATGGGCCGTGAGTATTTAGTTGAAGCTATTGCAAAAATCATAGACTCACCGCAAGGCGTAAAGCCTAATGAAGCACATCTTAAATCCGTGAAGTTATTCGAGCATATTATCACCACTAACTATGACAATTTGTTTGAAGACGCAATGATGTTTTTAGATCTAAACTCAAATACTTACGCTGAAGAGATCGATTGCGAAATTTCCAGTAGAGCATTAATCAAACTTCATGGAACTATTGATATTCCGAGCTCACTTTTGCTTACAGAGTCGGAAGTATTAATGTTTGATAAAACGAGGCCAAACATATGGAGTGCTACTCTGAACAAGTTGAAATCTAAAGTTGTCGTTGTCGTAGGTGCATCCTTAAATGATCCTAGTATTATTAGATTATTTTCGGAAGCGGATAATATTAGAGGCTATTTTGTTTCTCCGGAAATACTAAGGTCAACTCCTAACAGAGTAAATATATGGAATTTGGAGTGCATTCAAGCTGAAGCAGACGAATTTATGTCTAAGCTTTACGATTATATTTAAACTGCTTAATTGGTTGAAAAAAAACAAGCTAAGCAAGCTTAAGTTATTTTAAATTGCTTTAACTTTGCATAAGCAAAAAGGTAATAGAAAGGACAATCAAAGCCAACGGGGTCAAACCTTGACTTTACACATCATTAAGGGGATGGACAGGTCTTTTTGCCTTTTTTAAGAACAGAATAAACGAGATAACCACCCTTAACTTGCTCATAATAAAGAGAAATTGAGGGGGCTAAAACGAAATTTGATAATAAAAAGGTGATAGTTAAACAATAAACTTTTCGCTTTTTCCACCACCAATACTAAAGGAGAACTTTGTGGTAGTAATAGAAGTAATAATTGCATTAGCAATTTGGTTTGCAAGTGGACATGCAATAAGTAAAATTTATTTTAAGGCTGGATTTAAAGACACGCCAATATTTGTTTTTTGGATTCCGGCATTGAACTTGGCATTTTTGTTTTATTTAGCTTTCTCAGAATGGCCTAGATTTAAGGGGAATGTATAGTGGGTTTTATTATAGCTATCGCAATTTGGGCATTGATAGCGTTTGCAGGTTGGCGCGTATTTACTAGAGCTGGTTTTAAAGGCTCGATGGGTTTTCTTTTTTTAGTTCCTATAGTTAATTTTATAGCATTGTTATATTTAGCTCATAAAGATTGGCCTATTGAGAATGCACAAAATTAGTAAGAGCTTAAAGAATAGGTAATTCATAAGTCGGTAAAGATTGTGATATAAGCTATTTATACCCTCTAAAAGCGTAGCGCCTCATACCCTCTTTGTGAATTAGTCTTTAGATTATGAAGAAGGCATTAACTTGGGATACGCTAGGCGCTGGCTTTAAGGCCAAAGAGGGGAGCTCTAAATAATTAAGCTGGCTGTCACATTAAACGTAAAACATCGGCGGATTAGCACTCTAATACACGCCGATGTTTATTACTTATTTAAGTAACTGCCTTACTAAAAAGGCATTAAACCTTAGTCAGCTTTACGGTTAAGGCTAATTAAACAGATTGCTAAAAGTAATGTTGCAATCATACCTGAAGCACCAGCAACACCTGATGGTAGAAATCCATCACGGCCAAAAATAATTAATATAGCATTGGCAAGCATTGCAACACCGCCTGCAAGGGCTGTAAGGCTACCAATGGCTTTGCCACCTTTAGCAATAAAAGATAGGCCAAATACAAGGGCTGCTAAGCCTAATAATAATTTAGCTGCATAGTAAATCATAAATGATAAAGACACTACACCACCAATTAATGGTTGTGCGCCTTCTACTGCGCCCGCTACTTTTCCAAATGTTGAAAATAAAGTTAGGCCAATACTTACTTGTATTATGTTAAGAACCGCGCTAAATGTGATTGCCGACCAGCCTAGTTGAGAATTTTTTGCTTGCAGCATAGCTGCACCTGCAAATGCAACAAGTACTGTGAACAGCACCGCCTCTAGACCCCATGCGTACTGCCTTGAAAAGCTAATTCCGCCACTGTAAAGCGCTGTAAAAATAGCCTGTGTTATCGCTAACGCCAACAATAAAGATGCTGCAATTAGGGTGGTGCGTTTATTCGTAAATTCCATTAAGGACCTCTTATAATTTATATTTGACGCTTTAAATGATGCAAAAGCTTTCGAACTTGCAGGTATAAGACAGGTGAAACTATTTAATTATTTCGTTTAAAATTATAAAAATATTTTGTATCAAATAGTGGCAACTAATTTAGCAATGTTATAACTAGTTAAAGTTAGTAACATTGCAAATTGCCTTAATACTAAACTAACTAGATAAAAGCCTAAAATGAGACCAGTCACTCAAAGCCGATATAGTTTGCGCTGTAGGTGGGGAAACATAGATTAAACATGTAATAGCTATAATCGAAGCCAATGTAATTAATTTATTATCAAATTCAGCCACTTTTAGAGCCGATCCAAATGACCGTTTTATTTCCACATTACTTAAATCTACGCTGTAAATTTCATCGAGCAATAAATGAATGAAGCCGCCGAGTAAAATAAACCCACCTGTTAACCAGGCAAAAGTTGCCGAATAAAGGGTTGATTGGTCATCCAATTGCCATGTTACTTGTGTTGTTAACAACGCGCAAAGCAGTATAAATAATAAAGAGTGGCAACTGCCTCTATGTACTGTGATCCATTCAAAAATGGGCCTGACAATATATTTCATAAATCCATACACTAACAAAGGCACTACAATTAACTCGACAAAACTAATTTGAATAGTTAGCTCCGTGGTAATGTAATGCATTACTATTAATACTGTACTTAGCGCAAATAAGTTAAAAATAGTATCGAGTGATGTGGAGTTATCAGAGTCTATGTCGGGTAATAAGCCGCCAATGGAGCCTAAAAACCACAACCAAAGTGCGCCGTTTAAATCAATGTGGCCTGCAGTTAATAAAGTGGCTGAGCTTAAGCCGGTGATGATGACTGCAGTATTAAGATGAGTATTGAAATTTGCCATTGTATCTCTTGATAAAAAAATAGGTTGGCATTCTATCAATTGAAAACTTAATTGTTCAATTTACTTTAAAGGTTTTGATGGAAATATGGGTTTAGGGGGCTGATTTATCACTTTTTACTAGTGTGGTTATTTGTGGTCAATGAGGTAAGTTGTAATTATTTTTATAAAAATCAATAATAAGCGTAGCTATAGTAGCTGAATTCACTAAATAAAAGGTCACTTTTGATGAATCAAAATAGATATAAAGCATCGTTTCCTGCGCCTAACATTGGTAATAACTATTTTGTTTCATCAACTTGGAGCAGTTATGGTTTCTGGGCTTTATTAGCAATGACTCCGCTTGCTCATTACATGATGTACTACAGCGAAGACGGTTTAGCGCATGGGGAAGATTTAAACACTTTAGGGTATGTAATATTTGGCGCTATTGTCTTGTTTGTTTTAAATATTGCAGCCCAATCTATATCTTGGTTAGGCAGGCTTTTGGCAGTGATGTGCTTTAGCATTAGCCTGTTCTTTATATTATTGCTAATCTACCTTAGCGTATATAGCCACTTTCCAATCGCTTATTTAGGTGCTATTTCGTATTTTGGTTTAGCGGCGTATTTTTATAATAAAGATTATTTAAAAGCCACAAAAAAGTTATAGCATTTACTATATAGATGCTCATTCACGCTATCTAATTTTTTATATCGTCGTAAAAGGCGACTTTTCCTCGGCCTGTTTCTTTTACGTGATAAAGGGTTTTATCACCGTTGTGCATTAATTCATGAAGTTCAGTGCCATCAGTAGGGGCTGTTGCAATACCTATGCTTGCTCCTACTGCGCATTTTTTAGTTTGAGAAATACTAATGTCCTGCTGTAGCTCATCGATCAGAGCTATGGCTTGGTTCTGTGTTGCGGTTTTATCGTAAGTATTAATTTGCTGCGCAATGATGAATTCGTCACCGCCTAGGCGGATACATATGTCAGTATTGTTATTAAATCGCTTTTTAAAGCGGTTTGCTATCTCTATTAATACTTTATCACCGGCTTCGTGACCATAGGTATCATTAATGGGTTTAAATTTGTCTAAATCAATCATCATAAGCACAAGATGTTGGCCGTGTTTAGCGCATTCACGCAGTGCTTTTTTTAGGCGCTTTTCGCCGGCACGGCGATTAAATAGGTCAGTGAGTGGATCGTGATCGGCTTCAAATTGGGTTTGAAATTCACGTTCTGCTCGTTCGGTCACGTCATGTAAAATCACTTCTACTAATTGTTCTTGCTGGGGACTTCGGTTGTTTTGTCTTTGGTCTGTTAACCTTACAAATAAGCAATGAAACCAAACCGTTTTGTAGCCTATTTTACACTCAACATCTAATGTTGTTTGAGGTGGATTTATATCACTGCGAATATCTAACAGTAGACTTTGTAATTTTTCAACGTTATTTAATAATTCAGGGAAGTGCAAGGTTGATAACTTTTCTTCACCGGGTAGGGTAAAGTAATGTTTAAACGCAGGGTTAAAGGTAGTGATAGTATTTTTATCATCCAGTAAACAAATGCCAGCACTGGCTTGTTCAAATATAAGTCTAAATTTTGCTTCCAGTTCTTGTGTTTTTTTTCGTAGGGTTTGTTCATTGCTAATAGTTAAATGCAGCTCGTGCATTAAAGCATTTATATTTTGTGTTAATCGACTTATTTCATCTCGTTTACCCTGTTTAAAGCTTAACATTTTAAGGGTTTCAGGTTTAGATGGATTAATTTTAGCAAAGCTATCAGTAAGGTTTTGAATAGGTTTCGTAAGCCACCTTTGTACAACAAGCGACACAAAAAAAGCAATGACGATAGATTGTATTAGCATTAATATGAATTCTTTTTTTAGTGCGGCTTGTGCTTGTTGCTGTATAAATTTATCGTCGGGGTATATTGATAAAACGCCTATAAAAGTGTCATCTAGAAAAGGGTGAACAAGCTTAACTAATACTGCTTCTTTTTGTTTATTAATAGTTCCATTTGCAATAAATAACTCAATTTCTCCTTTTGTGTTTGATTTACCCTCTATGCTTGCGCCTTGCACAATATCGTTACTTAGCAAGCCGTTAATTATTTCTTGGCTTAATTCCTGATCGTTTAAATAAGCAGCTATAGTCGCTGCTTTTTCAACTGTATGAGCTAACTGCTGAACCAGTAGATAGTTGGTGTTTTTCTTTTCTTTAAGGTCTGAGTAATACGACAGCATTGCCGACACTATTGATACAACAATAGCAACTAAAGCAATAGATAAAGCGACTCGTAAGTAGAGTTTTTGGCTAATAATTTTAATCAAACGTGTATACCACTTTTACTGTATCTGTAACGTGCGACAAGGGGATATAGCCAATTGCATATTGCGATGATGCAATTGTTTTTAATGCATCATCCAAAGAGGCTGATGGTGTGGGGGGCTTTCCTCTGCCCGAAAATAATAACCTGGCCCAATACGCATTTATTTGCTGCTCATCTTTATTGACCAATTTTAAGTAAAAATCGTTTTTGAATGCTGATTTCGCGGGCAGATCGAGTGGCTTTGATATTTCACCATCAGGGAAAGTTGAATATCGGCCCATATAAATATCTATTACTTCCCGTTTCGATAAGGCATTAATAGTATTATTTTTGTTTACCACTATAACAAATTCAGTAGACTCAGCATACATGCTAACAACTAGCAGAAACATGGAAAGTATTAAATTAAAGCCAAGATTACGAGCGATTATCATAACTAAAAAACCATACTAGCATTTAAGCTGAGTACATGTACTTTGTGACCTTTATCGACATCTGCAGGATTACTTAAGCTCCATAATCCCGCACCAACTGGTTTTATATCAAAGCGATCTAGTTGAGCTTTTAGAGCTAACCGTTCTGATAGTTGCCATTTTACACCTACGTTTATCGAATGCTGATGTACATAGGGAATCTTAATTGAAGCTTGAGCAGCTAGAGCAAGTTGTTGTATAGGTTTTGATATTTGTTCAGGTGTACCGGGTGAAAAAACAGGGTCAATTACTTTAATTACATTGTGGCGGTTTTTTGCTGCAGAAAAGCTAGTGTAAAATATTGCATTGTTTACTCGGTAACCTGCGCTAATGTAACTGTTGAGTACTGATGGTGCAATTATCCAATCTGACTCTGAAATACCCATTTCAGATTGAATAAGCCAATTATCATAATCGTAAGTAAGCCCAAATGCAGCGTACTTTATACTATTTCCCTTGGTATTAAATTTGTTCGATATTGTTTGCGCTTGTGGCCATATACTTTGCGGCACAGAGTCTAGTGAAGATATAAACTCATCCAATGCGGTTAGTTTGTAATCGCCAAAAGCGGACCTTGATAACGAAAAGCGCATTGTCCATGCATCTAAAGAGTATGTTGCACTGAGGGTTGTTAAGTTATCAAAATCAATAAAAAAATCGTCATTATAGGCGTGTATTTTTGCTGTAGAGCTACCATAAGCGAGTTTTAAGCGTAAGAAGCCATCGTTAATGGCTTTACTGTATTCAACGTCTATTCCATCAAAATTACCTGCAATGTTTGCAAACGAGTAATACGAATGAGGCGGGCGCACCCACAAGTAAGCGTATCCAACGTAAGGGTACTCAGACAGTAAGTAAAGGTCGCTGTTTAACCTACCTGCGCGGATGGCCCAGTTACGTGATGGTCGGTAACGTACAAATGCAAGCTCTAAAAAATTATCAAAACTTTTGAAGGCATGATCTTGTATCACTACTTGAACTACAGAATCCCAGTTATTTGACAAAGATATATTTGCCTGGCCACCTAAAATTGAATCACGCGTAGCTGAAAAACCAGACTTGTTTACATTTGAATAATTAGATGCAAATCCAATATCTGAGTCGTCAGTGTAACTAAGGGCAAAAGATGCAAATCCGCTAAATTGAACATCAATGTCGTTTGCATAGCTTTTATCAGTTGCAGATATTGCCATTAATACGATGATAATGAAGCCTATGATCCGCATGTTATCCGGTATTTATTTAATTAAACATAATAAAAAGATAGCACAATATCTTAAATTACCAACTCGCCAGAATGCTAGGGTTGATGGTCTGTGATCACGCTTATAGTGCCATATTATTTTACACGCTCAACTGCTTGAAATAATGATTAAAAAATACAATGTTATATTGTTGCAATTAAGCATTGTTATAGTATAACATCCTCCGCATTGAATTTTTCTATAATAGAGTGTGAATGTGACAACACCTACTGCAATTAATCAAACATCACAAATAGAACCTCAACGAGCTGAAAATAATAGCAATTTTTTATTAAATGATACTCATAAAAATAAAGGTGAAGCCATTATTGAAGTGGACTCGCTAAGTTTTAGTATTAAAAATAACGCCATTTTAAAAAACTTAAATTTTACTGTGGGCTCAGGCGAAATTTATGCACTACTTGGCGGTAACGGTGCGGGTAAGTCAACCACGTTAAAAACGTTACTGGGTTTTAATAAACCAACAAAAGGCTCGGTAAAAGTAGCGGGTAAAGAGGTGAGCAAAGCACTTGATTTTGTTCGCGGCAAAACGGCGTATTTACCTGAGTCTGCAACGTTATACCCGCATTTAACAGCACGCGAAAACGTAAAATATTTTTTATCACTTGCTGATATTAATAAAACAGACGAGCAGATTAATGCCGCGTTTAACCGTGTAGCGCTGCAACAAGCTGCATGGGAACGTCCTATGCAAACGTATTCTAAAGGCATGAGGCAAAAAACCGCGATTGCACTGGCTATTTTACGTGAAGCCCCGATATTTTTACTTGATGAACCTACATCGGGCCTTGACCCTGTTGCCATAGATGAGTTTAACCAGTTAGTGCGCGAGCTTGCATTAGCGGGTGCG
>Ga0207891_1001238_pt1 | contig 12389 bp, 9 predicted proteins | sample LinPmetageLP50_FD_184061 | JGI IMG/M metagenome (GOLD analysis project Ga0207891, IMG submission 184061) | Marine viral communities from the Pacific Ocean - LP-50 (SPAdes) | ecosystem: Environmental > Aquatic > Marine > Oceanic | place: Pacific Ocean | collected 2011-08-27 | reverse complement strand
AACTCACTTGATCATGGGTTAGAGACTGTTGAGCAAAGACTGGCGGCAGGTAAAGATCCCGTTGGCACAGTAACCTTAAATGCATTTCATCAGGGTGGAAACATCGTTATTGAAATAATGGATGATGGGCAAGGATTAAATACAAAAAAAATAAAAGAAAAAGCCATCGCTAACGAATTAATCTCAGCTGATAACCATCTCAGTGACGATGAAATAAATGAGCTTATTTTTATGCCCGGCTTTTCGACAATGGATGAGGTAAGTGACTTATCTGGACGTGGAGTTGGGATGGATGTTGTTAAGCGAAATATCCAGTCATTAAATGGCTCAGTGGAAGTAACCTCAGCGCCCGGTGTTGGTTCTACGTTTACTATTAGATTACCCCTTACTCTCGCTATTTTAGATGGGCAATTAGTTAAGGTGGCTCAGCATACTTATATTATTCCGCTCATTTCTATTGTGGAGTCACTGCAAATTGATATTGCAAAAGTGAGTCGAGTGGGTAAAAGCCTTGATGTATTGAGGCTTCGAGACGAATACATTCCTATATTAAGACTCTACGATATTTTTAATCATAAAAATGCTATTGAATCACTCGATAAAACGCTGCTTGTTGTTGTAGAAACAGATAACCAAAAGGTGGGTTTATTAGTTGATGATTTACTGTCTCAACAGCAGGTTGTTATTAAAAGTTTAGAGGCAAACTACCATAAAGTGGATGGCGTATCGGGAGCCACTATTTTAGGAGATGGGCGTGTATCGCTGATTGTGGACATTAGCGGCTTGATAAAGCTCTCAGGCTTAAAAAAGCCAGGTAGCCAAGAACTAACTATTGAAACGCAAGCCACTTTGGAGGCGTTATGAGCTCAGATCAAAGCCAGTTAAGTAACCAATTAAATCTTCAGCAACAGCAAGGTGTAAAACAGTTTTTAACTTTTATTATGGCTGATGAAGAATACGGCGTTGATATTTTAACAGTACAAGAAATTCGCAGTTGGGAAGAAATTACAGTACTGCCCAATGCACCTGAATTTGTAAAAGGCGTTATTAATTTACGCGGAACAATAGTGCCAATTATTGATTTACGGTTGCGCTTTGGATTACCAAGTGTCGACTATGGACCATTAACGGTGGTTATCGTTGTCAAAATAGAATTTGAACTAGGTAGTAAAATTATAGGTGTTGCTGTTGATGCCGTTTCTGATGTTTACAGTATTGCGGAGCAAGATGCGAAAGCGGTTCCTAGTTTGTCTGAATCGAGTAATTGTGAATATGTAGCTGGGTTGGTGAATGTTGGTGAAAAAATGGTAGCGCTAATTGACCTGCAAAAAACAATGAATATTTAGCAAATAGAAACTAAATGAATAATAAACTTAAAGGTGGTGATGAGCATGGGATGGTTTAGTAATCCAAAGCAGTCAAAATCAAGTAATGATTTAATTGTAGACGCATTGAATAAATCATTAGCGGTGATTGAATTTGAACCTAACGGAAAAATAATTACTGCAAATATGAATTTTCTAAACGCGATGGGCTATCGTCTTGAGGAGGTTCAAGGCCAGCATCACTCGATGTTTGTTGACCCAGATGAAGCTCAGGGCAACGATTATAAGAACTTTTGGCAGCGCCTGCGTAATGGCGAGTTTATCTCAGATGAGTTTAAGCGTAATGCAAAAGGTGGAGCTGAGGTATGGATCCAAGCAACTTATAACCCAATTGTTGATGAGCAAGGGCAAGTATTAAAAGTAGTTAAGTTTGCCACCGACGTGACCGAGCAAAAGTTAATAGCAGCAGAAGCTTCAGGGCAAATTAGTGCTATAAGTAAATCTCAAGCGGTTATCGAATTTAATTTAGATGGCACTATTATTGATGCCAATGATAACTTTTTAAATGCGCTTGGCTATCAACTTAGCGAGATTAAAGGCCAGCATCATAGGCTTTTTATTGATCCCGAACATGCAAATAGTATCGAATATAAAGAATTTTGGGCCAAACTAGGTCGCGGTGAATTTGATTCAGGGGAATATTTAAGAATAGGAAAGCAAGGTCAGGAGGTCTGGATTCAAGCATCTTATAATCCAATTTATGATATGAACGGCAAGCCGTTTAAAGTGATTAAATATGCATCTGATATTACTGAACAAAAAGAGCTTGAAAAAGCATCTCGCAAAGCAGCTGATTTAGCAAATGCGCTTAAAGTTTGCCAAGCAAACGTAATGATTGCTGATGAAAACCTTAATATAGTATTTGTGAACGACCGTGTTCAGCAAATGCTAAAAGTCCGCGAAAAAGAATTACAAACCGTATTGCCAAGCTTTTCTGTTGATAATTTAATTGGCACTTGTGTTGATGATTTTCATAAGCACCCTAATCATCAACGTGATTTATTAAAAAACCTAGATAAGCCCTATAAAGCCGAGCTACTGTTAGCAGGTGTCACTTTTACCTTGATTGCTTCACCTTGGATCAGTCAAGACGGAAAGCATTTAGGCACCATTGTTGAGTGGGAAGATAGAACCAATGAAGTTGCGCTTGAAAAAGAAATCGCTGAGCTTATTGGCGCTGCAGGTAATGGCGAATTAGATACAAGAGTAGCGGAAGATGGGAAGGAAGGGTTCTTTTTACGTTTGGCCCAAGGGTTAAATAGCTTAGTTAAAATAGTTGATGATGCCGTTGCCGACACTGGCAATATGCTCGATGCGATGGCAAGTGGTGATTTATCAAAACGTATTGAAAAAGAATACAAAGGTTCTTTTGATAAGCTTAAACGCGACGCAAATGCAACGGCAGATAAATTAACAGAAGTGATTAATCGCATTAATTCATCGGCAACGTTAGTAGCCAGTGGTGCAGAGGAAATCTCTCAAGGTAATGCTGATTTAAGCCAACGTACAGAAGAGCAAGCCTCGTCACTTGAAGAAACAGCGTCGAGCATGGAAGAGATGACTAGCACCGTTCGCCAAAATGCTGATAACGCAAAAGTGGCAAACGATTTAGCAGAAGAAACATGCGAAAAAGCAATTCAAGGTGGTGAGGTTGTAAATAGAGCAGTTACGAGCATGTCGGCAATTAATGAGTCGAGCAAAAAAATTGCAGATATTATCGGTGTAATAGACGAAATAGCGTTTCAAACGAATTTATTAGCGCTTAATGCCGCAGTGGAGGCAGCAAGAGCCGGTGAACAAGGTCGAGGCTTTGCGGTTGTTGCAGGTGAGGTTCGTAACTTAGCGCAGCGCTCTGCGGGCGCAGCGAAAGAAATTAAAGAGTTAATACGAGATAGTGTAGGCAAAGTAGCTGATGGCTCTCAATTAGTTAATGAGTCGGGCGCTACACTTAAAGAGATTGTTGTGTCGGTGCAAAGAGTGACGCAAATGATTTCTGATATTACAGAGGCATCTGAAGAACAAAGTGCAGGTATTGAACAAGTTAATAAAGCTATTTCTCAAATGGATGAAATGACGCAACAAAATGCCGCTCTAGTAGAGCAAGCCTCTGCTGCTGGTGAGTCTATGGCTGAGCAAGCTAATGAGATGCGCCGATTACTTAACTTTTTCTCAGTAGATCAGCAAGAGATGACAATGATGTCATCAACTATGCGAACCCCTGAAATATCTCATAAGCCGCAAAGTCGTTTTGTGAGTAATAAGCCAAGGGGTGATAACTTTGTAGACTCAGCTGATGAGTGGGAAGAGTTTTAATATTTAGCCTTGTTATGCCTCGTCTAATAAATAGTTACAGCGAGGCACTACTTGTTAGCGTTAGGTTTAATTGAGAGCGAACAATGAAAGAGTTTTTGTGTACCGACCGCGACTTTAAGGAAATTGCCAGTTTAGTTTACAGCGCATGTGGAATTGTATTAGGGGATCATAAGCGAGAGATGGTTTATTCACGCTTAGCAAGACGTATTAGGGAGCGTAAATTAACTGATTTTAAAGCTTACTTAGAGTATCTGAATAGTCATAAAGATCAGGAATTTGATGCCTTTATTAATGCAATAACAACGAACTTAACGTCTTTTTTTCGTGAAATACATCACTTTGAATTTATAAAAACTGAGCTTGTACCTGCTCTTTTAAAGGCAAATAAAAACAGTAAACGAGTAAGAATCTGGTCTGCAGGTTGCTCCACAGGGGAAGAGCCTTACAGTTTGGCGATGACTTTAAATAATGCATTTCCGAGCAATTGGGATGTAAAAATACTAGCAACCGATTTAGATTCTAATGTATTGGCAAAAGCACAAAAAGGTATTTACACCGCGGCGAATGTTAATGGCTTAGATGACGTGCAACTTAAGCGTTGGTTTTTAAAAAGTAAAGACGGTGAAAATTATAAAGTTAGAGATAAACTAAAAGAGTCTATTTCTTTCAAGCGTTTAAACTTATTGCAAGACTGGCCAATGAAAGGATCATTTGATCTTATTTTATGTCGTAATGTTGTTATTTACTTTGATAAAGAAACAAAAGATCAGCTTTTTAAGCGCTACACTAATATATTAAATGAACAAGGTTATTTGTTTTTAGGTCACTCAGAAAGTATGGGTAAAGAGCATTCACAATTCAAAAACTTAGGGAAAACTATGTACCAAAAGGGACAAAATGCACGCTGAGTTTAGGCCGGTATTACCTAACTTTGAACACATTAAACGATATTGGGATTCGGGCCGAGGTAGCGTTGTTGCTAAAGTACTTCCGGGTGAGTTTTATGTTTCTAAAAATAATGAACTAATCTCTACAGTTCTGGGTTCGTGTATTGCGGCTTGTGTATACGATGAAGTACTAGGAATTGGCGGGATGAATCACTTTATGTTACCAATTCAAAAGGGAGTAAAACTTAAAAATGCGCATAGTTTAAGTTGTCGCTACGGTAATTGGGCTATGGAGTATCTTATAAACGAAGTTTTAAAAAATGGCGCGTCTCGGTGTAACCTAAAAGTAAAACTTTTTGGCGGGGGGAAAATTATTAGTGCGATGACTGATATAGGGCTGGGTAATATTAGTTTTGCAGCAGCGTATATTAAAGAAGAGGCATTAAATCTAGTTGCCCATGATATGGGGGGGCCGTGGCCGCGAAAAATATTTTTTCACCCGAATACCGGTAAAGTTCACATGAAAAAACTTAAAAACCTACATAATAATACGATTGAAAAACGCGAAGTTCGTTACTTACAAAATCTTAAAAAGCAAGAAGTAGTAACCGATATAGAGCTGTTTTAGGAGTATGCATGATTAAAGTATTAATAATTGACGACTCCCCTTTAATTAGGCGTTTACTCACTGAAATATTACAACAAGCTAAAGACATTACAGTAGTGGGGAGCGCAGAGGACCCCTATGAAGCTCGCGAAATGATAAAAAAACTCAGTCCTGATGTATTAACGCTCGACGTAGAAATGCCAAAAATGGATGGTATTAGTTTTTTAAAAAACTTAATGCGATTAAGGCCAATGCCAGTAGTGATGATTTCAACACTGACACAAAAAGGCTCTCCTATCACACTAGAAGCACTCGAATTAGGGGCTGTTGATTTTATAGCTAAGCCCACTAATAACGTAAGAGAGCAATTGAGCCAATATGCATCACTTGTCCAACAAAAGGTGCGAATAGCTGCTGGAGCAAGAGTAAGAAGCTATAAAAAAACGGTCGTCACAAATGAGCCTATTAATACCCATTCTCAGTTTTTACTTAATAAAGTAATAGCGATAGGTGCTTCAACGGGGGGGACTGAGGCTATAAAAGAAGTGCTTATTAAAATGCCACAAAATTGCCCGCCAATTGTAATTACTCAGCATATTCCTCCTGTGTTTAGCGCTTCATTTGCTGAGCGAATGAACCGTACATGCACGATAAATGTGAAAGAAGCTGAACATGGCGATAAGCTTAGCGCGGGCTGGGCTTATATAGCACCGGGTGGGTTTCATTTAAGTATTAAAAAACGAGGTGTTAGCTTGTATTGCCAGCTTGATGATGGCGAGCCGGTGAACAGACATAAACCTGCGGTAGATGTGTTGTTTAACTCATTAGTTGAAACTGGGGCTAAAAACGTAGTTGCAGCCATACTAACAGGAATGGGGAGTGATGGCGCAAAAGGGTTGCTTGCACTAAAACAAAACGGAGCACATACCTTGGCTCAAGATGAGTATTCGTCTGTGGTATGGGGTATGCCTAAAGCAGCTGCTGAGCTAAATGCAGCTGACGAGATAGTTGCGCTGGATAAAATAACCCAGCGGCTTTTACATCAGGCTGTTAAGGTTTAGATGCTTCAATTACCCAAGGCTGCGAAAACCAAAAGTAATCACCAGGGCTTGAAATAGAAGGGGCCGTGCAATTAAAGCGAGAGCGCCCTTTATTAAGCACCTTTGGTGAGGTTATTTCGACAGTATTTTTAGTTATCCATTTTAAATCTGCTTGGCCTACGCTTGATACATAACAGGCAAATTGGCTCTTATGAAAATCACCCATCTTAAATTCCATTGTGAGCGTGGGTGGATTTTGCTGTGTAACGCTATCTTGATAAGTTAAATTGGTGATATTAAACGCGCGTGAGTTGAGCTTAGTAATAAGGGTTTCTAGTTTGCTGTAAAAGCCTGATGCAGGAAAACGCGGCAAGCGGCTAAAATTAGAATCTTTATTTACAGCGCCTGAGTGCTGGCCAATACCCACAAAACCAAGCTCTGTCACGAGTGCTTGCAGCTCGTTATTAAACTCACCATACGGGTATGCTAAGTATTTATAGTCGTGGCCTATTTCTTCTTTTATGCGCTTTTGAGAGTTAAGAATATCTTGCTTAATACGTGATTGCCATTGTGCATCGGTTTCGTTTTCAAGCTTAAGGTGTAAGTAATCATGTTGTCCGCTATGATTGGCTATTAATGCCCCTTTCTTAGATAATTCTTTGAGCTTATCCCACCCCATTACGTAACTCATACCTTCGTCTATTAATTTAGGATTTACGAAGATAGTGTACGGGTAGCCAAATTTTTCTAAAATAGGTGCGGCTTGTTCATAGTTATTGTTATAACCATCATCAAAGGTGATGGCGAGAGTTTTATCAGGTAAAGTTTCACCTTGTTGAAGCGCGCTAATTAACTCATTAAGAGGAATAACGTTAAAGTTGTGCTCTTTTAAATAGCTTAAATGCTCCGTAAATGTATTTGCGCTAACGCTCGTGACAGCGGGTAGGGTTTCACTAACATGATGATACTGTAAAATAACGGCTGCTTGAGCCCGCACAGATACACTAATGAGGATAAATAACACTAAATGAAACAATTTCTTATACATAATAAGGCACACCATAAAAGCTTGCTGTTGTTAGCGGGTCCGATGATACTATCAAATATCACAGTGCCGTTGTTAGGAATTGTTGATACTGCTGTAATTGGGCACTTAGGAAGCGCTCATTACTTAGCTGGAATTGCCCTTGGCTCTGCTGTTATATCTATTTTATTTTGGCTTGCTGGTTTTTTAAGAATGAGCACCACGGGACTCGTGGCACAAGCATACGGAAAAAACGATTTAACCCAACTTGCCGCTTTACTTAAACGAAGCCTATTGCTTGCAAGCGCAGTGGCCGTGCTATTAATTGTGTTATCCCCATTAATAAAGCACTCTATAGCTTACCTCTCCGCAGCCAATGGCGACGTACTTAACCAAGCTTATCAGTATTTTAGCATTCGTATTTTTAGTGCTCCAGCAGCATTATGTAATTTAGTGTTACTGGGGTGGATGCTTGGTGTGCATTATGGTCGAGGTCCATTTTATTTATTACTCGTCACTAATATCGTTAATATAGTGCTCGATATTTATTTTGTTGTTTATTTAGATTGGGCAGTTGCAGGCGCTGCATGGGCGTCACTTATTGCTGACTATACTGCACTAGTATTTGCACTGTTTTTGGTGGCTAAACTAGCTAAAAAACAAGACATTGATCTAAATGTACCGAATTGGTTGAGTATTAGCAAAATGGCTGAATTATTGAGTTTGAATAGAGATATATTTATTCGCTCTTTAATACTGCAATTATGCTTTAGTTTTATGACATTTTACGCGGCGCGTATAGGCGAAACCACATTAGCTGCTAATGCTGTCTTACTTAACTTTTTAATGTTGGTGAGCTTTGCTCTTGATGGCGTTGCTTACGCCTCTGAGGCAAAAGTAGGGCAAGCTAAAGGCCAAGGAAGTGTTAAGAATATAGAGCTGTGGGTTAAAATAAGCGTATTTTGGGGGATGCTTTTTGGTGTGTTATATAGCCTATTTTTTGCATTATTTGGCAACACCATAATCAAGCTTTTAACCAATGTGCCAGAGGTTATTCAAGAGGCAACGCATTATTTACCATGGATAATAGTATTACCAATTTTGGCCATGAGCTGCTTTTTGTTTGATGGTGTTTTTGTAGGACTTACGCGAGCAAAGAACATGCGTAACAGTATGATACTTTCAGCTGGAGTTGGCTTTTTTGGTGTGTTTTGGGTGTTTATAGACTTGCAAAATAACGGGTTATGGCTGGCTATGAGCTGTTTTATGTTAATGCGCGGGGTTACATTAATAATTAAATATCACCTCTTAAAAATAAATAATCAGCTATTAGATTAAATAAATGGTTTATTTCCAGAGATCGGGGTCGTGGTGTTTAGGGCCCATATCTTTTAAAACTTGTGAAAAACGATTGGCAAAAATACCGCAGTAGCCCCAACCGGCAAAAAATAATGCGGGGAGTAAAATTATAACGCCAATTATTTGTAAGCTGTAGTGGGTGTAATACCCAATAGATATGAATATCACGGCTAGCACAAACAGTGCTAAGCCGCGAAAAAAGCGCTTTAAGCTCAGCTTAGGATTGCTCCCTAAGCGATAGATAAGCTGCTTTAGCATTTACAAGGCCTAATAGTAAGAGTGATCGCCCGCTTCGTGTTCTGTTATATCAGCAACACCGGTGATTTCTTCAAACTTAGCTATCATTTCTTTTTCAATGCCTTCTTTTAGTGTTACATCGATCATAGAGCAACCGTTACAACCACCACCAAACTGAAGTATAGCTATACCTGCAGCTGTAATCTCAACAAGGCTTACTTGACCACCGTGGTTAGCAAGTTGTGGATTTACTTCGGTTTCTAGCATGTGTTGTACACGTTCATTTAACGATGCATCGTCACCTATTTTACGCGCCTTTGCATTTGGTGCTTTTAGCGTCAACTGAGTACCCATTTTGTCGGTAACAAAATCGATTTCAGCTTCTTCTAAAAATGGCGCACTTTCTGCATCTACTACGGCATCAAAACCGTTAAAGTTTAGGCGAATATCGCTCGCTTCTACAGCGTCTTCTGGACAATAAGACACACCACATTCCGCTTGTGATGAACCAGGGTTTACAACAAACACACGAATATTGGTTTGTTGTGATTGATCTGCTAATAGTTTAGCAAAATGCGCTTGCGCTGTTTCGGAAATAGAAATCATAAAACCATCTATACTTGACTAAATTACTCGGATAATGCGTATCATACTCCGCTCATCGTGTTGCGGCTAGTGTTGAGCGTAAAAAGTTGGCATCTATTTTAAGCAATGGTAGCGTGCAAACAACGAACATTTTTTGAGTGATTTATATGCGTTTGGTATTAACATTAATGGTGGTGTTGCTTAGCTTTTCAAGTGTAGCTAAGCCACTTTCGTATTATTTTGAACAAGATGTAAAATTTGACCCTTCAATTCCTACCCCTGAGCAAGTACTCGGTTACGAAGTAGGAGAGTGGCATGTGAGGCACGATCAGCTCGTACGTTATATGGAAATACTTGCTGATAAAAGCGACCGTATAAATTTTGAAGTGATTGGCCGCACACATGAACAACGCCCCCTTGTCATGCTAACAATTACAGCAGCTGATAAGTTATCAAGCATAGAGCAGACACGCCAAGCTCACTTAGCACGCTTAAGTAACGATGGATCAGATGCTAATTCTACAAAGCAGCCTGCCGTTGTATGGATGGGGTATAGTGTGCATGGTAATGAGTCATCAGGTAGTAACTCATCTTTGCTGGTGGCATATTACTTAGCTGCTGCACAAGGTGCTGAAATAGATGAGCTATTAAACAACACGGTTATTTTACTCGACCCTTCGCTTAATCCTGACGGACTTGCTCGTTTTGCTAACTGGGCCAACAGTAACCGAGGTATGAACTTATCAAGCGACCCTAAAACCCGTGAACATGTTGAAAACTGGCCAAGTAGTCGTACCAATCATTACTGGTTTGATTTAAATCGTGACTGGTTATTACTACAACATCCTGAATCGCGCGCGCGTATTGCTAAATTTCATCAGTGGAAACCAAATGTTTTAACCGATTTTCATGAAATGGGACCAAACAGCAGTTACTTTTTTCAGCCAGGTATCTCTAGTCGTAAGCATCCTATAACACCGGATGAAAATGTAACGTTAACTAAAGCGATTGCTAACTATCACGCAAAAACGTTAGATGAAAACAACGCACTGTACTTTACCGAAGAAAGCTTTGACGACTTCTATTACGGTAAAGGTTCAACCTATCCCGATGTAAATGGTGGTGTAGGTATTTTATTTGAGCAAGCAAGTTCTCGCGGGCATATCCAAGACACCATAAATGGACCTTTGAGCTTTCCCTTTACTATTAAAAATCAACTATTAACGAGTTTATCTACCTTTAAAGCCGCTGTTGATAACCGCCAAGCATTACTTGATTACCAAGCTAAGTTTTATAATCAAGCTACTGATTTAGCCAGTGATGAAAGCTTTGAAGGTTATGTAATTGAGGGCGCGGATGACAACACTCGTATTAAAGATTTTTTAGGGTTGTTAAAACAGCATCAAATAGATGCTTTTTCGCTTACTAAATCACTCAAGGCAAATGGCAACAACTATACAACCAATAGCTACTTTGTGCCCTTAGCCCAGCCACAGTACCGCCTAATAAAAGCTATTTTTAGCGAGCAAAAAAACTTTGCTGATAACACCTTTTATGACGTATCTGGCTGGACTTTAGCGCATGCGTTTAACTTACCTTTTGCAAAAGTAAAAAGCAGTTGGGGTTTAGAGGTTGCAAGTAAACCGTGGCAAAAAGCGGTAAAACCTTCTTTTGCTTCACTTGAGCAAGGCTATGCGTTTGGCTTTTCGTGGGATGATTACCTAGCACCTAAAATGCTAAACAGCCTGTTAAAGCAAGGTATTAAAGCGCGTGTAGCGCTAAGCCCATTAACAGCCAAATCAAACTCAAGTGAAGTAAGCTTTGATGCTGGTAGTATTATTGTGCCAGCAGGCTTACAAACGAATAATGATTGGGTGGGAATATTAAATAAAGCACAAAACGAGTTTGGAATTGCAATCAAGCCTATTAACTCAGGGCTTACAAGCAAAGGAGCCGATTTAGGGTCTCGTACAATGGCGGTTGTTAGCGAGCCAAAAGTATTATTGGTAGGTGGTAAAGGTGTAAGCCAGTACGAAGCTGGCGAAGTATGGTATTACCTCGATCGCTTTGTAGGTGTTGCGCCAACAATTGTTGAAATGGAGCGTTTAAACTCTATTGAACTCAGTAATTACAGCCATATAGTACTTGCTCATGGTAACTACAATAGCTTATCTGATACCGACAAAGTGGCTATAAAAAGCTGGGTAAGAAAAGGCGGCGTTATTTGGGGCCATAAAGGCGGTGCTAAATTTTTAGCTGATCAGCAATTACTCAAAGCAAGCTATCTATCACGACAAGATGTAGCGAGTGCATTTAAAACGACAGGTTTAAGTTATGGCGATAAGGACCATTTAGCAGGACGTCAACGCATTGCAGGAGCTATTTTTAATACTAATGTAGATTTAACTCACCCACTTACATTTTCACTTAAACGCAATACATTGCCCGTATTCAAAAACAGTACTTGGTTGCTAGAAGCTTCCGATGCGCCATTCGTAAATGTACTTACCTATACTAAAAAGCCATTGTTAGCGGGTTTTACCGATGCTGTTAATGTTGAGCAAGTTGCTGGTGGTGCTGGCTTAATTGCGCACTCATACGGGCGAGGTACAGTGATAGGTATGACCGACGACCCTGTATTTAGAGGTTACTGGTATGGGACTAGTCGACTACTAAGCAACGCTTTATTTTTTGGCCATACGTTTCGTGCAAATGGCGAATAATACCAATTAGCTTAATTAAGTAATCTATTTTGAGGATGGAAAAACGTGTTGATAGCTAGGCAAAAAATTCGCTAATTAGTTGTTCTCGGCAATTGCTCCTGGATTGCTCTACCTTCTGCATCCATGCAGTCGTAAATGAGAATTTTTTAACACAGGTAGCGACACGTTTAGCCCCGCAAAATGATTAAGTATTATTGCGGATTGGTTTAATACTTTTTAATAATTAAAT
>Ga0207891_1001223_pt1 | contig 12562 bp, 10 predicted proteins | sample LinPmetageLP50_FD_184061 | JGI IMG/M metagenome (GOLD analysis project Ga0207891, IMG submission 184061) | Marine viral communities from the Pacific Ocean - LP-50 (SPAdes) | ecosystem: Environmental > Aquatic > Marine > Oceanic | place: Pacific Ocean | collected 2011-08-27 | reverse complement strand
ATCTCTTTCAAATTGGCTGGTTGCATGTATTGGGAAAACTTCATATAACCAGTAAGACTTATTTTAAAGAAAATTTCTATGATTATTTGAATAAACTTCCACCTGAAAAGGTAAAAAAGTACGCTAAGCAATTTTGGAATATTGAATTTCCCGAACATTTTAGAGAGGATATGCTCGCCGATATTAAAGAAAAAGATAAAGCTGGCATAAAAGTGTATATAGTTACCGGCGGATTCGAGGTCTACACAAAATATCTTGAAGAACTTTTGCCTTTAAAAGTGATTGGTACTATCACAAAATATGAAAATGAAGATTATAAGATAATAGGAAAAACCTGTAATGATGCCGAAAAGGTAAAACGCCTCGAAGCTGAAATGAATGGAGAGTACAGGCTACTGGAAGCATATTCAGACGATGATGAGGAAATTCTTTACAAGGCTGAAAAAGGCTATTTGCTTGAAGAAGGAGAATTGAAATTCGTGCAGAATAGAAAAAAATAAAAAAGAGACTGTCTGAAAAGTTCTTAAAATCGTCATCCTGAATTTATTTTCTGGATCTAAAATATTGATAATCAAAACATCTTAGAAGCTGAAACAAATTCAGCTTGACGAAACTAGACATTTCAGACAGCCTCTTTGAGATAATATAAAAAATAAATTATCCTTTTACTTCTTCTTCCGTTTTATTAGGTAAAGTGTCAAAGCCCATATTATAAAGGGTGAAACCAAAAATATCGGCATATTCTTCAATAATCATTTTTGTAGGTTTCCCTGCACCGTGACCGGCTTTGGTTTCAATCCTGATTAAAGCTGGTTCTTTCCCTGCATGTTTATCCTGTAATTCAGCGGCAAATTTAAAAGAATGCGCAGGCACCACACGATCGTCGTGATCTCCTGTGGTTACCAAAGTTGCTGGATATTCAGTTCCTTCTTCAAGGTTGTGCACCGGCGAATACTCAAGAAGGTATTTAAACATTTCTTCACTATCTTCTGCAGTTCCATAATCGTAAGCCCAACCTGCACCTGCGGTGAAAGTATGATAACGTAGCATATCCATTACGCCAACAGCCGGTAGAGCCACTTTCATAAGATCTGGACGCTGGGTCATTGTTGCTCCAACTAAAAGTCCGCCGTTAGAACCACCACGAATGGCCAGGTAATCGCTGGAAGTATAATTCTCTTCAATTAAGTATTCCGCGGCAGCGATAAAATCGTCAAAAACGTTTTGTTTTTTAAGTTTTATACCGGCATCATGCCATTCTTTACCATATTCACCACCACCTCTAAGGTTTGGCACGGCGTAAACACCGCCTTGTTCCATCCAAATCGCATTTGCAGTGCTAAAAGAAGGCGTTAAACTAACATTGAATCCTCCATAACCATAAAGCATCGTTGGGTTCTTTCCGTTAAGCTCAAGGCCTTTTTTGTGGGTAATAATCATAGGAACCTTTGTCCCGTCTTTTGAAGTGTAAAAAACCTGCTTGCTTTCGTAATCGTCTGGATTGAATTTTATGTTTGGTTTGTTATAAACCTCAGAGGTTCCTTCTTCAATATTGTATTTGTAGATGGTACCCGGCGTCACATAATTTGTGAAAGAATAATACAATTCTTCTTTTTCCTTTTTAGCACCAAATCCGCCTGCAGAACCAATTCCCGGAAGTTCAACTTCACGAACTAACTCTCCTTCATAATCGTATTGTTTTACTTCAGAAACCGCGTCTACCATATACTCGGCAAAGAAATAGCCGCCACCGGTAGATGGGCTCAATACGTTTTCGGTTTCAGGAATAAAATCTTCCCAGTTTTCAGGAGAAGGATTTGCAGCATCTACGGTCACCACCTTACGATTTGGCGCGTCCATATTGGTAACGATAAACAATTTACTGTCTTCGTTAGTAATTACGTAACTATCGGTGTTTTCATGGTCCAAAATAGTAACCAGTTCAGGATTATCTTTAGAAAGATTCATCATAAAAAGTTTTCCTCCAGAGGTTGAATTCCTTGCGGAAATAAATAAAAACCGGTCGTCTTCTGAAACGCCACCACCAACATAACGGTGTTTTTGTGCTTCAGTATCTCCAAAAATTACTTTATCCTCACTTTGCGGAGTTCCCAGTTTATGGTAAAATAATCTATGTTGATCTGTTTTTGCCGAAAGCTCACTGCCTTCAGGTTTTTCGTAGCTGGAATAGTAAAAACCTTCATTTCCTTTCCAGGAGATTCCACTGAATTTTACATTCTGAATGGTATCTTCAACGCGCTCTTTATTTTCGGCGTCTATAATGATTATTTTTCTCCAATCGCTACCGCCTTCAGAAATAGCATAAGCGGCTTTACTGCCATCTTTAGAGAAACTTAATCCGGCAAGGGAAGTAGTCCCGTCTTCACTGAATTTATTAGGATCAAGGAAAACTTCTGTTTCGCCATCTTCACCTTTCTTTCTATAAACCACGTATTGATTTTGTAAACCATCGTTTTTATAGAAATAAGTGTAATCACCTTCTTCAAAAGGAGCACTTATTTTTTCGTAATTCCATATTTCTGAAAGTCTTTCTTCAAGCTCTTTTTTATACGGAATGCTGTTTAGATAATCAAAAGTCACCTCGTTTTGGGCTTTTACCCATTCTTCGGTTTCTTCGCTACGATCGTCTTCCAGCCATCGGTATGGATCTTTTACTTCGGTGCCAAAATAATCGGTTACCGTATCTACTTTTTTGGTTTCAGGATAATTCAAACTGATTTCTTTTTCTGATTTAGAATCGTTGCAGGAAGCCAGGACGGCAAGTGCAAAAATTCCGGGTAATGTTTTTTTCATAAATTATGTTTTGATACAAACAGTTAGTACTAAAAAATGCCTGTAAGTTACAATTTTACAGGCATTAGTTAGTTTTTTGTTTGCTCCCGCTTACACCAATTTATTTTTAATCAGGTATTCGGCAATTTGTATGGTATTGGTCGCAGCTCCTTTTCTAAGATTATCGGCTACTACCCACATATTTAAACTTTTAGGTTGAGAATAATCTCTGCGGATCCTGCCAACAAAAACATCGTCTTTTCCTTCAGCATAAATAGGCATAGGGTAAGTGTTGGTATCAGGATTGTCCTGTACGGTTACCCCTGGAAATTGACTTAAAATTTTTCTTACTTCAGCTTCATCAAATTCATTTTCAAATTCGATATTCACAGATTCTGAATGTCCGCCAACCACGGGAATTCTAATTGCGGTAGCACTTACCAATACCGAATCATCTCCAAGGATCTTTTTGGTTTCTTTGGTAAGTTTCATCTCTTCTTTGGTGTACCCATTTTCCTGAAACACATCGCAATGCGGAAGTGCATTCTTATGAATAGGGTAAGGATAGGCCATTTCACCTTTTTCACCTTTATATTCATTTTCCAATTGCTCTACCGCTTTTACGCCGGTACCGGTGATAGACTGGTAAGTAGAAACGATAACGCGTTTAATTTTGAAAGCATCGTGCAGCGGCTTTAAAGCCATCAACAACTGGATGGTAGAACAGTTTGGATTGGCAATAATCTTGTCTTCTTTAGTTAACTCAGAAGCATTAATTTCTGGAATTACCAGTTTTTTGGTTTCATCCATTCTCCAGGCCGAAGAATTATCTACTACCGTTGTTCCATTTTCGGCAAATTTTGGAGCCCATTCCAAAGAAGTTTCTCCGCCGGCTGAAAATAGAGCAATGTCCGGTTTAAGATCTACCGCCGTTTGCAAGCCAATTACTTCATAGTCTTTTCCTTTAAAATTGATTTTTTTACCTATAGAACGTTCTGAAGCCACCAAATATAATTCCGTAATAGGAAAATTCCTTTCGGCTAAAACTTTTAACATGATCTCGCCTACCATCCCGGTAGCGCCTACAACTGCTATTCTCATAATTTTAAACTTTTGTCTTTTTCCGCGTAGGCGGAAAACTATTTATTTTAGTCATTTCCGCAAAAGCGGAAATCTTATTTGGGTAATTTCTTTTGGTTACTAAATGTTCTTAAAACAAGCCGCAAATTTATTATCCCCAACTTAACTTACATAGTCTCAGCCAGCAAAATTGAAAAGAATTATTGTTTTTAAACTAATTCGTGTTTTTCGTTAAAAAAAGACCCCACAGTTTCCTGTGGGGCTTGATTAAATTACGATTTATTTAAAATGAGCAGTATAGCGGTGCTCGTATCTTTAAGAATTTTAAGTCGTACTATTCTGTTTTTTTAGCTCATCCCTAATTTGGGTAAGCAAATCTTCCTGGGTTGGGCCTTTTGGTTCCACCAATTTTGGGGCTTCTTTTTCTTTTTTGGTCTTTTCGTAAGCACGTAATACCAAAAATATAAAAAACGCAACGATTATAAAATGAATAATAGTATCAATTAAATTTCCGTAGGTAATTACAGCGGCTTCAGCTTCTTTTGCAGCTTCTAATGTTTCGTAGGAAACGCCATCTAACGAGATAAATTTCTGTGAAAAATCTGTTCCTCCGGTAATTAAACCAATAATAGGCATAATAACATCTGCCACTACAGAAGCGATGATTTTGTTAAAAGCGGCACCTATCACCACCGCAGTAGCAAGGGCTATAATATCACCCTTGAGCATAAACTTTTTAAAATCTTGAATAAAACTCATGATAAATTCTGATTGGATTAGTAGCTAACCAAATTACACAATAATTCGCTAGAAAAATTCATTTAACTATTGAATAATTATCCGTTTTACTCTTTGGGAAATTCCGGTGATAAGCTCGTAAGAAACGGTTCCTCCTTTCGCTGAAAATTCGGGGACATTTTGGGGGCCGCCAAAAATTATTACTTCATCACCTTCCTTACAGTCAATGTGGGTGACGTTAATCATAATAATATCCATACAAACATTACCTACAATAGGAGCGTATTCACCATTAATAAAAACACCGGCTTTTCCGTGGCCGTATATGCGTTTTATACCATCGGCATGACCAACAGGAAGCGTAGCTATTCTTGTCGTTTTTTCGGCTTTAAAAGCACGGCCATAACCCACCGTGTCTCCTTCTTCTAAATTCTGAATTTGAGAAATAACCGATTTAAAAGTGCCAACAGGTTTTAGTTTTTTGTTGAGGTTATCGTCATTGGCGAAACCATAAAGTCCCAGGCCGCTTCTTACCATAGAAAAAGTGGCGGAAGGATAATTAAAAATCGCTGAAGTATTACAAAGATGTAAAAGCGGTTCGTAATCAATATCATCCAAAAGTTTACCCGCCAGATCTTTGAATTTATAGATTTGAGAAAGGGTAAACTCCCGTTCTTTCCAATCTTCGCTGGCTGCTAGATGGGAAAAGGCAGAAGCTATTTTCACCGATTTCGTTTTCTTTAATTTCTCCGGAATATGATGATAATCGGCTTCAGTAAATCCAAGACGGTTCATTCCCGTATTAAATTTTAGATGCACCGGATAATCTTTCTGTTTTTGCTTTTCAGCGAGCTCTATAAAAAGCTGAAGTGTTCTTGCATTGTATAAATTAGGCTCCAGGCAATGTTCAATTATTTCAGGATAATTTACGGGTTGTGGGTGCAGAATTAAAATAGGTTTACTAATTCCCGCTTCCCGCAGTCTAATGCCTTCTTCGGTATAAGCAACCGCAAAATAATCGGTGCCTAGTTCTTCTAATTTATGAGCCATTGCTACAGAATCGTTTCCATAGGCATAAGCTTTAATAACCGACATAAATTTAACGCCCGGTTTTAACTGCGATTTTATGGTTTTAAAATTATGAGCTAAGGCGTTAAGGTCTATTTCCAGAACGGTTTCTTGGGCTTTAGGCATTCTTTTTCTTTAGGTTAGGTTGCAATTCTTCGGCATCTTTCACATCTAATTTCTTAACCCTTTCCCTAAGCATAGCTTTGTAATAGGCACCACGGCTTAAAGGCTCGTATTCTTCATTTTCACCTAGAAAAACCAGATCATCATTAACAGCTTTTCTATAGCTAAATTGGGCGAGATTTCCGGTGCGGGTGCAAACTGCGTGAACTTTCGTCACATATTCTGCAGTAGCCATAAGATAGGGCATAGGGCCAAAAGGATTTCCTTTAAAATCCATATCCAATCCCGCCACAATTACCCGAATTCCTCTATTTGCGAGATCGTTGCAAACCGTTACAATTTCATCATCAAAAAACTGGGCTTCGTCTATTCCTACCACATCACAACCATCGGCAAGAATCCTGATATTGGAAGCCGAAGGTACTGGAGTAGACCTAATTTCATTAGAATCATGAGAAACCACCATTTCCTCGTCATAGCGCGTGTCTATGGCGGGTTTAAAGATTTCTACGGTTTGTTTGGCGAATTGGGCTCTTTTTAAACGGCGAATTAGTTCTTCGGTCTTGCCAGAGAACATACTGCCGCAAATAACTTCAATCCAGCCAAATTGCTCTTCGTGATTTACTGTATTTTCGAGAAACATTTTGTAATTTTCAAATCGAAATGGGAACTTGCCCTTTTTGATAAAGGTGGAACAAATTTATTAAAAATACAAGCCATTAGCGGTTGGTAACCACTAAAGTTATTAAACCATATTAAGGCACTTTTTTTGTAAGTGTTATATTGAAACTTGAGAGAGACTTTAAATAAAAAGTGGGTTCATAAATATTGCTGAAAAATGAAAAACAGACTTAAAAAAGAGTTAGTAAAACTTGCCGAAGAAATAATTTCTGAAAAAGAAAATTTAGATACCAAAGCGCTTAAATTAAAAGCGGCAACCTTATATGAGCAACTTTCTATATTGAATTTCACTGAAAAAAATCTTGAGGCATTTGAGGCTCCCGAAGCCACACCAACGCCTAAGATTGAGAAGAAAGTTCAGGCTAAAGCACCGGTGCAGCACGAACGTGACGATTACGCTCCAGATGGAACCGAATACCGGGAAGATGCCGATGCAATTACCGAACCCAATACTGAAAAAATAAAAGATATCGTTGCGCAAATGCCTGCGGAAGCTGAGCGTGTAGATGAGTTTATTGAACAGGCAAATCCTAAACCACAGGCATCTCCGGCACAACAGCAATCTCTTCAAATGGAAGAAGAGCCACCAAAGCCAAAAACCGAAGCTCCCAAAAACGATTTTAGAAATATTGGGGTAGATTATGATAATCTTCCCGATTTTGAACCCTTGAATAATCGGCAGAAAGACCAAAGACCAAAGTCTGTAAATGACAGGTTGAAAAAAGGAATAAATATTGGGCTTAACGAACGACTTTCATTTATAAAAAATCTATTTGACGGAAATTCTTCAGATTATAATCGGGTGCTTTCCCAGTTAAATACTTTTAGTTCTTTAGATGAAGCCCAAAAATTCATTCAATTGGTAGTAAAGCCAGATTACAACCACTGGGAAGGGAAAGAGGATTACGAAGAGCGATTTATGGCCAAAATAGAGAACAAATTCAGTAATTAAATTCGCTTTAATGGGAAAATTATTCCTGGTTCCAACGCCAATAGGAAATTTGGACGATATGACTTTTAGAGCGGTAAAAGTGCTAAAAGAAGTAGATACAATTCTTGCCGAAGATACCCGGAATAGCGGGAAACTTTTAAAGCATTTTGACATTGGTACGCATATGCAAAGTCACCATATGCATAATGAACATAAAACGGTAGATCACATCGTTGAACGGATTAAAAGCGGCGAAAATATAGCGCTGATAAGTGATGCCGGAACTCCTGCAATTTCAGATCCCGGGTTTTTATTAACCCGCGCTTGTGTTGAAGCAGGCATAGAAGTAGATTGTCTTCCGGGCGCTACGGCTTTTGTTCCGGCGCTGGTAAACAGTGGCTTTCCTAATGATAAATTTATTTTTGAAGGTTTTTTACCGGTAAAAAAAGGCCGCCAAACGCGCTTGAATTTACTTTCGGAAGAAACCCGAACTATGATTTTTTACGAATCGCCTCATAAATTGCTGAAAACCCTAAAGCATTTTTCAGAATATTTTGGCGAAGACAGGCCGGTTTCGGTTTCACGGGAAATTACTAAACTTCACGAAGAAACAATTCGCGGAACTGCGGCTGAGGTTCTTCAGCATTACACCAATAAACCGCCTAAAGGTGAAATTGTAATTGTGGTAAAAGGAAAATCTTAATGCAGCAATTGCTAAAAGAAGCCAGGGCCTGCAAATTTTGCGAAAAACATCTACCGCTTGGAGCAAAACCTATTGTAGAAGCCACTAAAAAATCTAAAATTGTTTTAATAAGTCAGGCGCCGGGAAGAATAGTGCATCAAACAGGAATTGCCTGGAATGATCAAAGCGGAAAAAAACTCAGGGAATGGCTGGGAGTAAACGAAACTACTTTTTACGACACTAATAATTTTGCGATTCTTCCTATGGGATTTTGCTATCCAGGGAAAGCCAAAACCGGTGATGCGCCACCCCGAAAAGAATGTGCACCAATGTGGCACGATACTATTCTTTCTGAATTAAAAAATGTTCAGCTTAAAATTCTAATTGGAGCCTACGCAGCAAATTATTACCTGCCCGGTAAATTAAATCTTACTGAAAAAGTAAGTTCTTACCATGATTTTTTACCCGATTATTGGTGTTTACCGCATCCCTCACCGGTGAACCGTTTTTGGCGAAGTAAAAATCCCTGGTTTGAAGAAGAGGTGGTACCCAAATTACAAACCAGAATTCATAAAATTATAGGTTAGTTTTTATCTACCAAATCAACAAAATCAAACTTTTTTCCGCTAAATAAACCTTTATCCGAAAGTTTTAGATCGGGAATTACTAACAAGGCCATAAAGGAAAGGGTCATAAAAGGAGCTTTTAAGGTACTGCCTAAATCTTTGGCCATCTTATCTATTTCCTCGTATAATCTACCGGTTTCCCAACCATCTTTATCGCTAATAATTCCGGCAATTGGCAGTGGAAGTGCTTTTTGATCATTCCCATTTACGCTACAAATTCCTCCTTTATGTTTAATGATAAGGTTAACCGCGTTGCAAATCTCTTCGTCTGATGTCCCAACTGCGATAATATTATGAGAATCGTGTGCTACCGAGCTGGCTATCGCTCCTTTTTTCAATCCGAAATTCTTTATAAATGCTACTGCAGGAGCTTTATCCTCGTAACGGTTTACAACCGTGATTTTTAAAATATCATTTTCAATATCTGAAATTAGTTCCCCGTCCTTTTCTAAAGCTTTCTGTTGAATTTCATTGGTAATAAGTTCTCCATCCAGCGCTTCAATAACTTTAATCGTATTACCGGCTGCTTTTATCTTAAAATCTTGCGGATTTTTGGAGGAAGTATTAAAATTATTCGGCTTTTCAAATGGAGAAGATTTGATGTGAGATTTACCATTTTCAGCAACTAGCTCACCATCAATATAAGTTTGTAAAACTTCAAAGTTGGTCAGGTCTTTTACCGAAATAAAATCGGCGGGATCGCCCACTTTTAATTGTCCGACTTCTAAATTATAGTGATTTATTGGATTAATACAAGCGACTTCCAGCACCTTAAATACATCTATACCTTTTGCAACTGCCCTGGCACAAAGCTGGTTAATATGTCCTAAAATCAGGTCGTCGGGATGTTTGTCGTCTGAACAAAACATCATATTTTTATAATGTTCCGGCAGCAGATCTATAAGCGCTTCAAAGTTTTTAGCGGCGCTACCTTCGCGAATGAGTATCTTCATTCCCAAACAAAGCTTTTCCTCGGCTTCTTCAGCGGTATAACATTCGTGGTCTGTAGAAATACCGGCTTCAGCATATTTTTTAGCGTCTTCTCCGCGCAATCCGGGTGCATGGCCATCGGTGGGTTTATTAAAATGTTTAGCCCAGGCAATTTTCTTCATCACTTCATCATCATCGAATATCACTCCGGGATAATTCATCATTTCTGCGAGATATTTTATTTCAGGAAGTGCCAGTAAGTCTTTAATATCTTCAGCATTAATCACGGCTCCCGAAGTTTCAAAATTGGTAGCCGGCACACAGGATGGCGCACCAAAGTTAAATTTCAACGGACTTTTCTTTCCATTTTCAATCATAAACTTAACGCCTTCTTTCCCTAAAACATTGGCAATCTCGTGAGGATCTGAAACCGTAGCTACCGTACCGTGAATTGCAGCCAAACGTGCAAACTCGGTAGGCACCAGCATAGAACTTTCAATGTGTATATGCGCATCTATAAACCCGGGAAGCAAAAAGCTTTTTACTTCATGCTGTTTTTCTTCAATCTTTGTAATCTTTCCATTCTCAATGCTTATTTCCGCAGGAAAAATCTTCCTGTTTTGAATATCTACGAGCTGGCCTTGTATAATTTTGATCATATTTTATCTATAAATCCTAAAGCGTGAAATTAGGGATTATTATTAATTGCTGAAAAATTTCTATGAATCTGTTTTAGTGAATTCCCCCTTATTGGTATTGAAATACTATACGTATTTTTGAAAAAAACTTACGATGCGCTGGACTTTAAAACCTAAACCCGATTCTTTAGTTGTTAACAAACTTGCCGAAGAATTAGGGGTGGAAACGCCTGTGGCGACACTTTTAGCGCAACGGGGAATAATGACTTTTGAAGCCGCAAAAAAGTTCTTCAGACCCAGTCTGGAAGAGCTGCACGATCCCTTCCTTATGAAAGATATGTATGTGGCTGTAAACCGAATTGAGCAGGCAATCGCTTCCGAAGAAAATATTATGGTTTATGGCGATTATGATGTAGACGGAACTACCAGTGTGGCTTTGATGTCTTCTTACTTAAAAACCCTTACTCCAAATATCGCAACTTATATTCCCGACAGGTATACTGAAGGTTACGGGATTTCTTACCAGGGAATTGATTTTGCAGCAGATAACGAGATTTCATTGATAGTTGCCCTGGATTGTGGAATAAAAGCCATTGATAAAGTGGCTTATGCCGCTGAAAAAGGAATTGATTTTATTATTTGTGATCACCACCGGCCGGGAGAAACTATTCCTGAAGCCATTGCAGTGCTGGATCCCAAGCGGGAAGATTGTGAATATCCATATAAAGAACTTTGTGGCTGCGGGGTTGGTTTTAAATTGATCCAGGCTATAAACTCTAAAAGAGGAGGCACGCCCGAAGTTTTACTGCCTTATCTTGATCTTGTGGCTACTGCTATTGGAGCCGATATCGTTCCCATTACTGGTGAAAATCGCATTCTGGCTTATCACGGTTTAAATGTTATTAACGTTGCACCCCGAAATGGATTTAAAGCAATATTGGCGCAGGTTAAAAAGGAAAAGCTCACGATAACTGATGTAGTTTTTATTATTGCACCGCGTATAAATGCAGCCGGAAGAATGAAGCACGGTTTGCACGCCGTGAATTTACTTACCGAAGAAGACGAAGCGACCGCCATGGAATTCGCTGGGGAAATAGAGAATTTTAACGCCGAAAGAAAAACTACCGATAAGGCGATAACGGTTGAAGCATTAGATCAAATTGAAGAGTTACAGGAGCAGGAACGCTATAGTACCGTGGTTTATCACGAAGGCTGGCATAAAGGCGTGATTGGTATTGTAGCATCCCGTCTAACCGAAACTTATTATCGGCCCACACTGGTTTTTACTAAAAGCGGAGAGAAACTGGCGGCTTCAGCTCGCTCGGTGAAGGGTTTTGATGTGTATAATGCTTTGGAAGCCTGTAAAGAACATATTGAGCAGTTTGGCGGACATAAATATGCAGCAGGATTGACTTTGGAAGTTTCGGAATATGAAAATTTTAAAGCGAAGTTCGAGTCGGTGGTTTCTGAAACTATAGATAGGCGGCTGCTAACTCCTGAGATTGCAGTAGATGCCGAAATCAATCTGGATGAAATTACTCCGAAATTCTTTAGAATTCTAAAGCAATTTGCTCCTTTTGGGCCGGGGAATATGAGTCCGGTTTTTATGACGCAAAACCTCACCGATACCGGTTATGGGAAATGTGTGGGAGCAGATGAAGCGCATCTTAAGTGCAAGGTTGTACAGCAAGGAAAATCGGCAATGTTTGATATGATTGGTTTCGGACTGGGAGAAAAATTTGAAACAATTTCAGAAAAGAAAACCTTTAAAGCGGTGTATTCTTTAGATGAAAATGAATGGAACGGGAATATTTCTATTCAGTTAAAATTAAAAGATATCAGCGAATAAATCTTTTCTATTTAGATTCATTTTAAATAATAATTTTATATTTGGGTAACTTATTTCGAAGCAAGCTTCGGAGTTTTTAAATCTCGATTATCGAGTAAATTATTTTAAAATGGATGATGTAGCTGTAATTTATCACAACAAATTGGGAATTTCTTTTCGGTGGAAAAATAATTTACCGAATGCTGATCCTGCCAGGATACAAATGGTTTTTAAGGATATGGGTTTCTATTTGTTACCTGAAGAAATTCAACATTTTTCCAATAATTTAAAAGCAGCTAAATATTATAATTGTGGTAATTGTACCAGTGAAAAATCCTGTAGGAACATTCTGTTGAGATCTCCACTTGAAAAAATGGATTTCGCGGTAAGTGCAGTAGAACTGGAGCAAATTTCAGACTTAATAGAAGGAACTTTATTTAAATT
>Ga0207891_1001220_pt1 | contig 12602 bp, 9 predicted proteins | sample LinPmetageLP50_FD_184061 | JGI IMG/M metagenome (GOLD analysis project Ga0207891, IMG submission 184061) | Marine viral communities from the Pacific Ocean - LP-50 (SPAdes) | ecosystem: Environmental > Aquatic > Marine > Oceanic | place: Pacific Ocean | collected 2011-08-27 | reverse complement strand
GGTGTACAAGTACCGGGTGGTTTCGCAACAACCGCCGATGCTTTTAATGAGTTTTTAGACCAATCAGGACTCAATGCCAAAATTCATGACATCTTAGATACACTCGATGTTGATGATGTAAATACACTCGCCAAAGTAGGTGCCGATATCCGCCAATGGATAATCGATACACCATTCCAACCAAATTTAGACCAAGCCATTCGCGATGCATACAGCCAACTTCATGGCGACACATCAGCTGATGTGTCATTTGCTGTACGTTCATCAGCAACCGCTGAGGATATGCCAGACGCATCTTTTGCAGGCCAACAAGAAACATTTTTAAATGTTGTTGGTATCGATTCGGTTATGGTTGCTATAAAGCATGTATTTGCATCTTTGTTTAACGACCGCGCAATTTCTTATCGTGTTCACCAAGGTTACGATCATCGTGGTGTTGCATTATCAGCAGGCATACAGCGTATGGTACGCTCTGATAAATCAGCATCTGGCGTTATGTTCAGTATCGACACTGAATCTGGCTTTGAAGATGTTGTATTTGTAACCTCAAGCTACGGTTTAGGTGAAATGGTTGTACAGGGTGCTGTTAACCCAGACGAATTTTATGTACATAAACCAACATTACTAAAAGATAAGCCATCTGTAGTGCGTCGTAATATTGGCTCTAAAGCCATTCAAATGATTTATTCAAACGACAAAGCACATGGTAAACAAGTAGAAATAGTTGACGTAAACCCTGAGCTTTCTAACAAATTTTCGATTACAGATGAAGAAGTACAAGACCTTGCTAAGCAAGCTGTAATCATTGAAAAACATTACGGTCGTCCAATGGACATCGAATGGGCAAAAGACGGCAACGACGGCAAACTATATATAGTACAAGCTCGTCCAGAAACTGTGCGTTCAAACGAAGATACAAATGTAATGGAGCGTTTTCAGTTAAACGGTTCGAGTAAAGTTGTTGTAGAAGGTCGTGCAATTGGTCATAAAATTGGTAGCGGTGTTGTTCGTGTTCTTGACTCGATTGATGAAATGGATCAAGTGCAAATTGGTGATATTTTAGTCACCGACATGACCGACCCAGACTGGGAACCTATCATGAAGCGTGCAGCAGCGATTGTTACAAATCGTGGTGGCCGCACATGTCACGCAGCAATCATTGCTCGTGAACTGGGTATCCCTGCAGTTGTAGGATGTGGCAATGCAACCGACCTAATCAAAGCTGGTCAAGAAGTCACTGTATCATGTGCCGAAGGCGATACTGGTTTCATTTACGAAGGTATTTTAGACTTTGAAGTGCTTACTTCACGTGTTGACGAAATGCCAAACCTACCAATGAAAGTAATGATGAACGTGGGTAACCCGGACCGCGCATTCGACTTTGCACGTTTGCCACACTCAGGTGTTGGCCTTGCACGTGTTGAATTCATCATAAACCGTATGATTGGCGTGCATCCAAAAGCATTATTAAATTTCGACGCACAAACAGATGCCCTTAAAGAAGAAATAACCGACATGATTGCTGGTTACGATTCACCAGTAGAGTTTTATATTTCAAAACTTGTTGAAGGTATTTCAACGCTAGGTTGTGCGTTTGCTCCCGAGCGAGTAATTGTTCGTATGTCTGATTTTAAATCGAACGAATACGCTAACTTAGTTGGCGGCCAACAATACGAACCTGAAGAAGAAAACCCAATGATTGGTTTTCGTGGTGCAGCGCGTTATATATCTGAAGACTTCCGCGACTGTTTTGCATTAGAGTGTGAAGCAATCAAGCGTGTGCGCAATACTATGGACATGACTAACATTGAGATCATGATTCCTTTCGTACGTACACTTGAAGAAGGTAAACGCGTAATTGAATTACTAGAAGAGCATGGCCTAAAACGTGGCGAAAATGGTCTTAAAGTAATTATGATGTGTGAGCTGCCGTCAAATGCATTACTTGCCGAAGAGTTCTTAGAGCACTTTGACGGTTTTTCAATTGGATCTAACGATTTAACACAGTTAACACTAGGTTTAGACCGAGATTCTGGTTTAATTGCTCATTTGTTTGACGAGCGTGACCCTGCAATTAAAAAGCTTCTTTCTATGGCAATTCAAACAGCCAAAGCAAAAGGAAAATATGTAGGTATTTGTGGACAAGGTCCTTCAGATCACGAAGACTTTGCTGCATGGTTAGTTGACCAAGGTATAGACTCTGTATCATTAAACCCAGATACAGTAATCGAAACTTGGTTATACTTAGCTAAAAAATTAGCTAAGTAACCTGTTATAGCTATGTAAAAGCCAGCATATATTGCTGGCTTTTTTGTTATTCAATTTATTTTAACTGCGTGCTAATTTTTTATCTAAATACTGACAAGATTTAGTCAGTGCTTTTTGGCAAAGGGTCAAATAATAACGCGCTTTTGGGTAATAAAACGAATAACACAATAAACCAGCCATAAAAAATATAAGTGATGGACCCGGTACAACCGCAAATATTAATCCTAATAAAATAAATAACGCACCCATGATCTGTAATACAATTTTTTTCATATAAATGACCTCTCATGTAGTTAACTTGATTATAATTACAGCAGCGCTTAAATCGACTAAAAGAGTGTTACAAACTGTAAATTCTTCAATTTCTATTAGCAATCAGCATGATATAATTAACCAAATGTCTAAAAGTATGCCGTTATGATCGCAACAATTACTCAGCAAGATGCCGCGTCAGACCTTGTCGCAAATTACCTAAGTACATTACAAAAGCAAGGCTTTACCGGTGATACCGATGCAAGTTATGCAACACGTATTACCGCTTCAACCGATAACAGTATTTACCAGCAATTGCCTCAAGGTGTCATTTTTCCAAAAAATGAAAAAGACATTCAACTTGCTTTGCAAACTGCATCACGGGACCCTTTTTTATCATTAACATTTGGACCGCGCGGTGGTGGAACAGGCACTAATGGTCAGTCTTTAACACCAGGTATTGTTGTTGATTTATCGCGCTACATGCGTGAAATTCTCGAAATTAATGTCGAAGAAGGGTGGGTTCGAGTTCAAACTGGCGTAATAAAAGATCAGCTAAATGACTTTTTAAGACCTTATGGATTTTTCTTTTCTCCCGACTTATCTACCAGTAATCGTGCAACTATAGGCGGTATGATCAGTACCGATGCCTCAGGGCAAGGTTCACTTGTTTACGGTAAAACAAGCGATCATGTTTTAGGCCTTACAACCTATTTAGTAGACGGTACACCAATGAGTACCGCTCCAATAAACGTCGAAAAAGCAAAAATAATTGCAGAGCAAGACACGCTAGTTGGCACAATATATAAAACTGTACTTAATATAGCCATTGATGAACGAGATGCTATTTTAAATAAATTTCCTCGGTTAAATCGTTTTTTAACCGGCTATGACTTAGAACACGTCCTAAGTGATGACTTACTTACTTTTGATATGAGCCGTTTAATAACAGGTTCAGAAGGTTCACTAGGTATTGTCACCGAGGCAAAATTAAACCTTACACCGATTGCCGAATTTAAAACACTTATAAATATTAAATACGATAGCTTTGATTCAGCACTTCGTCACTCTCCATTTTTAGTTGATGCCCGTGCAACTTCAGTTGAAACTGTCGATAGCAAAGTATTAAACCTAGCTCGCGAAGATATCATTTGGCATTCAGTATCGGACTTAATAACCGATGTGCCAAATAAAAATATGCAAGGGCTCAACATGGTTGAGTTTAATGCAGTATCACCCGACGATATAAAAGACAAAGTAGATACGCTTTGTAAATTATTAGATGAATGTGTAGCCAACCAAACCAATGGTGTAATAGGCTACCAGCTAACAAATGATAAAAGTGACATTTTAAAAATTTACGCAATGCGTAAAAAGTCAGTTGGTTTACTTGGAAACGTAAAAGGCAGCCAAAAGCCATTGGCCTTTGCAGAAGATACTGCAGTACCGCCTGAAAATTTAGCCGACTATATAGTTGAGTTTAGAGCCTTACTCGACAGTCATAATTTACAATATGGTATGTTTGGCCATGTTGATGCCGGTGTTTTGCATGTAAGGCCCGCACTGGATATGTGCGATCCTGAACAAGAAAAACTTTTACGTACCATTTCAGATGAAGTTGTTAAACTCACAGCTAAGTATGGCGGTTTAATGTGGGGCGAACATGGTAAAGGCTACCGAAGTGAATATGGGCCTGAGTTTTTTGGCGAACATTTATTTACCCAACTGCGCATAATCAAAACAGCGTTCGACCCATATAACCGAATAAACCCTGGTAAAATATGCACACCCATAGATAGTGAAGACTCACTAGTTAGTGTTGATGGGCAAAAACGATCGTGGTTCGACAAACAAATTTCCATCGACGTTAAAACGAGTTTTAACAACGCCATGACCTGTAACGGAAATGGTATTTGTTTTAATTATGATGAAAACTCGCCAATGTGTCCGTCGTATAAAGTAACCGGCGATCGCCGTAACTCACCAAAAGGGCGAGCCAGTTTAATGCGTGAATGGTTACGCCTTCAAGAATCTAAAAACATAGATCTGCTTGGTGTAGAAAAAGAATTAAATAAAGGTGAAGTAATTACCTGGTGGGAAAGGTTTGTACATAGCCGCGAAAAAAAGAAAGGCCTTTACGATTTTTCACACGAAGTAAAAGCATCTATGGATGAATGTTTAGCCTGTAAAGCATGTACAACTGCTTGCCCTATTAAAGTTGATGTACCTACTTTTCGTGCTCGCTTTTTAAATTATTATCACAGTTATTATGCGCGTCCACTCAAAGACTACTTAGTGGGTAACATTGAAAGTAGCGCGCCACTTATGGCTAAATTCGGTAAGATAATAAACCCAATTGTTAAAACAAAATTTGTTAGCAGCATAATTAAAAACACGGTGGGTTATGTTGATACACCACAACTGAGCATTCCGTCATTAGCAAAACGAATAAACAAAGCACAGCAGTTTAATTTTGAATTTTTGACTAATTTAACCGCCGAACAACAAAGTGAATACGTTTTAATAGTTCAAGACCCGTTCACTAGCTTTTATGAAGCCGAACTAGTTGAAAGTTTTATAACCTTAATTGCTCAACTTGGTAAAAAACCAATGTTGTTACCCTTTAAACCCAATGGTAAACCGCAACATGTAAAAGGTTTCTTGCACGAATTTAAAGTAACTGCCAAAAATGCCGCAGAATTTTTAAATCAGTTAAACGATATTAATGCGCCACTAGTAGGATTAGATGCATCTTTGGTTATGTGTTATCGCGATGAGTACAATACAATTTTAGAAAATAACCGCGGAGGTTTTAACGTACAACTTGCGCACGAATGGTTAGAAACGCAATCTTTTAAAGGGCTAACTGCAAATAATAATAATGAAACTGAATTTACATTATTAAGTCACTGCACAGAAACTACATCTTTGCCAAAAGCAGCTAATGTTTGGAAAACTATATTTACTGATATCGGACTAACTTTAAATACAACTAATACCGGTTGCTGTGGTATGGCGGGTACTTACGGACATGAAGCACAAAATCAAGATAACTCACGCGCACTTTACGAAATGAGTTGGAAACCCATAGTTGAAAAAACTAAATCAGAGCAACTTTTGTCAACTGGGTTTTCGTGTCGTAGCCAAGTAAAACGCTATGAAAAGTTTAAGCCTAAACATCCTATCGAATTACTTGCCCATGTACTAAGTTAAAAATTTTTTTAAACATATTTAAAAGGCGTAACTTAAATTTAGTTACGCCTTTTTTATTTTACTTTGCATTTTTAAAACTATCAGCAATCGGTTTTGTACTAATGCCATGAATAAATACACTAAACAAAATTGTAGTCATGGCAATGCTCGCAATCTGAAATTTATTTTCTATTTGCTCATCAATCACCATAAGCGTAAATACAATTGAGGCCAACCCTCTAGGCCCAAACCATGCAAAAGTTAAACGCTCTTTTAAATTTAAAGATGTAAAAAGTAGTGACAACATTACAGGTATAATTCTTATCAATGTAGTACTTAATAATGCATACGTTACTATTTCAAAATTTAATTTTGGTAAGACTAAATAAGCACACGCATAACCGAACAAACACCAAATCATCAGAGACGTAAAGTCAGCAATATGTTCTGAATCTTCTATTAATTCAGTACGCACTGTTTTAGTTGAAAACTTATCAAACAATAAACCCGCTACAAACACAGCAATAAAACCACTGCCATGCAAATATTGGGTAACAGAAAATACCGCCATTGCAAAACCTAATAACAAAAATGGGCTAGTGTTTTGAGCAAAGTAATGCCGCTTCATTGCAAAATTTAAACTCGGAATAAAAATCGAAATACTCGTTATAGCAACAAGTAATGCAATACCTAACTCTCTTGAAAATACACTCACTACATGAGAGGTTGTAATTGCCGACTCAGGATTTTTTGCCAATAAAATAAATATTAAAAATACGGGTACACATAATCCATCATTTAATCCGCTTTCGGTATTGATACCTTCACGAATTTTTTCGGGCACTTCACTGCTTGATAGTAATCCTTTGCTAAGTGCTGCATCTGTTGGCGTTAAAATAATAGCAATTAATGCCGCTTGAATTAACGAAAGCTCAGCAAACAAAAATAAGCCAACTGCTATTCCCAGTAATAATGTTAAGGGGAGGGCAACAAATAATAATAAGCCAGGGTATTGAAAACTATGTCTTAATACACTTAGTTTAGATTTAGCCGCATCCGAAAATAAAAATATACTCAAAGTTAATTCTATAAACGGCAGTAATAAATCAACGCCCGCTTTTAACTCACCACCATTATTAGGCACTAAATTGGCTAATGTAATACCGCCAATAACAAAAAACATTGGGCCAGTTACTTCTGTTTTTTCTAGTTGGCGAAGCGTCAATGAATATATTAAAAACAAAGCGCCTATAAACGCTATCACTAAGTAGGTCATTAAATTTTCCTTTTAGCTCCTGATTTTGCTCGCTCTTTAATATTTGTTTGAATATAAATTTGATCGGTTGTCGCAATTTTTGCATGTCCTAAATCTTCAGATAAATGCTTAAGTGGCCGCGTTTGCGCGTCGTGTGTTGCTCCCGTATGGCGCAGCCAATGGGCAGTTGCTGCACCTAATTGTTCAGCATCATCTTTAAAACCATCATCCAACAATGATTGTTGCGCATAATCAAAACTTTGTTGAACTAATCGCCTAATTTGCCTAACAGTCATACCACCTTGGCCTCTAATTTTATGAACCAGTGGCTCGGCTTCATCAACGCGGGGAAGGGCAGGCAGCCCTCTGTATAATCTATAACGTTTTAAATATTCAACAAAATCATCACTTAACGTAACATCCCGTAGCTTGTTACCTTTACCCATTATTCGTAAAAACCAAAAGCCGTCGTTATCTTGCCAAAAGTGAGACATAACCGGTGACCACTGAGGTCGCTCAGATAATTCAGAAATTCTTAAATACAATCCCTTTAAACACGCTAGGGTAAATAAGTTTCGTTCTAAATCTGGGTTTTGTTCACATAAATCGCGAGTTACTCCAAACACATACTCCCATTGTATATCGCTTAATGTGTCTGGGATCTGAATTTGAGATTGCACAACTAAATACGGGCTATTTTTTTTCACTACTGGTACAAAGTTAGCAAAGGTTTTTTCTTCAAGTAATGAAAATTTATAAAATACATTAAGCGCTGTGAACATAGCCGACAATGTTTGTTGGCTAGCCGTAGATTCTTTAAGCATAAAAGGGCGCCAGTTTTTATTTAATCGGCGAATGCCTTGCTCATCTTTATAACGCCACTGAACAGAAGTCGATGCCCACTTTTTATCGGGTTCAACCATAAAATCAACATAGGCTTCAATATCTTCACGTTTTAATTCGAATACTGACTTTTCGGCAATTAACCACGACCATAAATAAAACCGTTCAAGTTCGTTTCTAAATCGACTGTATGTTGCTTCTGATTTTCGGCCATAGACATATAAAAATTGATATAAAAATTTAAGATCCGATTTTGATTCAGTTACAGTCAAGGCAACTTGCTGTATAAAGGTTGCAAGTTCTGGGTATTCCGAATTAAGAGTACCGTCATCAAGATGTGCAATTTGATATCTTAATTGTTTTAACGTATCGACTAACGCAACAAGCATAGTATATAAATATTCAATTAAATAAGTTAGTTACAGAATAACCTTTAAGTCCGATACTGTCTAGTATTGGACATAGTAAATAACTACTTATTTTAGACTATGCTTAAATGGCCATGCCAACCCTTATTAAGGAAAAGTTATGAAACAAGTTAGTATATTATTTTTACTTACACTCTCGTTAATACTCACAGGTTGTGCGACTACCGGTAGTGCATCTCCTAGTGAAAAACGTTCTTTAGTACAAAGTATGAAAAGTAACACACTTAGTAAACTTTATACTAAAAAGCCAGATGTTAAAACGCAAATAGCAAACTCTGCTGGTTATGCTGTTTTTGATAACGCGAATGTTAACGTTATTCTTGCTAGTTTTGGTGGTGGTTATGGCGTAGTAAAAAATAACCTAACAGGTAAATCTACTTACATGAACATGGGTGAAGCTGGTTTAGGGTTAGGTTTAGGTGTTAAAGATTTTAATGTAGTTATGGTTTTTCATACCCAAGCAGCAGTAAATAGATTTATTGAACACGGTTGGGCATTTGGTGGGAACGCAGATGCTGCAGCAAAATACGAAGATAAAGGTGGAGCATTGGTGGCCGAAGCCATTGCAGACCAAGTTACTGTCTATTCTGTAACCGAAAATGGACTTGCTCTACAAGCTGTTCTAAAAGGGACTAAATTTTGGGTAGATTCTGAGCTAAATTAATCGTTAATAACTCTCCTAAAAGCGGGCTGATATTAATAATCACGCTCGCTTTATTATTAATATCACAATTTAACATAACGTAATTTATGGGTTGTAATCACGAAATCGTCCTATGAATTTGTATTCACGTTATAAATCATTACTATTTTTTTCAGTATTTATACTATCTAATCAATCATAATTTGTATAAAAGTTACCATGTTTTTATTACTTACATTATTTGACTAACTATAACTAAATCAACTACTAAATAGCTATGTTTAGGTTAAAGGTAAATCAGTAGCTGTAATATATCGAGGATATTTACCCGAAAAAGGTTCCTGGGCAGACTGTAAAATTTCGATGAATGATTATACAATGTTTATTCTTAGAGATAGTTAAAGCCGCGGATGTCCAGCTAGTTCAGCGTTAAAGTGGTCGGCAAGAAAACCCGAAGCGATGTATAAAACATTGAATGCAAATCATAAAACTCAGAATTTTTATTCATCTGATTTAGAGGATCAGTTATTAAATATTATTGGGGAAATTTCAGAAAGAACAGGAAGTTAAAATAGTGTACATATCTAAAAGAGTTCCACCTAGTAAACACTTAAATTTTTTACTAGCCTTAGCCATAACCTTACTTTTAATTATCGTGTTTTTTTCAAACTATATTCCAAGCATATTTTATTGGGGAAGTGATTTTGAAAAGCTTATTTATACAATATCTTTATCCTTTATAACTAGTTACATTTTTTACTATGTGGTTGTATATAGAAAGGAATTAAAAGATAAGAATAATATTTCTACTTATGTTTATACTATATTATTTCGTATAACCTCTAGAAATAATATTCTCATTGATGATATTTTTGATAATATTATTGACCCACCTGATATAAAGGTTGCAGGCAATATATCTTATAACGAAATGAAGGTTATCTTATCTAAAGTAGATACTAGCTCTATAATAACTGATTTGAAATTTGAATTCATTGGTGAAGGCATAACTTGGCTTGAATACCTAAAATTTTATTCACTAAATGTTCAAAAGGATATAAATAAATTAATTAACCTACTTCCTTACCTTGATAGTGAGCTTGCTAAATTATTAATAGAGCTTGATAACTCAGCTTTATTTAGATTAATCGACCAATTGGTAGTTTCTGATACACTTACATCTAACTCTATTTCTAATTTGGAACCAACAACTAGATTTTTCCATTATCATTATGAAAAATGTAAAACCTTAAGTGATTATAGAGAACATAATTATATTTTTAAATAATTAAGTTAAGGGCTTTCGCCCTTTTTCACTTTGTATAAACGAAAACCTTGAAGAGTTCAGAAGATTTTTCATGAAGCTTTAATAAGTCTTTTCGATATTTGTCTGCTTCTGGCGTATGAATATTCCCTTCTTTTTCAAGGTTAAACTCAGTAAATTCTCTAACTAATTTATCTATTTTATTTTCTACTAGATGCCACTTTTCTGCTGCTTCTATTTCTTTATGTAACATTATCTAATCCTTTAATCATGTGAGAGTTATTTTTAGTTTGTTTAAAGTATTATACGAAAAACAATCTGCCCTTTTTGACAGTTAATTTAACCCTTTGAATTTAATATAAAATATTTATTGAATACATACTGTAATTTATGAGTTACCAATCTTCAGTTATCATATTATTAATTTAATAATAAATTAAAGTTTAGTATTTAATTTTTTGTCAAACGCATCAGCCAATTTTTCAGTTTCACTAAAAACGGTATTCCAATATTTAATACGCGTGTCGGCATCAAGATCGGTAAAGTCGTTTCGGTCTGGGATTTTGCCGTAAGGTAAACCGGCTACAAATTCTTTTGATGGGGTGATCATCACCACGTTGTCGTAATTTTGTGGTGCTACTTTTCGTTTTAAGTTTTTATCAAACCACCCTGCTTTTGGGTCGCTATTAAAGTGCGGATACAAAATTAAGCCAGGGTTATTAATTTTTACATCAAAGTGGTAATCAATTATTCCGCCATCGCGATACATACCTTGTGGCGAGCCTGCAATATTTTTTATACCTTGCATAACAAGCGGTATAGAGCCGGATGCAAGTAAGGCATCTTTTAAATTTGTTTGGTTAAGTGCTATGTTTTGCGTTTTAAAATTATAACTGTCGGTTATTGATAAATTACTATTTGGCGCGCCAAAAATAAATCGCTCGTACTGTGAGCCTAATAATTTTCGGTTTACGCGGTTTAGCATGTAACTTTTTGATAAACCTAAAAGCTGAATTAATTTATTTTCGCTGGCAATAAAGCCTTTAGATTTAGCGACTATAAAATGTGCTTTAAATACGGGGTTATTTATTATTTCGGTAACGCCGTTATCGCCAAATACATCTTCAAGTAATGCGCGGGCTTTAATTGTAATTTCGGCTGGTGTTGGTTTATTGCTTGAATAACGCGTTTGCGAATACGATTTTGCTAAACGCTCAATGGCGGCAACCGGGTCGTTTTGTGCAAAACATGCAGAGCGAAATGCGCCAGCTGAAGAGCCAATTAAATTAAGCGGTTGTGTTCGGTTTTTAAAAAATTCACCAAAAATATATTTGTCTAATCCAAATAAAGTAAACCATTTAGGCCCACCACTTGCGCCTAAAAATGAAGTAAATAGTTCAGGCTTAAAGCCTTGCTCGTTTATTATTTTTGCTGCGTTCTTCCCTGCGACAATGTCGATCATGTCTGTATTTTTACCTTTTATATATGTATTTTAAACTCTTTAACACGCTACAAATATGAATAGTTATGCAAAATTAAAAAGCGGTTTTATGCTGCCATAAAACCGCTATTTGTAGTTAAAGTTAGCTAAAATACATGAATTAATCCCAAATACCGTCTTCGCATTTTCCCTGAACTTTTACATCTTTTACTTTAAATTCGGGTTCTATACCTTTGTCTCTTTGCGTGTGGTAGTCGTGCGTTACCGACAAAATAGTAGGTGTTAACAGTATGATAGCGATTACGTTAACGACTGTCATTAACCCTAACGCAATATCGGCTAAATCCCATACTTCTTTTAATGTGGCCGATGCGCCCCACAACATCATTGATAAATATAGTAAGGTGTAAATACCACGCCCTACTTTGTTATCAAGCTTAAATAGATGTAAGTTACTTTCAGCGTAGGCGTAGTTAGCTACCACCGAAGTAAAGGCAAATAACGTAATGGCTGCAGCTACAAAGTACACGCCACCTTGCGCCAAATGCGCGGTCATAGCGCTTTGTGTTAAACGTATGCCTTCCATTTCGCCGCTTATGTCTATATCAGCTAATAAAATAACCACTGCTGTACAACTACAAAGTACGATTGTATCGAAAAACACACCAAGCATTTGTATGTAGCCCTGTGTTACAGGGTGATTAGGAATAGGGCTAGCACTTGCACTGGCATGCGGAACACTCCCTGCGCCCGCTTCGTTAGAATATAAACCGCGTTGAATACCATTTTTAATGGCAGCCCCCATCGCGCCTGCGCCCGCCTCTTGTAATCCAAAGGCTGACAAAAATATATCTTTAAGCATGGCCGGTACTTGAGTAAAGTTTATAACGGTAATAATAACGGCGGCTAATACAAAAATAATGCCCATAATGGGCACTACGCGCTCTGCAAACCGGGCAATGGCTTTAAAGCCGCCTAATATAATTGACCCTGCAAGGACTATAATAACAATACCT
>Ga0207891_1001216_pt1 | contig 12631 bp, 12 predicted proteins | sample LinPmetageLP50_FD_184061 | JGI IMG/M metagenome (GOLD analysis project Ga0207891, IMG submission 184061) | Marine viral communities from the Pacific Ocean - LP-50 (SPAdes) | ecosystem: Environmental > Aquatic > Marine > Oceanic | place: Pacific Ocean | collected 2011-08-27 | reverse complement strand
AATAGGTATAGATTAATCATCATTCTAAATCCTGAAATATCCCGAAGCTTCGGGACATCATATCGTGAGATCGTCATCCTGAGCTTGTCTCAGGGTCTAGGTTATTTCTTAAATCTGCAAAAGAATTAAATTTATAAACGCTAATCTCAATTCAACGAACAATTTACCTGGGTCATCATTTTCCAGGCGCAGCTAAATTTTGGAAGTTTTTTAGCCGAATTCAGTTTTTTCTTAAATCTTATTTTTATGAATTTCCCTCCAGAAGTCTTGTATTGGTAATTCGCCGAATTAAGCAAACGCCCGTTATAATCTATAATAATTCCTCCGGTATTTCGCCAAAGAAAACTACCGCTAAAGGCTTTAACAAGCTTGGGATATTTACGGGAACCTTCCATTTTTTTTAGTTATTTGGAAGTATAAGATAAGGAAAAGATGTGTTAAAATTAAGTTTGGGAAGAAATTAATTGATTTCCAGGGGTTTTAAAATTCTTAATATTTCTTTTTTGAAATGCGATTCCCGGTTATTTGGCGTTGCGCAGTAGATTTAAACCTCGATATCTCGTTATCCCGTAATTTTGCGTGCTTGGTTTTTCTTCCCTGCACCCTGGCGCGCCATTTTCTCCAGTTACGCGGGTGCATTTGCTCCTGCATAAATTTTATTACATCTTTTTCGGCCAGCCCAAACTGGTATTCAATAGCTTCAAAAGGCGTACGGTCTTCCCAGGCCATAGCAATTACGCGGTCCTGCTGCCGCTCATCTAATTCAAACTTTTCAGCGATGCTCATTTTTTTAGCCGAAATTTAAGAAAATAGGAGCTTTTGTTGGGTTGAACATTGGTGAAGGTTTTTCTAAAAAAGAGGTGGTTTTATAAAAATGAATAGCAGAAAAAGGATAACAATTATTTGGGCGTTCCCCTGGCGGGTCGGGCTTTACGTTGCAATCTTTTTGCTCGTACCTCACAAAAAGGATTTCCACTGCAATCCCTAACGCTGAAAAATACTGGTTATGAATTTATAATATAAAAACTTCTTTATTATGCCATTTTAAAGCTTCCGGTGATGGAAACCAATTTTCATTTTCCGGTAATATAATTTGCTTTCCTTCAAAAGCTGAGAGAGGAAAGCTAGAGTTTTCTTCCTCTATTGTCGGTGAAATTCTAACTAAGAAATCTGAATTAATTGTTACTAGACCACGATCGAAGGCCCGATGAAGTGTTGGCGATAATGCAATACCATTCGTAACTGTGTCATCATTTGAAATACTGAAAGGATAAATATGGCATGCATCTACCATTTGAACATTTTGAGAAGAATTTATCTTTAAACCCGAGATACAACAGGTATAATCGTAAATTTTGGGGATAGTTTTTTTAAACATTCCACCTCGCACGAAAATTTCTTCTTCAAAATCGCTCTGTTCCAAAGTTTCCTTTAATTGGGCAATATGGCTCTGATAGTATTCTTTGGGCTCATTTAGTATCTCGTTTTTAATTTTATCTTCTTCATAATAATTATCTGGTCTTGAATAATTACTTCTGAAATCAGGGAAAAAAGATTCAATTAAAAGCTGCTCGAACCACAATTGGTTTTCTGGAAGTTGAAGTAAGAAAAATAAATCTTTATCTATTTCAGCAAAGGCAATTGTTTCATTTAAACTATTAAAGCTTTTGATACTTTTAGAACTTGTGGTTACGATATCTTTTCCCGGTTTGGGAACTAGATACCAGAAGGGCTCTGACCTCATATGAAAAAATGGTAAAGAGAAATTTCGAGAATGACCTGTGTGTACAAGTTCTTTCCAATTTTGCTTAAAAGCCAGAATAATTTCAGAAGTAATAAAGATTCTGTTTGATTTAATCGCTCCTTTAGCGATTAGTTGAATTATGGAAAGAAGAAGGATTGGTTTATGAGGTGCTCTACCTAGATTTTTGCTAAAACCACGGTTGAGTTTTTTAAAATAATTCGAATATTTATAAATAGTTTCTTCAGACATATTATCCTACCGCCAATTTCTGACTTTCTTTTAAAATATAGGAAGGCATTTCTTCATGAAGTTTCCATTCCACGTTCATTGGTTTTGCGCCTTTCGATTTCACAAAATCTGCTTCACCTAAAAAGGTATAAGACATTGTAAATCCATATTCATCCACGTTCTGTTCTCTAACAAATAAGAGTATTTTTTTTCCTTTATCCCGGTGCTTAATATAGGACTCGCCTTTTGGAGAATCTGGAGCAGTACTGTTTTGCGATTGCCAGTGGAATAATCTCTTATTCAATGCATAATCTTCATACATTGTGGTGGGAGAATATTCTTTTTCAGTTTTCTTAAGAGTTACAAAGAGCGCTTCTACATTCAAATTTTTATTTTGAGCTACTCCTTCCCGGTTTGATGATTTCTTCTTAAAGCTACTCAAACCTAATGCTACTAAAATTTCTTCTCTATTATATCTACTATGAAGTTTTAAAGGGAAATCGAATTTCAAATCTATATCTTTTTCTACAAACTCAATTTTTTCAATTTGGTGTTCTATGAATTCCTGCATCTCCTGAAGCATAATTTTATTTTTCAGAATAGAACGAATACTTTCTCTAACATTTGAGAAGCCTAAATTAGTTCCAGTTTCTTTCCAAATGTCGTAATGAAACATTAGAAGCATAAGCTCTTCCTCTTTCTTTAGCAAATCAAGATTTATATTTTCAGAAATCAATTTTTTAATGAATTTCAGGTAAGTAAGAGAATTGGCGTGAATAATTTTTCTTTGCAGACAAGCAGTTAATTCCTTCTCTTGAGGTTCATTAAAATCTGGAATTACTTTAGCATCTGCACATAATCTTTTCCAACTTCCTTTCTTATAAACTTGACGAATATCTAAATGGTGAAATTCTAAAAAATTGTGTAGTGTCAGGCTAAGTGTAGAGTTATGCTTGAAACTCTGTATTTTCTGAAGAAGTTGAGGTCTTCTAAATTCTGTAGCTTCCCTAATATTTCGAAGAATTACTTCCTTAGCTTTTTTCTCTAGTACAATTGAGCATCCTAATGGAAGATGTGGAAATTCATCCTCGATCTCCGTGATTATTGAAGTATGAGTTTTACCAACAAGCGCTCTAAATTTATGTTCAAAATCATACTCTGGCCTAGCATTTCCTACAAAATCAAGTACTGTTAAGCAATCCTTATCTTCAGCTAAGCGTAATCCTCGCCCTAGCTGTTGTAAGAAAATTGTCAAACTCTCAGTTGGCCTTAAGAAAAGAACTGTATCAATATTTGGAATATCAACACCTTCGTTGAATATATCGACCACAAATAGATAATTAATTTCTTTTTTAAGAAGTTTTTTTCTAACCAAATCTCTTGAGCCGCTATTTCCGCTAACTAGATAATCTGCTTTTAAACCAGAAAGAACAAATTTCTCAGCCATATATTTGGCGTGTTCCTGACTTACACAAAACCCAAGAGCTCGAACATCATTAATGTCGGTTAAATATTCTTCACAATTTTTTATAATGTCCGCTAATCGCCGATCGTTTTCAGTATAAAGTTTAGTAAGCTCCTTTACTTCGTATTTACCTCGCCATTGAACGCTGGAAAGATCAACGGAATCGGAAAGTGCAAAATACTGGAAAGGACTAAGAAGCTTCCTGTTTAGGGCTTCAGGTAGTCTTATTTCCGCAGCAATTCTATTATGAAAATCTTCTGCTATGTCACCACCATCCATTCTTTCTGGAGTTGCGGTGAGACCTAACAGAATTTTTGGATTAAATCTTTTTAAAATTGGACGATAGCTGTCAGCTTTAATGTGATGAACCTCATCTATAATTATGTAGTCGAAAAAATCTTCTGCCAAATCTAGCATTTTCAATCTACTGTGCAGTGTTTGAACAGATGCGAATAACTCATCATACTTTTCTGGTTCATTCCCATCTACCCAAAGTTCACCGAAATTAGCATCACGTAGAACGTGCTGAAAAGTAGCACGAGCTTGTACCAAAATTTCTTTACGATGGGCAACGAATAAAAATTTTGAGTATGGATTTTTGTTCTTAAATTTCTTAAAATCAAAAGCAGAAATAACGGTCTTTCCTGTTCCCGTAGCTGCAACTAATAAATTTTTATTTCGATTGTGAATTTCTCTTTCTGCCTGTAATTTAGATAAAATTTCTTCTTGGTAAGAATATGGTTTTAGTTCGAAGAAAGTGGTAATTTGACTTGTATTATATGAACTCTGTCTTTTAAGAGCAGTGCTTAGCTTTTCTCTATCTGTGCCTTTTTTATAAAATTCGAATTCAGGATCTTCCCAATAAGTTTCAAAAGTTTTTTGAAACTTATCTATAATATGACCTATTTCTTGGGTGGTAACTTTAAGGTTCCATTCCAGGCCATTAGTTAAAGCTGAACGAGAAAGATTAGAAGAACCAATATAGCCGGTATGAAAACCTGAATTTCGTAAAAATAAATAAGCTTTTGCGTGCAGCCTTTCGTGTTCTGAATTATAGGAAACTTTTATTTCAGTATTTGGTAGTGATGAGAGGTATTCCACGGCTTTTACATCTGTGGCACCCATATAAGAAGTGGTAATAATCTTTAATTTTTTACCGCCTCTGGTAAATTCTTCCAGTTCCTTTTTAAATATTCGAATTCCAGAAAATTTAATAAAAGAAACCAGCCAGCATATTTCATCGGCAGAAAGAATTTCTTTTTTAATTTCACTCTCCAAGGAAATTCCAACATTGTTTCCGGTAAATAGTTCGCTTTGACTTAACCGAGTGTATGGGGTAATTTCCTTCAGCCTGGCCTTCAAATTTGAATATGGAAAATCTAGTTTAGAAAAAACAGCCTGTAAAATCTTTCCTTCGTTTTCAATTAAATTTTCAGAGAATTCTGCACTCTTGAGCTCTTCTACTAAAAGATTTATAATTTTATTCGATAATTCAATTTGTTTTAACGGACGGTCTTTATCTTTGATTTCCTCCAACGCAAATTTGATGGTTTCACTCAAATAAGTACTCAAATATTGAGAAGCTTCTTCCTTATCTAAAGGTGTTTCGCTAACGTGGAATTTCTGTAAATCTACATTTTCGAGTTTATTGGAAACTAATTTAGTTATTAGCTGCTCGTAAAGGCCGGTTTCAAAACTCATTTATACTTATTGATATAATAATTAACAATTGGAATATCTGCTTCAGCCCAATCTAAAGATTTTAATTTTTCAATAGGATACCATTCGGCTTGCGAATGTTCTAAAAGCATAATTTTGAAAGTCTGCAAAGAACATCGAAAAGGTATCAATTGAATTTTCTTTGATTCAGGATAGCTATGTTCGTTGGAGGGTAATTGTTCCAAAATTATAATCTCTACTCCTAATTCTTCTTTAATTTCGCGTGTGAGACACTCTTCAAGAGTTTCTTCTTTTACTTTTCCACCAGGAAACTCCCATTTATTTGGTAAATGCATTTTATTGCTTCTTTGCGCACACAATACTTTACCTTCATGTTCTATAATAGCACAAGCAACTTTTATCATTAAAGGGATTTTATTAGAAACTAATTCAATGAAGAAAATTATAAAGCTCAATTTAACATTTAATTTAGAAACCAAAAAAGGTTTTCCGTAAACCGATAAAATTTTATTAACTCAAATTACTCATAACTATCTCTTCTTAAAATCCCGGTTTTACCAAAAGAATTCCCCTAACTTTAAAACAAAAAATGTTTCAGCAGCAATTCTTCTTAATATTAATATTCTTGATTATGAGTAAATTACTTCTTTTTGATTTTAGCGCTACCTCTAACTGGTCTGCCTGGGTAGTTGAGAACGATGTAGTAATGGGTGGAAACTCCACTGCCAGGCTGGAACGCAGTGAGGCTGGCAATGCTATTTTTACGGGTCATGTTTCGCTGGAAAACAATGGTGGTTTTGCTTCGGTGCAGTATCATTTTCCATCTAAAAATATTAAAGGCTATAAAAAAGCGCTGATCTTGCTGAAAGGAGACGGGAAATCTTATCAGTTTAGAATGAAGGCCAATTTACAGGATAGAGCTTCTTATATCTACACTTTCAAAACCACGGGAGAATGGCAAACAATTGAAGTTCCGCTAAAGGAAATGGAACCGGTTTTTCGTGGTAGAAAACTTGATCTTCCTAATTTTTCTGCAGAGAGTATTCAGGAAATTCGCTTTTTAATCGGGAATAAAAAAGCAGAAGATTTTAGGCTGGAAATTGATAAAATAGAGTTGGAGTAAGTATCTCGCTGAAAAAGATTTTCCGAATTAATTTATCGTTTTTCAGCGCCAATAAGTCTTAACTATCTTTCTATAAAAAACTAATAATAGGCAGTTTTCCTAATTGCTATGCTTTCACTTATCTTTGAAGTAAAACTACTTACCTATGAAAATTGTTGTTTCCCCGGCCAAAAGCCTGGATTACGAATCTAAATTACCTACTACCCGCGGCACTCAGCCTGCTTTTTTAGAAACCACGGTGAAGCTTAATCGCAAGATGGCGAGAATGACAAAAAATGAGATTTCAAAATTAATGGGAATCAGCGATAAGTTGGCCGATCTTAATTATACCCGCTACCAGGATTTTGAGGAAGAACACAACAAAAAGAATTCCCGCCCGGCGATGTATGCGTTTAACGGAGATGTTTACACCGGCCTCGATGCCTATACCATCCCCACCGATAAACTGGACCGCCTTCAGGATATTTTACGAATCCTTTCGGGACTTTATGGCGTGCTAAAACCGCTGGATCTTATGCAGCCTTATCGGCTAGAGATGGGAACTTCTGTAGGTATTGAGCGTAAGAATAATCTTTATGAAGTTTGGCAATCAAAAGTTACTAAACTCCTGAATGATGAAATGAAGGAAGGCGAACTTTTTATCAACCTGGCCAGCAACGAATATTTTAAGGCTGTTGACACTAAAAAACTAAAAGCTGAGGTGATCTCACCCGTATTTAAAGATTTTAAAAACGGAAAATTAAAGATCATCAGTTTCTTCGCCAAAAAAGCCCGCGGGGCGATGGTACGTTTTATTATAGACAAAGACGTTAAGACCCTGGAAGAGCTAAAAGGTTTTGATTATATGGATTACCGTTTTAGCGAAGAACATACGGAGAAAGAGAACGAACCGGTTTTTATTCGTTAGTTCTTTTCAGTTTTCAGTAAGCAGTCTCAGTGGGTAGTGGTTAGGGTTTTTGAGTTCTAAGCGATTCTTGTATTCGTCATCGCGAGCGAGAAACGAGCGTGGCGATCTGTAGTTGCAATTCCTCGTCACTTCGAGTTCTCGACGAGAGTCGGAAGTATCGAGAAATGCTTTGTGTTTAAAAGTTAAGCGTAAAAAGTTAAAAGGTAAAAGAAGAGAGAAAAGAATAAAGTGGCAGAAATCAGGATATTTTTTGAAAACCCAAAACCGACAACTCACAACTCCCAACTTACAACCGAAAACCGAACAACTTTTACCAATCTCACAACAAATTATTAACGCTTCCTTGGCAGCTGAAAAAAGATTAGCGATCTAATTTCGTAATCGTATAGGAAAGTTTTATTTCCGTGACGCACAACCTAAATCTGCCAATTTTGAAACAACAATACACTAAATTAATCCTGCTTTTTTCGGGGATTATTCTTTTAATTTTTACTGCCTGTAATAATAATGCACAGGAACCGAAGAAAGACGTTCCACCAACGCAATTAGATACTATTTCAATGGAACCACCGGTTTTTAAAACTACTTACCGGTTAGATTCTATTCAGAATAAAGAACATTTGGATAGTCTTTTTAATGATTTTTCTGAAGAAGATGCAAAGCTGGTCTATACGCTAAACCGAATTGACGCTTATCGCGTTAAACCCGGTGCCAAACTTGTAATCCCCGATTCTTTGGTAAAGGATTTGAATGTCTATGCACCTTTTCCGAAACTAATGGAAGCATTAGATTCAATAGAAAAAACTGTGATAATTTCAAAACGAATCCAGGCTTTTGCACTTTACGAAAATGGGAGTTTATTGCATTGGGGGCCGGTGAGTACCGGGAAACAAAGCACAGGCACACCTTCGGGTTTATATTATGGCAATTATAAAGCCAAGCGAAAAATAAGTACCATAGACCAATCCTGGATTATGCCTTATTATTTTAATTTCATGAATTTTGAAGGAATTGGGACGCACGAATATACGCTCCCGGGCTATCCTGCCAGCCACGGCTGCGTAAGGATGTACCGGGAAGATGCAAAAATGATTTATGATTGGGCCAATATGTGGGAATTAAAAAGTGATGTGGTTGTACAAAATGGAACCCCATTTATGGTGATAGGTGAATATGATTATAATGATATTCAACCCTGGTTTAAACTTGCAGAAAACGGGGGAAGTAATGACTTAAACAAGGCTGAAATAGATACGCTAAAAGTTTATGCCCAGCGTTATAAAAACGATCCTTTAAACTTTAAATTTGAAGACTTAAGCGACCGGGATATTGTGCTTTAGATGCTTTTAGATTTTGTATTTTAGTCAGAAATTCGTTTTTATGAAATTTAGATTTTCGATTCCAGCTTTATTTTGTGCATTTTTATTTTGCTTCGGAAGCCTGGTGGCCCAGGAAACTACGGTTATGGTTAGGGCCCTGGCAAAAGATGCGAAATTTATAGGAAGTTCTATTGGCGGCGCTAAAATTATTCTTAGAAATGCTGAAACGCGAGAAATCCTGGACCAGGGTTTAACCTCAGGGAGTACAGGAAACACCGAATTAATTTTGCAAACTCCCAAAAAACGCTACGATAAACTCACCGATGAAAATACAGCGGGATTTGAAGCTAAATTAAATATAAAAGAACCTACGTTTATAGAGGTAGAAGCCCACGCACCGATTAATAAAAAACAGGCAAAAGTAATTTCGAGTACTCAACTATGGGTTATTCCGGGGAAAGATATTACCGGCGAGGGTGTAGTACTGGAAATCCCAGGATTTGTGGTAGATATCTTATCACCACAAACTCACGAACGCATTAAAACTTCTAATGAGATTAGTCTAAAAGCCAACATTATTATGATGTGTGGCTGCCCCGTTACCGAAGATGGTGTGTGGGATGCCAATCAATATGAAGTAAAAGCGATCATAACTTCAGAAGGAAGTGAAATTAAAGAAGTCAGCTTAAACCCAACCAATAAACCCAGTACCTTTGCTGCAAATACAAATTTAGAAAAAGGCTACTATACCATCACGATCTACACTTTTGATCCCGTGACAGGTAATACCGGTGTAGATAAAACGAATATTATTATTAATTAAGTTTTCAGTTCTCAATTCTCGGTTGTGAATTCTCAGTTCTCAGTTTTCGGTTGTGAGTTTTCAGTTATGAGTTGGCAGGTGCTATTACTTCGTCAATGCACGCAAGAAACAAACCGGCGATCTTTTGATTGGGTTTCCTTCCGTCACTTCTAATTTCCGAGGGTAGAAGGAAGTATGGAAAAGAGCAAGACTGTAAGGACTTCTAAGGGTTCGCGCGCTACTCGAACTAACGCCTATAGATGGATCAATGAAAATTATTAGTGTATTTGTGGCTAAACAATAAGCCGAAAACAATAAATCAAGTACAGATTACCGCGTCCTGCTATCGCAGTTCTCGCAAAGACGGAAACTCAAAACTCCAAACAATAAACTGAAAGCTGCCAATTGCCCACTTAATTTTTACATTCAAAACATTTAATTAAATATGGGCTTATTTTTACGTCATCTGAACCTTTTAGGGGTTTGTCCAGCAATTCTTTTTCAGAGATTATTCGGTGGAATTCTTTTGCGTATGCTACTAAATTTTCCCGGCGGGATTTAATCTTTTCAGCAATCTCTTTTCCATCTAATTCGTAGATTTCCCCGGCCCAAATTTTAAAAGCATCGGCAATAGCTTCATCAGTCATTAATTCCTGTAATTTTTTTGCTTCCGAGGTAAAGATTTCTTCAGGAGTATCAGTAAGGAAATAAACATCGTTAGGGTAAACCAATCCCGGCATATAATCTATTTCCTTTTCAAATGGCCGAACTTCCGGTTCAATATTCTCATTTGAAATTATTCCGGGAATAACGCCCTCTAAATTAAAAAAGGCATTATCCCTGTCACCGGCCACGGGAATGGCTTTAAAAGAATTATTTTCTTCCTGAATTACCCAGCCCCACTGCTTGGCGTGCCTGTCCCAATCGCCTACAAGCATATCAAATAATCGAGCCCTCACCAATGCATTTCTATCTATCGAAACTTTTTCAGGATGTTCATTTTTTAATTCCTGCAGGTTCTTGGTGTCAAGAATTTCAGCTACATTTTTATAATTTGTCCAGTTCTTTTCTCCTTCGGTTTCATATTCTAAAAGGAACAATCTATTGCCGTATTTCTCATTATATTTTTCGCCTAGAAAATCCTGTTTTGGAACAAAAACCACTTTGGGATGGGTGTGTAAAACATTTGCCTTTTCTGAAAGTGCAGCGGCGAGAATTGCGCCGTATGGGTGCGAGGCTGAAATTGCATCTATCACAATATTTTCCAGCCCAAGGCTTCGGGCAAATTCGGGAACGTGGGTAGATGGGTCTTTATTTACGCTACGCAGGGAATAAAGAAAACCCTCTTTATTTTTTAAACGGAGTGAATGAGTTTGGGTACCGCCACCTTCTTTTACGATTTTCATTCCGCCGTAAAGCGTATCGAGAAAAAGTACAGGAACTTTTACGGGAGTTGCCCAGGCTTCACGGTAATTTTCTCCCTGCATAATATTTTTAAGCGGATTGATTTTATATAAACTGCTTGCAGCCACTGTAACGGAGTCGTGCTCACGGAAATCTATATTTTCAATATCTTTAAAATCTTCTATTGTTGCGGTTTCAAATTCCTTATCGGTACTTAAAACCGAGAAATAAATAAGTCCTATAAAACCAATAAGAAGTATTAAAACCAGCCAAAGCAGCTTTTTCATTTTCTATAATTTATTGCAATTTAAAAATAGCAATAAAAACGAGGATAAGCATTTAAATTTGTTGAGGCTTTAGCGGAATTTCATTTAAAAGCTTGTTAAGTTGATTAAGGGAATGGGAAGCGATCAAACCTTTATGAATTTTAATATTTTGATCTTCCGATTCCAGTATAAAACTATTTTTATATTTTCTAATTGCGCTAAGTTTGGTGAGATCTATACTTTTAGGAAAAAGTGAATTTTTAGTAAGGATATTATTATTTATTTGGAGGTAGTGATATTTGTTTTCGTAGTACCAGGTGCCAATTTCTAAAAAGCCCAGGATTAACCAGGGATATATAAAAATAGCTGCTGAATCAATTATAAAAGCGATAGTACCAATAATTACCGATACGATGCCGTAAAGCAGTTTATACTTCAGTCTTTTTTGTGGATAATATATGGTCACAGCTTAACGTTTAAAATAATATTTGAATAGTACTAATATCAAGATCAATGCCTATTAAGAGACACTTTGAAATTAGATAAAAGGAAATTCAAATAAATTATGGTTAAGTTGCTGAAAAATTAGGGGGTAATTTTAATGAAATTAATAAAAAAACCTCATTATTTCAATAATTTTTTAATGTTTTCTTCTAACTCTTTTTCCCTTAAATTGACACCGACCACGCGTCCGTTGGTATTTATAAGATAATTGGAAGGTGTGCGTTTTATCCCATAATTTGTAAAAACCGGACCTTCCCAGCCTTCCAAAGCGCTAAGGTGTTGCCATTTTAAATTATCTTTTTCTATAGATTTAATCCAATCGGTTTGTGAAGTATCACGGGAAACCGCTACAATTTCGAGTCCGTCTGACTTATACCTTCGATATAATTTTTTTAGCTCGCGGTTTTGCATTTTACTGGGTTCGCAGGTAGACGCCCAAAATTGTAAAAGTGTTACTCTACCGGTTAAAGCTGAAAATTTTCGTGTTTCCCCAGTGGGTGTAGGTAATTCAAAATCTACATATTTTTCGCCAGGTTGGGGGATGGTATCATTATTTAAAATACTAAGGATTCGTTTTCCCAAAGCGCTATCCTGAATTTCTTCAGGAAAAAGATCAAAATAATGAGCCGTGGTTTCCTGTCCCCATTTTCCTGAAACTTCATACAGCATCCGGGCACTAATCAAAGCGTTGGGATTGTTTTTTATAAATTCTTCCTGGCGTTTTCTAAGTTCGGCTTCACTAATTTTATCATAATCTTCATAAACTGTTTTTATTTCGTCAACTAATTCTTGAGAAACAGAGCCGGTAACTTCGGCATCCTGGAAATTGGTATTGCTTGCATCAAAACGCATAGGTTTGTCCTGTAGCCATAATTCTTTGAATTTAGAACGATCTTTAGTGTGCAGCATTACCCACATTCTGGATTCGGGAAGTTTAGTTTCGAATTTAAAGTTATTATTCTGAACTTCTGCGGAATCCAGCGTACCTCCATTTACCAAATCCCGAAAATAAAGCCAGCTGCCATCTTTTATATTATTTGTTTTACCGGTTAAAGAAAAAGAGGATTCCTGAGCCGTACCAGAAAAGAGGCCTAATACAAGCCCCAAAAGGAGAGACGTTAACCGCATGATTTATTAGGTTTTGGAAATTAATTTAGTGAAAATAGCGATTAAAAATTTAAAAAAAATA
>Ga0207891_1001212_pt1 | contig 12711 bp, 9 predicted proteins | sample LinPmetageLP50_FD_184061 | JGI IMG/M metagenome (GOLD analysis project Ga0207891, IMG submission 184061) | Marine viral communities from the Pacific Ocean - LP-50 (SPAdes) | ecosystem: Environmental > Aquatic > Marine > Oceanic | place: Pacific Ocean | collected 2011-08-27 | reverse complement strand
CTTAATTCTTCAAAATCAAAATCTTCGCCTGGGCTATAAATAGCAAGATGAAGTGGTTCACCACTGTCGGTTTTGCCAAATTCTTCAAGGCTTATTTTGCCAGAGCTTTCGGCAAGTTGGGTGTAAAAATCAATAATTTCGTCATACGTACCGGTTTCTTTACCACCACTTTTTTCAAAACGGGTTTCAAGATCATAATCGGTAACTAATTGATATTTTTCTAAATCGCAGGAAATCAGCGAAAGTAGCCCCACACTCAAAACGAGAATTTTTTTCATAGTATCCTTTGCAATTGAAAGTATAAACTTAACTAAAACGCGCCTAGCCACCAAAAAACTTGGACTAATTGGCGTTTGTTAAAGTAAACCTAATCTGCTTTAAAAACTTTTCAGCCGAAGTATTAAAAGCTAATTTTAAACTAAAATGCTGAAATTATGAAAAAGCTTACCACAATTATAGGCCTTTCACTTTCTTCCTGCTTAGCCATACCGGTTCAGGCCCAGGTGAATACAGACCTTAGTGAAGAGAAGAAAAAAGAGCTCTCGCAACAACCCACAGATGTGGTGGAGACCGCAATTGGTGAATTTAGATTAGTACCACCATTTTCTTCAGAATCTGTTACTAAAGAAAGCGAAGTGATTGGTTGGGGAGATAAAAAACCACAGGCTCCTGCCGGTTTTAAGGTTACCAAATTTGCTGAGAACTTAAAGCATCCGCGTAGAACTTATATCGCGCCAAACGGAGATATTTTTGTGGTTGAATCTAATACGAAAAATAGTGCCGACAGGATTACATTGATTAGAGATAAAGATAATGATGGTACTCCAAATTATCAGGAAGTGTTCCTGGATGATTTAAATCAACCGTACGGAATGTTGGTTTTGAATAATTATTTCTACGTAGCCAATACCGACGGTCTTTACCGATACCCATATACTGAAGGGGATACAAAAATTGAAGCTAAAGGGGAGAAAATTCTTAGTTTACCTGCCGGTGGATATAATAATCACTGGACCCGTAATTTACTGGCCAATAAAGATGGAAGTAAAATTTATGTTTCTGTTGGTTCTGCCAGTAATGTTGGAGAATATGGAATGGATAAAGAAAAAAGACGCGCTGCAATCCTCGAAATTAATCCTGATGGTAGTGGAGAGAAATTATACGCTGCCGGATTAAGAAATCCCGTGGGAATGGACTGGAACCCGGTAACCGGTGAATTATGGACTGCCGTAAATGAGCGTGATAAAATTGGCAATAACCTGGTGCCAGATTATATTACCAGTGTTAAAGAAGATGGTTGGTATGGCTGGCCTTATTCTTATTATGGGCAAATTCAGGATCCTCGTTGGGCCGATGATCCACATACAGAATTAGTTGAAAAAGCCATCGTACCCGATGTTCCTGTTGGGCCTCACACCGCTTCTTTAGGACTGGCATTCTACACCAAAGATAAATTTCCGGAAAAATATAAAAATGGTGCTTTTGTAGGCCAGCATGGTTCCTGGAATAGAGCTGTATTTTCGGGTTATAAAATACTTTTTGTGCCTTTTGACGACAATGGAAAGCCCGGCCAGCCCGAAGATTTCCTTACCGGATTTATAGCAGATGAGGCTAATAGTAAAGTTCACGGAAGACCTGTAGGAGTAACCGTTACACCAAATGGAGCTCTGTTGGTGAATGACGACGATGCAAATATAATCTGGAAAGTTTCAGCTGAATAAAATATAAAATATTGGAAAAAAAATTACTGGCACTTTTGTGCCTACTTTGTATAGGAAACCTGTTTTCACAGGAAAATCAATTTAAAATACTAAATGCAAATTCAAGTGACCCCATAGAAGATGTTTCTATTTACAAAGCTTCCTCCCTGGTTGCAGTTTCAGATGAAAAAGGAATTTTCAGTATAAATTCTAATCTATTGCCGGGGAATTTCGAGATTTCAGCACTTGGTTTTGAATCTTTAAAAATTCAACTTACAAAAAGTATTCCGCAGGAAATTTATTTGAGTCCTACCTCTGAAGCACTTTCAGAAGTCGTGGTGCGCAGTACGGTTATACCTAAATCACTTAGGGAAGTTCCGGCTTCGGTAAATCTTGTAACTCCAACCGATTTTAACCGAACTGATGCAACGAACGTGCTGGAAACTTTTAAAAATGTCCCTGGAATGTTTGTAAACCAGGGAGCTTTAAATACTAATAAGATCAATATTCGTGGTATTGGTGCGCGTTCACAATACAGCACCAATAGAATTCAGGCTTATTTTGATGGAATTCCGTTAACTACTGCCGAAGGAGAGCTTACTTTAGACGATTTTGACCAGGAAACTTTAGATAGAATTGAAATAATTAAAGGTCCAACTTCCAGTATTTATGGTGCCGGACTAGGTGGATCTATCAATTTGTATTCAAAACAACCAGGAAAAGAAGAAGCGAAACTGGTTGCAAAAACGCAGTTTGGAAGTTTTAATACTAGAAAACAGGTTTATCAGGCTTCAAACACCACTAAAAATTCTTCATTGTTCGCAACCTATTCAAATTTAACGAGCGATGGCTACCGCGACAATGGAAATTACGAGCGCAAATCAGCTTTGGTAAATGGAAGTCTTAAAACCAGCGAAACTGGTAGTTTGTCTTATCTCGCAAATTTCACCCGTTTAAAAGCTTTTATTCCGAGTTCTATTAACGAAGAAGATTTTTTAAACAATCCGGAAACCGCTGCATTCACCTGGGGCCAATCCCAGGGATACGAATCTTACGATCGCGGAATGCTTGGTGGATCTTACACGCATGATCTTTCGGGTAATTTCACTAATACCACCAGCATTTTTCTAAGCTTTAGAGATGCTTACGAGCCCCGTCCTTTTGATATTTTAAAGGAAGAACGTGTTTCGGCCGGGGTTCGAACAAAGTTCAATTTAGACACCCAGGTCTTTGAATTTCCTTCAGAAATTAGTTTTGGTGCTGAATATTATAATGAATGGTATGAAACCGGAACTTTTGCTAATTTATATGAAGATTTTCCCGGCCAAGGAAGTGTTTTAGGTGAGCGTGAAAGCAACAATGAACAGGACCGAAATTATGCTAACTTTTTCGCCCAAATTAATCTTGAATTTACTGATAAATGGAACCTAGAAGCAGGTTTTAATTTAAACACCACAAATTATAGTTTAACCGATCTTTATACGCAAGACGAAGTAGACCAAACCGGGGATTACGGTTTTGATGCTGTTTTTTCGCCAAGAATTGGAACAAGTTATGAAGTTGGCGAAGGAATGAATATCTACGCGTCCATAAGCCACGGATTTTCTACACCTACAGTGGCTGAAACCTTAACTCCTGAAGGGCAGATAAACACCAGCCTGAAACCCGAAACCGGAATCAATTATGAAGCAGGATTTAAAGGAAATTGGCTTCAAAATAAATTATATACAGAAATTTCGGTGTACTCCATTCAGATAGAGAATTTGCTGGTTGCGCAACGCGTGGCAGAAGATCAATATGTGGGTATAAACGCAGGAAAAACCAATCATAACGGAATTGAGTTTCTTACCAACTACCGTTTTTTAGTTGGACCTGGTATTTCAATTAAACCTTATGTAAAAGGAGCCATAAATTTTTTCGAGTTTGATGAATTTGTAAACAATGATGAAGATTTCTCTGGAAATGAACTGCCCGGAGTACCAAAATACACAATAAACCTTGGGGTCGATGTTCAGAGCGAATCAGGTTTTGAATTTTATGGAAATTTTAGAAACGTAGGAGAAATTCCTCTGGATGACGCCAATTCAGGTTACACAGATGAATACAGTTTGGTAAACTTAAAAGCTGGTTATACTTTCAATATTTTTCAGGAACTAAATTTAAATTTATATGGTGGTGTAAACAACGCTCTGGATGAGCATTATGCCGCGAGTGTATTAACCAATGCCGTTGGCTTTGGAGGTGCCGCTCCACGTTATTATTATCCCGGGAATCCCAGAAACTATTTTGGAGGCATTCAACTGAATTATATTTTTTAAAAACTTAAACCTCACAGGGTTACTAATCCTGTAAGGTTTTCCTAAATTTTAATATTAAACGTCATCGCAAGCGAAAAATGAGCGCGGCGATCTTTTTAATTAAGAGTTAAAAGTGAATAGTTAAAAGGTAAGAGAGAAAAGAATCAAGAGGCAGAAATCAGGATATTTTTTTAAAATCCAAAACCGACAACTCACAACCGAAAAACGAGAACCCACAACCGAGAATCGACAAAACTTTTATATAAAATTTAGCATAATAAATATCCCATACTTCTGAATGTTTTAATATTTTACGGCAACAACTAACTATTGCTAATTAACTCAGCCAAAAACATGAAGATTCAAAAAGTATTAGTAGCCAATCGTGGAGAAATCGCGATTCGAATTTTTAGAGCCTGCACCGAAATAGGAATAAGAACTGTAGGTATTTTTACCTTTGAAGATCGCTACTCTCTTCACCGCTATAAGGCCGATGAATCTTACCAAATAGGCCCCGATAAAGAGCCCTTAAAACCTTACCTGGATATAGATGCCATTATTAATACAGCCAAAGAGGTGGGGGCTGATGCTATTCATCCCGGTTACGGATTTCTCTCAGAAAACGCCGATTTTGCTCAAGCCTGTAAAGACAACAATATTATTTTTATTGGGCCAGAGGTTTCGGTATTAAAAAGCCTGGGCGATAAAGTCACTGCGAAGACAGTGGCGGTGAAGAACAATGTGCCGGTGATTCAGAGTAACGAAAAAGATCTGGAAAGTCTGGATATTGCTATAGAAGAAGCCAACCGAATAGGCTATCCTATTATGCTGAAAGCCGCCAGCGGTGGTGGAGGCCGCGGAATGCGAGTGCTCAGGGAAGAAGCTGAATTAAGAAAGGCTTTTTCAGAATCTAAACGCGAGGCGCTTAATGCTTTTGGTGATGATACTGTTTTTATCGAAAAATTCATTGAAAATCCGAAGCATATCGAGATCCAGATCGTGGGAGACAACCATGGGAATATGGTACATCTGTTTGAGCGTGATTGCTCTGTGCAACGTCGATACCAAAAGGTAATAGAGTTTGCGCCTTCCTATAACCTTGACCAAACCACCAAGGAGAAACTTTATGAGTATGCCGTGAATATTTGTAAAGCGGTGAACTATAATAATATTGGTACCGTAGAATTTCTGGTAGATCACGACGGTAGTATATACTTTATCGAGGTAAATCCGCGAATTCAGGTGGAACATACCGTGACCGAAGTGGTAACGGGAATAGATCTGGTTAAAGCACAGTTGTTTATTGCCGGTGGATATAAACTAAGTGACGAGCAGATAAAAATTAAAGATCAGGAATCGCTTAGCACAAACGGATTTGCTCTGCAATGTAGAATTACCACCGAAGATCCCGCCAACGATTTTCAACCTGATTATGGTACCATAACCACGTACAGAAGTGCTTCCGGATTTGGGATTAGGCTGGATGCCGGGAGTTTATATCAGGGCGTCACCATTTCGCCATTTTTTGATTCTATGCTTGTAAAAATTTCTGCTAGTGGTAGAACTTTAGACGGTGCCTGCCGTAAAATGCGTCGGGCTTTAGCTGAATTCAGGATTCGAGGGGTGAAAACCAATATTCCGTTTTTAGATAATATTCTTCAGCATGAGAAATTCAGGGATGGCAGCGTGACGGTGAATTTTATCGCTAATAATCCGGAACTTTTTAAACTGAAAGAAACCCGTAACCGCGCTACCAGAATGGTAGAATTTCTAGGAGATGTAGTGGTGAACGGAAATCCCGATGTAAAGGAAATAATAGAAAAACCAAAACTTATAAAAGCCGATGTTCCTGCTTTTGATCACCCTGCGGCATACCCAAAAGGAACCAAAGATCTGCTTACCGAACTGGGCCCCGAAAAGTTTGCCGAATGGTTAAAGAATGAAAAGAAGATTCATTTTACCGATACTACTTTTAGAGATGCACACCAAAGTTTGCTCGCCACCAGGATGCGAAGTACAGATATGCTGAAAGTAGCTGAAGGTTTTGCTAAAAATCATCCCGAAACATTCAGTATGGAAGTATGGGGAGGCGCCACGTTTGACGTTTGTTTAAGGTTTTTAAGAGAAAATCCGTGGGAACGCTTGCAATTACTTCGGAAAGCAATGCCAAATATCTTGCTACAAATGCTAATGAGAGGTTCTAACGGGGTTGGGTATACCGCTTATCCCGATAATTTGATCGAAAAATTTGTAGCTGAAGCCTGGGAAAACGGGGTGGATATTTTTAGAATTTTCGATTCTCTGAACTGGATGAAATCTATCGCGCCCTGTATAGAATATGTACGGAAAAACACTTCAGGTCTTGCTGAAGCTTCAATTTGTTACACCGGCGATATACTTGACACAAAGGGTAAATATAATTTGGAATATTACCTTCAGCTAGCGAAAGATATTGAAAATGCGGGGGCTCATATTTTGGCGATAAAAGATATGGCCGGGCTGCTAAAACCATACGCTGCCGGCGAACTGGTTTCCGCATTAAAATCTGAGATCAATATTCCGGTACACTTGCATACTCACGATACTTCGTCTATACAGGCGGCTACTTACTTAAAAGCCATAGAGGCCGGGGTAGATGTGGTAGATGTGGCGCTGGGTGGACTTTCCGGACTTACCTCGCAGCCTAATTTTAATTCCCTGGTGGAAATGACGAAATCTGGCGAGCGTAAAGCCGATTTCAATATGGAAAAGCTCAATGAGTATTCGCATTATTGGGAGGCGGTAAGAAAGTATTATTTCCCATTTGAAAGCGGACTTAAAGCTGGTACTGCCGATGTTTACAAACACGAAATTCCTGGCGGGCAATATTCTAATCTTAAACCTCAAGCCGAATCTTTAGGCCTGGCTTCCAGGTTTCACGAGATTACCGCGATGTATTCTAAAGTAAATAAGCTCTTTGGCGATATTATTAAAGTTACTCCGAGTAGTAAGGTAGTGGGCGATATGGCGCAGTACCTGGTGAGCAATAATTTGAGTATTGAAGATGTGATGGAAAAAGGCGAAAACCTTTCTTTCCCGCAGTCGGTGGTAAATTTCTTTAAAGGTGATTTAGGTCAACCTCACGGCGGTTTTCCTGCTGAGTTGCAAAAGATTATTTTGAAAGATCAAAAACCTTATACCGATAGGCCTAATGCCCATTTAGAACCTATAGATTTTGAAAAAGAATTCAAGGAATTCTGCGATATTTTTAAAGAAGGAATGGGCCGGAAACTGGAAATGACCGATTTCCTTTCTTATAAATTATATCCAAAAGTATTTACCGAATATTTTAATCATTATCGGAAATTTGGAGAGGTAATGAATATTCCGACTCCTAATTTTTTCTACGGAATGCAACCCGGAGAAGAGATTACCGTAGAAATGGATAAGGGGAAAACTCTACTTATCGAATTCTTATCGGTTGGAACTGCAGATGAAGATGGACTGGTAGATGCGTTTTTTAAAGTAAACGGACAAACCAGAACGGTGAAAATTCAGGATAAGTCGGTTAAGGTTGAAAAAGTGGTTCACCAAAAGATCGATAAGTCTAATGATAAAGAAGTAGGTGCACCAATTCAGGGTTCTATTTCCTCTATTTTAGTCGAAAAAGGACAAAAAGTGAAAAAGAACGAACCTTTATTTGTTATTGAAGCCATGAAAATGGAAACCACTATCACGGCGAATAAAGAAGGCGAAATAGATGAAATAATCCACAAAGAAGGCACCATGGTATTCGCTAATGATTTGGTTATTAAACTTAAATAAAACTCAAAAAATAAACAAAGTGCCAATTTTGTAATAAATAATTTATGCTTGTTCTTTTTTCCATTGATGAAAAAAGAACCAAAAAAATCTAGGCTTACGAAACTTTATCTAAATTTATCGTTCGGCACCTAAATTTTAGGAACTCGCTATAAGAATTCACCTGAATAAATAAATATCATTAGCTCAAACAGCCTAAAATTTTACGGTGCCATCACTTCAAATTTTACGATAAATTTTCGGTAGGCCGGTTTAAAACTTAAAGCAAACAATAAACACCAAACAACAAACCCCAAACAAAAAAACACGAAGCACAATGTTTCACCACACTCATCCTTTTAAACCTTTTATTCCCGAAAATGCTACAAAACTAATTGTAGGTACATTACCGCCTCCAAGATTTACGAAAGGGGAATTTAAGGAAGGAGATGTCAATTTTTGTTACGGTAGTCGTGACGGACTTTTATGGATCGTTTTGGATAATATTTTTGATCTCGATCTCAAATTTGAAACTACAGAAGCAGCTATAGAGCAACGTAAAGATTTCCTTGAAAAAAGAGGAATTGGTATCTGTGATATGGTAGAAAGCAGTAGGAGGGAAAAGGTTGATGCCTCAGATCTTGGGATGCAAAAAGTGGAACTTAGGAATATGGTGGGAATTTTAGAAAAACATCCAAAAATAGAAACCCTGCTCTTTACTGGTGGAAATTCTAAAAATGGTCCTGAGTATTTTTTTAGAAGACACCTAAAAGAAGTTGAAGGTGATATTAGGTTAAAAGTGATTTCTAACGAGGTGCCCAGGATTCACCAGTTTGTGCTAAACGGTCGACTTATAAAAACGGTTTCCCTAACTGCACCATCGGGTTCTGCCAATCGAGCTATTGGTAGTATGGAACTTTATAAACGATTAAAGCAAAAAGACAAAGATTTTAACACCATAGATTTTAGAGTGATGCAGTACAGAGAGTGGTTTTGAAGTTAGGTGTTTGTCATCGCGAGTGAAGGTACGTAGCGCGGTAATCTTGTATTTTGAGTGAGGATTCAAAAAAACTGTTTTATCAAGAACAGATTGCCACGTGGATTATGGCCTCCTCACAATGACGATCCAAAATATTCGTGTATTCGTGGCGGCTGTCTCATTATCATCATCGCGAGCGAGCCACACCTCATGCTGTCCCGAAGCTTCGGGATCGTTTCATCATCTAACATGAAATTTAGATCCCCCGATGAAAAATCGGGGCAGGCTCTGAAATGAATTCAGGGTGACGAACTTATATATTTGGTATATACAATAAGTTTATAAAAACAAAAACCCTGAATCTAAAAGTATAAACTTTCAAATTCAGGGTTTTCAGACGTAGTCAACTTACAACTACTGTAATTCTTTCTTTTCCTGTTCGGCCATGGTGGTTGGTTTTACCTTAAATTTTTTACGTTTAGGTCTTAATTTTCCATGAGTACCGATCGCAATTTTTCCGCGTTTCGTTTTTTTGTCTCCACGTCCCATAAATTACTTTTTATTCTGTTGGTCTTTTATGGTCTTTTCATCAATATCAACCTTATTGGTCTGTTTATCAGTTTTTCCCGTCGGGTTGGTTGGATTTTCCTGACCTTTCTCTCTTTTTCTTTTATTATCTTCAATTGGACCGCCCATAATTGTTGTTTTTTCGATTCACTTACTAATATAATAATTCAGAATCTTAAAACCTGCCAAGACCATGTTAGAATTTGGTTAAACCGGTCTGATGTTTTTCACAAAATCAGCTATATTATTTTTTCCATTAGCGTAGAGGTGCTTAATAAACGCCGAACCAATAATGGCGCCTTTTGCATATTCAGTAGCCTGGTTAAAAGTTTCTTCGTCGCTAATTCCAAAACCTACAATTTGTGGATTCTGAAGTTTCATTTTTGAAATTCTTTTAAAATAATCCCGGGTTTCCTCACTAAATCCGGAAGTAGAACCGGTAACACTCGCGGTACTTACCATATAGATGAATCCGTTAGAAACTGAATCGATAAAGCGAATACGCTCTTCAGAAGTTTGCGGCGTGATCAGGAAAATATTCTGAAGCCCGTTTTCCTCGAAAATCGATTTGTATTCTTCATTATAAACATCAACGGGAAGATCTGGAATTATAAGTCCGTCAATTCCGGTTTCAGCACATTTTTTACAGAATTTCTCTACACCATACTGAAGAATTGGGTTAAAATATCCCATAATCACCAGTGGAATTTCCACAGAATCTCTAATTCCTTTAAGCTGTTCAAAAAGTCTATTGGTGGTCATTCCACTTTTTAGCGCTTTGGTAGAGCTCTCCTGGATAGTTGGGCCATCGGCCAGGGGGTCACTAAAAGGTAAACCGATTTCAATAAAATCTACCCCGTTCTTTTCTAAATCCTGAATAATGGAAACTGTATCTTCGGGTTCAGGATAACCGGCGGTAAAATAGATAGAAAGCATCTTTTGCTCTTCCTGAAGTTTTTTATTTATTCTGTTCATTTTCAATAATCTTATAAATCATTATCCTGAATTCATTTCAGAACCTAAGTTGTTGTATTATTTTCTTGCCACGAATACACTAATATTTTCTTTGTCATTGCGAGGGCAGCGCCCGTGGCAATCTTTTTGATAGTTTAGTAGAGACCTCACAAGTTTCTAAAACCTGTGAGGTCTTATGCTAAAGATCGAAATAATCAATATACGTACTCAAATCCTTATCGCCACGACCGGAAAGATTGATCACTACTACATCATCTTCTTTAAATTTTCGGTCTTCAAAAATCGCCAGGGCGTGAGAGGTTTCAATAGCAGGAATAATACCCTCCAGCTTTGCCAATTCCAGTCCGGCATCCATTGCAGCCTTATCTGTTATAGAAATAAACTCTCCACGGCCACTTCTAAATAAATTGGCGTGCATTGGTCCCACACCAGGATAATCGAGGCCGGCAGAAATAGAATACGGCTCAGTAATTTGTCCGTCATCGGTTTGCATCAGCAGCGTTTTACTGCCGTGAATAATACCTTCTTTTCCTAAAGCTGAGGTTGCAGCACTTTCACCGCTTTGTATGCCTTTTCCGGCAGCTTCCACCGCAATAATCCCAACTTCCGGATTGTCTAAATAATGATAGTAAATTCCGGCTGCATTACTTCCACCACCTACACAGGCAACCACATAATCAGGGTTTTCCCGATTTTCTTTTTCTTTCAGCTGAACTTTAATTTCCTCAGAAATCACCGCCTGAAATCTCGCTACCATATCGGGGTAGGGATGCGGCCCAACCACTGAACCAATGATGTAATGGGTATCCAGCGGGTTGTTGATCCAATCCCGAATCGCTTCGTTTGTGGCATCTTTTAAGGTTCGGCTCCCCGATTTTGCCGGAACTACTTTGGCTCCAAGCATTTTCATTCGGGCTACGTTTGGCGCTTGTCGTTCAATATCAATTTCGCCCATATAGACAATACATTCAATGCCCATAAGCGCACAAACGGTAGCCGTAGCTACCCCATGTTGTCCAGCGCCGGTTTCTGCGATTATTCGGTCTTTACCAAGACGTTTTGCCATTAAAATTTGCCCTACGGTGTTATTGACTTTATGTGCACCGGTATGGCAAAGATCTTCCCGTTTTAGGTAAATTTTTGTTCCGTATTTTTTACTGAAACGCTCCGCATAATAAAGTGGCGTGGGACGCCCTACATAATCACGCAACAAATCTTTAAACTCTTTCTGAAAAGATTCCTCTTTCATAATATCCAGGTATTGCGAACGCAACTCCTCTACATTGGGATAGAGCATTTCGGGAATAAAAGCTCCGCCAAAATCGCCGTAATATCCTTTTTCGTTAGCCTGATAGCTCATTTTTATTTGTTTTATTTGAGTGCTTCGAATGCACTAATTTTTTATTAAATAGTCTTCCGCCCAAATGTTTTTTAACATACCTACAAGGTTTTGGAAACCTTGCAGGACTTGGGTATAGTAGTTTTCGCCACGAATTCACTAATTTCTATCTCGTCATTGTGAGGGCATCGCCCGTGGCAATATTTATAATTTTAAACAAAAGATTGCTTCTCCCTATCGGGATCGCAATGACGTAGTTATTATTAAAACCGCTTTTTAAACTCTTTTAATTTTTCAAGATTCTTAAAACCAGCTTTCTCTTCAAACTTACTATTTACATCTATGGCATAAAGCAAATTTTCCTCACCATTTTCTTCAAAATAGGCTTGAAGTTCTTGAATAGCTTCAACTTCTTCCGCTCCAATTCCTCCACTAAGAAAAAAAGGTTTTTTTGAAGGATAATCTTTTAAAACCTCCCAATTAAAAGTAATTCCGTTACCGCCTTTATTTTTTCCTTTAGTATCAAAAAGGAAATAATCTACCACAGTTTCATATTCCTTTAAACGCTTAAAATCGAAATCGTCTTTAATAGAAAACACCTTTATGATTTCCACCTCGGTTTCGATTAAAAGGGTTTTTAATTCAGCGCAAAAACCCGCACTTTCTGATCCATGTAACTGAATAGCATTTAAGTCGTGCTCTTTAATTTTATCAAGGATAATATTGATTTCTTCATCAACAAAAACGCCAGTTTTTTTAATTGCTGAAGAAATTTCTGGCATCTTAGCCTCGAAATACCTCGGAGTTTTTTCATAAAAAATAAACCCCATATAATCAGGCTGAAGTTTCGCAACTTCGCTGATGTTTTCGGGATGCTTCATCCCACAGATTTTAAGTTTTATTTTTTCCATTTTCAGCATTCTTTTATTACCCACCTTAGCCTCGGGATTACAGAAAGTCAATTAAACGTCATCCTGAATTTTCAGGATCTAAGTTATTGATAATCCAAATTTGTTAGAAGCTGAAACAAGTTCAGCTTGACGTAAACCAGACTTTTTAGATACCCACAACTAT
>Ga0207891_1001208_pt1 | contig 12766 bp, 13 predicted proteins | sample LinPmetageLP50_FD_184061 | JGI IMG/M metagenome (GOLD analysis project Ga0207891, IMG submission 184061) | Marine viral communities from the Pacific Ocean - LP-50 (SPAdes) | ecosystem: Environmental > Aquatic > Marine > Oceanic | place: Pacific Ocean | collected 2011-08-27 | reverse complement strand
CTAACGAAGAAGTAATTAATACCGGCATCCATTACCGGCAAAGTCTTGGTTTTCCCACTTTAAAATATCAGTTGGGAAATACAACCTTATCAGGTTTTTATTATCATCAATTCGGTAAAGATTTGCAGGGCAGAAAAGTAAACGCTTTTGATGCCAGTGCCCAGATTTCTCAAAGCTTTCCCCTGGATTCGGAAAACGGAAAAAATTTAAAATTTACCCTGGGAATAGAATTGCTTAGCGGTACAGACCCTGGCGGTAATACCGGGGAAAACAATTCTTTCTCTCCGCTCTATGGTACTAACCACGCCCATAACGGATACAAGGATATATTTTATGTTGGCGGCCGGCACGAAAACTCTGTGGGTTTACGGGATATATTTCTTAGGATGAGGTACGATTTGAATCAGAAGTTATTTGTGTCTCTAAACAATCATGCTTTCAACAGTTTTACGCCCTATTCTGGAAATGACGATTTTCATCTTGGTTATGAAACAGATCTCGCCCTTGGATTTATTCTGAATAGATCGGTTTCCCTGCAGGCGGGTTACAGCCAGTTTTTTCAAAACAAGAATCTTGAAAATTTACAAAATGTACAGAACCCGGCCGGGACGCAAAACTGGGCCTATCTTATGCTAATGTACAGGCCCACAATGAAAAATAGGTTTATAGGTCTACTGTTTTAAATAAGACGATTAACTGATTAATTTCTGAAAGCATTCTGTTCAAATTATCTAAAAAGGCCTTAAAAGATTTATTGTCAAATCATTATCGCCGGCTTTATATAACATAAAAATTTCCTCAGCTTATATGTTTAAAATTGTGAATATCTATTAAGCATATTTAATGGCTGGCGCTTTTTAAATCCTATTTTTGGAGCCCTAAAAAAATATAGATTATGAGCGTAACTTGGTTTGAATGTAAGGTGAAATACAAAAAAAAACACGAAACCGGAGAACAGAAAATGACCACAGATACTTATCTTTTAGATGCCGTATCTTATACCGAAGCTGAAGCAAGAATTAGCGAAGAGATGACTGCCTACACCAGTGAGGATTTTAGAATTATGAATATAAAAGTCGCTAATTTTTCTGAAGTGCATCCTTTTGAAAATTCTGACAGGTGGTTTAAATCCAAGGTTTCCCTGGTGGCTTTAGATGAAGAAAGTGGAAAGGAAAAAAAGACCAATATTTACCTGTTAGTCCAGGCGAATGATGTGAAAGAGGCCTTTGAAAATACTACCAAAGCAATGGAAGAAACTATGGGCGATTACTCCATCCCTTCTATTACTGAATCTCCAATTTTAGATGTATTTCCATATTTTACCGGTGAGGAAGAACAATTGGAGAAATTTAATGTGCTTGATGCAGATGAGTCTTCAGAAGCAGAAACGGCTGAAGAAACTGAAGAAGTAGTATAAAATTTATTTTCAAAATAGAAAGAGGCTGGCTTAAAGTAAAATATCAGATCAATTGGCCTAAGGTTCTAAAGTGGTTTTTGCTATAAAACATCTTAGATTCAGAAACCAGTTTAGAATGACGAATTGAAAACTTTTAAGCCAGCCTCTTTTTTTAAAGTTTCTCTTAAAGAATTTTCAGTTTAGATAAAACCTAGTTTTTAAATTTCTTCCAGATTTTAATACCGAGTTTTATAATAACAAAAACTACAAAACCAACTACCAGGCCGGTTAGAAATTCTACGATAATCCCCGGAATATTTTCAAATAAGCCGTGGAAGAAATCGAGATTGTGTACAAAAATTCCTCCCGAAACCAAAAGCAAAGCTATGGTACCAATCACCGATAAACTTTTAATAACTTTAGGAAGCGCACTTACCAGAAACCGACCAATTTTATCAGAAAAACTATTTTCTTCCTCGTTTAAATTTATAAGTTTCGCACCAAACTCATCCATTCTTACAATTAGGGCTACAATACCATAAACCCCTACGGTGGCAATAATTGCAATTAGGGTAACCACAAGAATTTGCGTAAGTAAGGGCTCCTGCCCTACCGTACCCAGGGCAATAATTACAATTTCTACCGAAAGTATAAAATCGGTTAAAATCGCTGATTTTATCTTCTCTTTTTCCCGGCTTAAAACTTCTTCTTCTGACAGTTTTTCGAGTTTCGGTTTTTCCTTTTTATGAGAATGAGGAAATAAGTACTCGTGAACTTTTTCGGCACCTTCATAAGCCAGGTAGAGTCCGCCAATTATAAGAATAACGGTAATTGCCGATGGCAGAAAAGCACTTAGCAAAAATGCCGCTGGCAAAATAATAAGCTTGTTTAAAAAAGAACCTTTAGTAATTGCCCATAATACCGGTAATTCCCGGGCAGACATAAAACCTGAAGCTTTCTCTGCATTAACCGCAAGATCGTCACCTAAAAGTCCTGCTGTTTTCTTTCCGGCCACTTTTCCCATCACCGCTACATCGTCCATTAAAGCTGCGATATCATCTAAAAGGGCAAAAATTCCTGACGCCATAATTATTTACTTTAATGCCGAAAGGTAAGTGTATTTAATAAATTGAAATCTAAATATTATTGTAATAATTCTTCAAATTGAATGCACTATGGAATTAACTGCAATTAAGATCTCTATTTAAAAATATTCTAAATAAAATTTGTGCTTTAAAAGAGAACATTTTACTTTCGCTTTAATATTTATTTAGACCTATTCTAATTAGATATAAAATCAACAATGATTATCCGGTACTGGCCGGGTTAAAATTTGGGTAATGGATAAAAATAAGCCGGGAAAAAAATTCAGAAAATATATTAGAACCCTTCATTTATACCTTGGTCTGGCCACAGGTTTGGTTGTTTTTATAGTTTCTATTACCGGTTGTCTTTGGGCGTTTCAGGAAGAAATTACCGCCTTAACTTCTAAAGTGCCAGAAGTTGTTCCGCAAACCAACCCGGAGATAGATCCATTAGAAGCTAAAAATATTGCGCAAAGTGTTTTTCCTGGAAAATATATTCATGGCACTTTATACGGAGGAGGAAAAAAACCTATTGAAGTTATCTTTTATGAAGAAAAACCGGAATTTTACCAATCGGTATTTCTTCATCCCTGGACCGGGGAAATCCTTCATACAGAAGATCATTTATCAGGATTTTTTCATTTTGTTTTAGATGGCCATATGCATTTATGGTTGCCTAAAGAAATAGGAAGCGAAATTGTAGCGTGGAGTACTTTTATCTTCTTTCTTATGCTGGTTTCTGGCATTATACTTTGGTGGCCTAAAAACAAAAAAGTTAGAAAACAACGCACCTGGTTTCAATGGAAACCAACCACCAGGTGGAAACGTAAAAATTATGATTTGCACCAAATTGTTGGTTTCTATGCCAGTTTTATAGCGGTTATTTTCATCTTTACCGGGCTGGTAATGACTTTTGAAACTTTTGCTAAAGTATTTTATAAAGGTATTGGAGGAGAAAAAGAAGTGGTTTTCGCGGTTCCTGAAAATACAAATGGAAGCTTTAAAAATGTACCAGGAAAAGATGAACCCATTAGAGAACTAATGCCCTTTTTGAAGGAAAAGTATCCAGAGGCAAAAGACTTTGAAATTCATTATCCCCATGATGAAAACCATAGTATTTATGTAGAAGTTAGCAATAGTGATGGCATTTATTACGATTCAGATTATAGATTTTACGACCAGAATGACCTTACTGAAATTCCTTCAAAAACTATTTACGGGGTCTACGAAGAAGCTGGTGTAGCCGAAAAAATATTAAGGATGAACTACGATATTCACGTTGGTGCCATTGCCGGGTTGCCGGGTAAAATTTTAGCCTTTTTAATTAGCTTATTATGTAGCTCCCTACCCGTAACCGGTTTCCTTTTATGGTATGGAAAAAGAGTGAAAGCTAAAGCACCCCAACGAAGGGAAAAACAGGTTTTAGCTGCTTCAAATTAAAAATAAGCCTCTACTGTTTACTGAACCTGGTATTTAAAATACCTCAACTTTTATTAAAAATATCATCCCAGGTATAGTTTTCACTTCCAAAAAGACCTTGAACTATATTCCTGCGCTGCTGCAGCTCTTTTTCGACATCTTTAGAATTTAAAGGTGGAAAACTATAAGAATTCTCCGCGTTCTTTCGTATTAATAAATTTGAAGCGAAATTCTTTTCCATATCTTCTAAAAAATCAGATAAAGAAGATCGCAATACCTTTAATTCTTCTCGGTATTTATTTTCTTCTTCTTCAGCATAAAGAAGAATGGTAAGTGCTTCGTCTAATCTAGCAATATTAATACTAAAACTATCTCTTTTCTTACTTTGCCTGTAAAAATGAACTACAGGATATGCGTGGTGATTCACCGCATGTTTATCTATTAAATTTTGTAGCTCTGAGATTTGCTGGTAGGTGAAAGATGAATCAAAACTTAAAATATTCGTTGCTATTTCCCGTGGCGTTTTTCCCAGGTGATAAATACTCTTAGACAGGGTTCTTTTATTTACCAGTGCCGATGCAACCGATAGAAAATAGGTCATTGAACTGGTAAAGAAAATAAAGCCAAAGAAAGAAAAAGCAACGGTTAGCATTTTAAATATTGCAGTAGATGGCGTAAAATCTCCCATTCCCAGCGTTGAAAGGGTATAACTTGTAAAATAAAGACGGTCCCAAAAGTTTGCTACTTTACCACTGCTATTAGTAATTGCTTCGGGATTTGAAGAAAAAACTAAAAACAAACCGCCCCAAATTAAGAGAAGCCAGGAAAACAGGATCATTAGATTGACGAATAAACCATTATAATTGTATGTTTTTTGCCCAAAAACCTTTACACAAACCTGAATGATCTTATCAGATAAAATAGAAATATTTCTCGAGACGAAACCGGTACCACTTCCCGAAAGAGTGGTGAAAAAAAAGTCGTGAATTGCTATAACTAATAGGATAATTCCAATAAAAAGTAAGATTCCAGACATCTTATATTTTTTTCTAAATTTTTTAAAGACTTCTAAAGGTAAAAAACAATTTGAATAATTTGCTTATCCACTTCCCTGAGGAGAGGTAAAATAGATTTCAATTCATTTAAATTCCAGTTACTTTTTTTATGAAAATTTTAAAAAAGCTCCGCTTAATAAGCTATAAATTAGATAAGGAAGGATAATCTACAACCACAACTATGAAATATACAGGCCGGTTGGGGAAATTAAAAATCCTTACAGAAGGTAAGAAATGCCAAAATGTGGCAGTATAAAAGAAACAACCAAACTAAAAATACAAATTATGCAAAAGGGAAATTACGCAAAATTCGGTTTAATGATGTTGGTCTCATTTATAGTAATGTACGGCATTATGTTCTTAAACGCTGATAAGTTTGAATATGTAATGTTAAGTACCATGCGCACGTATATGACGCTTTTAATGATAACGGCAATGGCGGTTATTATGCTGCTATTTATGCTGGGGATGTATAAAAATAAAACCCTGAACGCAATTATTTTAGTAGTTTCTATAGTTGGTTTTGGTTCTGTATATTATATGATGCGAACACAAACCGGAATTTCAGACATTCAATATATGAAAGGGATGATACCGCATCACGCTTCCGCAATTTTAACCAGTCAGGAAGCCAATTTAAAAGATCCCGAAACCAAAGAACTTGCTAAAGAAATTATTGCCGCTCAAAAAAAAGAGATCGCGCAAATGAAAAAAATAATTGATAGGCTGGAAAATGAGTAGAAATAATACATAAAAAATAAATTCCAGTAATGTAGCAGTAGAATATCCTGCCTATTTATAGATTTTAATTTTTCTACTTCTAATCAGGCTTTGCTGCGCTTTTCCTTATAAAATAGCTTCCCACTTAAGAACAGGAATGCCAAAGGAATTAAGGAGATGGGACTGTATTCTTCTTTGTTAAAAAAACTTACAATTAAAAGAATTGCCGCAATAATTACGATCATCAAGTTTTCAAATCTTGCTTTATTCATCATTTATATTTTTTGAAGCATTTTTTAATTGATTCTCAATATCTTCAAGGTATATTTTATCCATTGGATTAGAATAGGGATCAGAAATTTGCTTTCCTTCCTTGTAAAGTTTCATGGCTTTTTCCAAAGACGATTTATATTCAGTGGGTTTATCTAAATTCAAAAAAGCTAATGCCGAATAATACTGATTTTCAGCTAAATCATTATTTTGAGATTGTTTTTCAAATACTTCAATTGCCTGTTCAAATCTCCCAGTTTCTAAATAAAGTACCCCGAGATGTAAATAATCATAGGCGCCTACAAAATCTTCAGCTTCATTTAGTTTTATTTGGTTTTCAATAATTGCTATTGCTTTTTCTTTTTCCCCAACTCCTTTATAACACAAGCCTTTTGCTATGTTTAAATGATAAGTTCCATTTTGTTTAGAAACTGTTTCTATTGGCACACCATTACTTAAAGTAACCGTAGTTGCAAAAGTATGTCTAGCCATATGAAAGGTCAAATTCTTCTTTATCCCACATAGAATAGCAACTTCCTTTAAATAAACGTTTAATTTCTCATTCGTGATTTTAGGTAATAAGGTTCCTGAGACAATGATCATAGGGTGTTCTTCATATTTCTTAATCATTTCCATAACAGGCTCTAATAAGGGAACTTTAATTGGTGTATTAGTCTTTTGCCTTTTAGAAATAATCCATTTATTTCTATCTAAACCTATGGAAATATTATCTTTAGTAAGCTTCATTATATCAACATAACTGATACCTGTGTAACAACTGAAGACAAATAGATCGCGAATACGGTCAAGCCTTTCTACCGGGAACTCATAAGTTTCCAAATTTGATAACTCATTAGCTGATAATGTAAGCTTCCCCTAATTAGAACTGCTTGATTGTCTAAAAATATCATTTTTCATTCTCCTGGCGGTACCGCTGGATGAGCCGGTCAAAGTGAACCACGTGCGCCGGATGAAAGTGAGCATAGCAAACTAAGTGCTCAAAATCGATTCTATTGTGGTTAAATTTACTATTTATTTTTAAGTTTTTTCCTCATTGATTCCCCTTTGATATCTATTCTGTGAGCCGTATGAACTAGGCGATCCAATATGGCATCTGCAATAGTCTGTTCTCCAATAATCTCGTGCCAGGCCTCTACCGGTAACTGGGAGGCTATTATGGTAGATTTTTTTCCGTGCCTATCTTCAATAATCTCCATCAGGGAGTGCCTGTTAATATTATCCAGGCCTTTAAGCCCAAAGTCGTCAAGTATGAGGAGATCCTGTTTTTCGATCTTGTTTACTTGCTTTAAATAAGAGCCATCGGCCTTGGATGTTTTAAGCATGGTGAAAAGCTTAGAAGTATTGAAGTACATCGTTTTGAAGCCTAATGAGCAAGCCTGATGACCTATGGCGGATGCCATATAACTTTTCCCGGCCCCGGTACTTCCTGTGATTAATATATTATCCTTTTGCGTTACAAAGTCGCAGCTTGCAAAACGTTGTATCTGGTTTTTATCAATATTTCGGTCGTGGTTATAATCGATATTTTCCATAACGGCGCTATACCTGAACCTGGCTGTTTTAGTTAGGCGTTCTACCTTTCGGTCCTGGCGATCATCCCATTCTGACTGGATAAGGTAAGCTACCAGCTCATCATTAGTGTAATCTACGCTCCGCGGGCTTAAGCTGGAGTTGAAGGCTCTGATCATTCCGTGGAGCCTTAATTGTTTCATCTGTTCTAAGGTTTGCGTATTCATATACTTGGTTTTAATGGTTTCGTTCTATTTGTAATAATGGCCTCCCCGGATGTTCTTGTGATCAGGCAGGATTATTTCATCTTCAAGGTTTTCCTCAAGATTATCCCAGCCTTTTTTAAGGATGCGATCAATAATATTGTAATTGTATGCACCGTAATCAGAAGCTCTCTTACAGGCATTATCCAGGCGCAGGTTTCCTACTTTTTTTGCCAGGTGTAGTATGCCCAAACAGGATTTATAGGATTGTTCGGGATGTTGTTTTTTGTCCAGTATTTCAGTGATATACCTTTTGCAGTGTACTCCAATATGAGCTGCCCAGGCGATGAATTTTTCAGAGCTCCATTCACTTACAAACCTATGGTGTGATGGCATATGTTCCTTAACTGTAGTATAGGCGTACTTCCTTTTCTCTCTTGGATGTGCGGCCAGGCGTTCAAATTTATAGAATATCTCCACCAGGCTATCGGAGTAGATGATTTTGATACGTTTCCCTATATGCTGGTAGGGTACGCTATAGTAATGCTTGTCTTTACTAAAATAGATGTGGCTGTTCTTGTGCACGGTCCCATTGGCGTAGGCTTTTATCTCATACCGTTTTAAGGGCAGGGGTTTTAATTCCTGTTTTTCTACTTCTTCGAATAAAGAACGCCGGGAGTACTCTCTTCCCCGGAACGACATTTCATTATGTGTTTTTAGAAGTTCGAGTATTGCCTTATTAATTTCGGGTACGCTATGGAAGGTCTGGTGGCGTAGCGGTGCAAATACCCTGGTATATATTATCCGTACAGCGTTCTCTACAATAGCCTTATCCCTGGGTTTATATGTTCTTGTGGGCAATACTGCGGTCTCATAATATTCCGCAAAATCAGAGAAGGTCTCGTTGACCTTGGGTTCATAACGGCTCCCCTTAGTTACGGCGGACTTCAGGTTGTCGGGGACCAGAGCATTGGGTACCCCACCATAAAACCAAAGTGCATTCTCGACGCTACGTATAAAATCTTCTTTCTTCTGGCTTGGTGAGGCTTCCACATATGTGTATTGGCTACTGCCCAGAACGCATACAAAAACTTCCAGATCTTGTAGTTCTCCGGTGTGACGATCAACAATACTAAGTTTTTTGCCGGTGTAATCGATGAACAGCTTATCGCCAGCCTTATGGGTAAGGTGCATCACCGGTGATACTTCCTTAGTCCACTGATGGTACCAGTATTTGAACTGGGATAACTTAAAGCCATCAGGATGTTTCACATAATATTCCTGCCAGAGCAGTTGCCTGGTTACCCCCGTCTTACGTAATTCCTTATCAAAATAGGGAAAGTACTTCTCCAGGGTCAACAATTGAGCGCTCTTTGGCTTTTGATCTGACTTAAAAAGCTTGTGTAACTCTTCTAGGGTCATGGCAGAGACCTCGTAGCTTGTAAACTGGTAACGCTGAAAAAAAGCGATGTTTTTAGTAATGGTGTTGCGTGATAAACCCAACCTTGAACTTATCTGGCGTTTACTGACGCCCTGGCTGTACAACCTAAAAATCTGTTTTACTTTTCGCATATCTATTTGTTTGTTGGCCATCGTCTTTTTTTACAAAAAAAAGACATTTGGTTCCATACAAATAGAATCGATTTTTTAGTGGCTCACTTTTATCCGGCTAAAGTGGTTCAGTTTGACCCGGCCAAGGTGGTTCACTTTAATCCGGCCAGGGTGGTATACTATGACCGTTTTTTGCACTCTCTGCTACGATTGGGGATGATAACTATATCCACGCAAAAAAATTGACGGGTAATGCACCAAATACTAAGGTTTTATTGGACAGGACGAAAAAACCTACTATAGCAAAATTTAAATTCTATGAATCCACTTCAAAAGAGTTACCTCTAGACTTATTGAAGGATCTATACCTGGAAACTAAAGAAAATAAAGCCTTGATCTTTCCAAATAGTCGTGGTAGAACCGAAGAGGTTGCAGTAAAACTGCATAGAATATCAGATAGACTCAATGGACATAAAAACTACTTCTCTCACCATTCTTCAGTCGATAAAGAAATTCGAGAAAGTGTAGAATTTTTTGCTAAGAACAATATAAGAAACAACTTTTGTATTTCTGCGACTTCAACATTGGAATTAGGAATTGATATTGGAACAGTAGACAAAATAATTCAAATTGACTCTACACATTCTGTAGCATCATTAGTGCAAAGAATTGGTCGGAGTGGCCGTAAAGACGGGCAGAAAAGTATGGTATGCCTATATGCCACTGACAAATGGAGCCTTTTACAATCCCTTGCTTGCTGGAGCTTATACCAAAAGGACTTTTTGGAACCTATCCATACTGCATTAAGGGCTTATGATATTTTATTACACCAATTATTATCTATCGTAAAGCAATATTCAGGAATCGAGATTAAAAATCTGGCCAATCTGCTCTCTACAAATCCAGTTTTTGAAAATATTTCTACGGATGAAATTGAAAAACTCATTAATTATTCAATTGATGAAGATTATCTTGAGAAGATACGAAGTGAACTTATTTTGGGACTGGCGGGTGAAAAAATTGTCAATTCCCGAGACTTTTACAGTGTTTTTAGTACTGAACCAAATTTCAAGGTAATCCATTCAGGAAGAAAAGTTGGACAGATTCCTTTCTCTCCTCAAATCAAGGTCAATGAAAATCTGCTTTTAGCAGCGAAAATCTGGAAAATTAAGGACATTGATTTTAAAGGTGGTATAATAGAAGTTATACAGGCGAAAGATGGCAAAGCCCCCTCCTTTTCTGGAGGAGCTGGGGGAATACACCAAGAAGTTAGAAAAGAGATGTTGAAAATATTAAAATCACAAGCCGATTATGAAGAGTTAAATCAAGAATGCACAGATATTTTGAGCGAACTTAGATTTGAATTTAAACAATTTCTAATTCAAAATTTTGATACGGATCGCCCCCTGATTAAAAAAGAAAACAAATTTGTATTCTATACCTTTTCAGGTACCAAAATAAATAGGAGCCTATCTTTCCTTCTGGGAGTTTCAGGGACCGATGTAATATTAAATGATAATAACAGCTCCTTAGAAATACATGCAGACTCCTTTTCCAAAGTCATCTCGGAAATTAAAAAGAATTACAATAATGTAGACTTACATTTAAAGGAAAAGCTTTTGGAAAATGATAATTTATTAGCCTTTTCTAAATGGGGAATTTATTTGCCTTTGGATTGCAAGGCCGAAATCGTAAAAGAAAGATATTTCGATTTTGAAGGAGCAATTAATTTAATTGAAAATTTAAATATAGTAGAGCATAAATAAGCAACATAATAAGTTCCTGCTAAGAGTTAGTAGTTTCATTGTTCTAAAATATGTCTCAAAAGCATAATATTGATAGTTTCGATAAGCCATTAATGTTATTTAATTTTTCTAAAAAATTAGTATCAGGTAAAGCTCAGTGATATATTTCCATACCCGTTCAGCCCATTCCCACAACATTTCGCAAAAGCTTCATTCCGGGAAAAGCGCTTCTCTATAAAGGTCTTGGACACCATCGAAGAAATTGCGACTTCCATTACGCTAATCCGATGAAAAATCGGAACGCTTCATTCCACTCGAAATTTTTCAATGAAGTCCGCCAGATTGAGGTCCAGATCATAGTTCTTCTTTCCCAACAAAGTGGTGGTGTTTCCTGATCCATATGCAAACATCATCCTTACGCCCCTCCCCTTTTTAGGATGCAAATAACAACATCCTATCCTGGACAGCGGCATAAAGCCGATTCGGCCTTGCCTACTCTTTTTATACGCTTTACCAGGCCAGGATGTTGTAAAATAAACGCATCGAAAAAAGGTAATGTGACGGCTCTATAGGAAGTAAATCTACAAGGAAGCGGAAGCCTCTGTTCAAAACCTTAAAAAGCTTTGATCGAGCCTAAGGTTAAAATTCAAAAAAAGGAAAATGCTCTGGATATAATAAGTAAATCATTTAAAAACTTAATTCAATGACGGAGTTTCGTTTTCCAAAACTGGATGCGACTTTTTTAAAAGCAACGGTGGAAATTTTTGAATGGTTTTTGGTCTCGGTATTCAAAAATCTGCGTTCTGGAAATTCTGGATTTGGAACAATTCGAGGTTTTTATATCAAAATAGAGTAATTCGTATCATATCATATTGAAATTTCATTTTTAAAGAAACTGAAGAAATGGTATTTTAAAGTGTTGATTTTCTGATTAATATCATTACAGGAATTCTTCGGTTTTGACTTTCGCTAAATAATAAAATGGTTCGAAAGGGAATAGGATTTTTTTTGATTCCCTTTTGAAAAAGCAGTTGGTGCAAACCAACATGTATGAAAAATTTTGTCCCGCCTGCGGGACGAAATCGAATAGCAAGAGGGTAACACGCGGAGCGGTGTTATTCGATTTCTTTTTTAGCCAAGCCCTGATTTTATGGGGGTTTCTAAAATTAAAATTTTAAAAAATATCCACCCTACTGGATATACCCCACTGGAGATGCCTGTAAAATAAAGATGGCGATAGCCAGTAAAAAGTAAAATAGTATCCATTATGGCGAAATCAAGACTACAATTAAAAGCAAGTACGGCAAAGCGGTTCCGTGAGTTTTCGAAGAAAAACAATAGCACCCAATCCGAAACTTTAGACCTGATCCTCGATTTTTTTGAGCAAAATAATCTCTCTCCTTTTGAAACTTTAGTGCCTTCAAAAGTGAGCCTGGAACAACTGATTAAAAAAAGGATCGATGCTGTTATTGCCATCCTTAAAAATATTGAGAAGACCCAGACCAAACCGAGCCTGTTAATGCTGGAATTACTGATGGAAGGTCGCTCGGTCCCAAAGCTTGAAGTGGCCAAGAAAGAAAAACTTTCCGCTCCTAATGAAAAAAGCCTGGCACAATTAGAATTGGAAATTTCCAGGCTTCAGAAGTTATTAAAAACTACCAAAAGAGATCTGGAGTACCTCGTTCAAAATGTGGAAATAAAGAGCAGCGCCTTTGGTCCGGATTATCTAAAACTCAATATTCCCCGGTCGGAGTTGGCGCATTATAAAATAGCCATTAAACAAAAGAACTAA
>Ga0207891_1001201_pt1 | contig 12819 bp, 12 predicted proteins | sample LinPmetageLP50_FD_184061 | JGI IMG/M metagenome (GOLD analysis project Ga0207891, IMG submission 184061) | Marine viral communities from the Pacific Ocean - LP-50 (SPAdes) | ecosystem: Environmental > Aquatic > Marine > Oceanic | place: Pacific Ocean | collected 2011-08-27 | reverse complement strand
CCTCCATCTGGCGCAGCACAGCCATGATCTGGGCTTCTGTGAATCGTGTCTTCTTCATCGGAATCTCCTCGTTCATCCTGCCGAGAAAATTCTACTTCCGCACCCCCTTAATATCGGGGGGGATTACCCCCCCTACTAGCCGACTTTTACACCGCCGTGGACAGCGGGCTCTGCGATCAATCTGTATTGAGCAAAAGAACTGGCTTTTTGCAGGGGCTGACACAGGTGCGGAAACTTTGGCTCGCGCCATGACCATCATCGAAACAGCCAAGCTAAACGGCCCCGATCCACAGGGCTATTTCGCGGACGTTCTCGACCGTATCCACGATCACAAGATCAACCAGTTGGATGAGCTGCTGCCGTGGAACTGGAAGGCGCTACACCCTCAAGCGAGCAGTCAGGCCGCATAAACCGCGGTGCCAATGGTTTAATTACGGTCCAGCCTTTCCAACTACTCTCAGGAACAGTTGGATAAGGTCGCAAACCAACTCAACAATCGGCCACGAAAAACCTTAGGGTTTCTTACACCAGCGTGTAAGTTAGAGCAGGTGTTGCAGTCACCGCCTGAATCCATCCCCGCCGTTATCAACTCTCCGCCATCTCATACCGTTGCGCCAAGAAGGATGCTTTTGAACTCTGGGGCGGCTATGCCCTCGGAATGAGCATCTGACGGACGCAGATGAGGCCTGCGCAAACAAGTTGGCAATGCCGCCTAGCCTGATAGCCTAATTCGCCACACGTTGTTTAAGTTTCTTATAAAGATTCAAAAACATAGCTTTATCCACCGGCCCGCTACCCAAGCGTTCGCGACGTACTTGTAACATCTCACGCGAATTTTGCCATATAGCGCGCACCCCTGATGTGCTTTCACCGCCAATCCGCATATTCACCAGCACCTCCCTGATCACTGTGTGCGAAAAACCTTCTATCTCTAGCGATCGGAGCAGCCAGTCGTAATCGCTCGCACTGCGATAATCCGTACTGAACAACCCGACTCTATCAAGAACTGCACGTCTGGCATAGGTCGTGGGGTGCGGTAAGCTGAATCCTCGTGCATAGGCACCATGCCTATGCACGGTGGGATGCCAAATACGCACCGGCTCGCTACCGTCATGCTCACGCACGAAATCCAAGCGTCCTGAAACTATGTCAGCATGCTGCAGTGCGGCCGCGATTAGGGAGAGCGCATCCGGCCGGGCATAGCAATCATCGGAGTTCAGGCATCCGAATCCTTGGCCTGTTACCCGACTTAGCCCTTTGTTCATGGCGTCATAGATCCCCATGTCTTTCTCGCTATGCAGGCGGATTAGCGGGCTTTTGAACGCTTTGACGATTGCGCATGTCTCATCCCTCGAGGCCCCGTCGATGACAATCAACTCCTTGCTAGGATAATCCTGCTGAAGAAAGGACTCAATCGAACGAGTTATTGTAGCCTGCGAATTATAGGCCGCCATAATTACAGAGATTTTCATATTTTTCCTATGCCAGATGAAAATGAGTGTGTGTTGACGCCTCTTGCACGATTTGCAAATTCTAACGTAGCCGTTTGAACACGGTCTTTATCATCAAGGAAAAATCGAAACATAAATTGCGGTTGGCTTGGTAAATCAGGTCGAGCCTAGCCTTGCGCGGAATGCACGCACGGCAATAAATCATATCTGTTTCTTCCCTGCTCTGGCTGCGCGACAACAGATGTTCTTCATGCGCATGAAAGTAAATAGAAGCCAGACCGGATACACCGGGACGGGACTTCAGGACCTGCGCGTAAATCGCTGGAAAAAGTTCAACATATTGGCGCAAGGGTGGTCTTGGTCCGATAAAGCTTATGTCACCTCGCATCACGTTCCAAAGTTGAGGAAGCTCATCCAGCCGACTGCGGCGCAAGAAAGGACCCGTGCGGGTGATACGAGCCGCCTTGTCTCCGCCTGATACGCCACTGTCTTCGGCTGCAGGCTTCATAGTGCGAAACTTAATCAGATTGAAGCCTTCAGTCAGGGACTTCATCCGTTCTGAAATATAAAAGACAGGTCGCCCATCTAGTGCAAGGATGACAAGCGCCGTAATCAAAATGATAGGCCCCAGAAGGACCAACAATATAAGCCCGCAGGCAAGGTCTAAAAGCCGCTTCGAAATTGTCATGAGGTTAATGTATCTTTCCATTGGCGAACCATTTCGTTCGGTCGAATATCAAGGGCGCTGAACCTATGTAACGTCTCCAACATGCTGCAATCTAACGTAATACTCTGAAGAGCCCTATCGGATGGGGTGCGCCGGCGCCACGGGTGTCCTGCCGCGTCTGCAAGCGTATCCATCGACAGCGGCATGGGCGCGGCTACATTCAATATCTGAGGTAGCGCAGAAGGATAGAGACAAAGCGATTGCAAGACCTGAGCCATGGTTTTTGTTCCAATATAGGACCGGACAGGCCCACGACCATCTGAAAAAATGTCAATTTCAATGGCTTCTGCCAAGCCTGCATCGGCAATGTTCATGAGTAGAGCGTCGGCACCGGCGACATTTCCAATCCGCAAAACGCATAAATCAATACCAGATTCTCTCCATGGCGCACAGGCTTGTTCCATCTCAAGCTTTGAAGCCCCGTAGTCATTTGCAGGATTGCAAGGCGCATGCTCAGTAAAAGCGATTCCATCACCTGCTCCATATACAGCAGAGGAGGATGCGAGTAGAACCCGTCCAATCCCTGCCTTAGATGCCGCACTGAGACAGGCATCAGCGAGCGATGTATTGACATTCAGATTTTTGCCTTGCCTCGGGGTCACGCCACCTAGCATGATCATTGTGTCAAAGCTGCCGGAAATCTGGACTGCGTTCACCAAAGGCAAGGCTCCTTCCAGCGGATCCCATACTAAGCTCCCTCTAGGGCCTGTTCCACGGAACTGCGGCGTGATGGACGTTGCTGCTGGATTCTGCTGCCAATGATGCAAGACCATTTGGCCCACATTTCCCGAAGCCCCTACAAGCAGAACGCGCATTCTTTCACCCCCGCGCATAAACATCCTCATAGCGGATAATATCATCCTCTCCCAGATAGCTGCCGGTCTGGACCTCGATCAGGACCATGGGCACCTTGCCGGGGTTTTCCATGCGGTGGACGGCGCCGAGGGGGATGTAGACGGACTGGTTCTCGCTGATGAGCTTGACGGTCTCGTCCACCGTAACGCGTGCCGTGCCTTCGACGACGATCCAGTGTTCGGAGCGGTGGTGGTGGCTTTGCAGGCTCAGCGCGGCACCAGGGTTGACCACGATGCGCTTGACCTGGAAACGGCCCCCGATGACAAGGCTCTCGTACCAGCCCCAGGGGCGATAGTCGCGGGGCAGTTGCACGGCTTGGCTCGCGCCCTTGGCTTTCAGCGCATCCACGGCTTCCTTTACCCGCTGCGCCTGCGACTTGTCCGCGACCAGCACCGCGTCGCCCATGGCGATGGCGACGATATTCTCTAGCCCGATGCCGACGAGTTGCAGCCCGTCGGTTTCAGATCGCAGCAAGGTATCGGTGCAGTCAATCGCGGTCGCGTTGTCGGAACAGACGTTGCCTTGGGCATCAGGCCCGCTTTCCAGCCAGACCGCGTCCCAGCCGCCAAGGTCGGACCAGCCTGCGCCAAAGGGCATGACGGCAAGGTTGTCCGCCTTTTCCATGATGGCATAGTCGATCGAGATATTGTCGGCCTCAGCCCAGGCATCTGGGGCCAGACGGGTAAAGCCCAGATCGGCATTGGCGTTTTTCAGCGCCGTGGTGACGGCCTCGACCATCTGGGCTGCGTGCTTTTCAAACGCTGCGATGATCGCTTTGGCCGTGAACAGGAAGATCCCGGCGTTCCACAGGTAGTTGCCCGCCGCGAGCATCTCGGTCGCGCGGGCGGCATCGGGCTTTTCCACAAACCGCGCAAGGGGCTGCGGGCTGTCCGCGTCCACATCCGCCCCGGCGGCAAGCTCAAGATAGCCATATCCCGTCTCAGGCCGCGTGGGCGTGATGCCGAAGGTCACGAGATCGCCTGCCTGCGCGCGCGGCACGGCCGCCTGCACCGTAGCGGCAAAGGCCGCGGTGTCGGGGATCACGTGATCTGACGGGGCCACCAGCATCAGCGCGTCGGGCGATTTGCGCGCGACAGCAAGGGCCGCGGCAAGGATCGCGGGCGCGGTATTGCGCCCCTCGGGTTCGATCAGAATGCTCTGCGCGATCTGTTCGACCTGCGCCAGCTGCTCTGTCACGATAAAGCGGAACGGATCACCGGTGACGATGACGGGCGCGGTGAACCCTTTGCCCGACAGGCGCCGGGCCGAGGCTTGGAACAGGCTTTCCTCGCCCATCAGCTTGGCAAACTGCTTGGGGTAGGATTTCCGCGAGAGCGGCCAAAGACGCGTGCCGGAGCCGCCGCAAAGAAGAATGGGATGGATCATGAGGGGACCTTAATGCGAATTAATCTAATGGAACATTAATAAAATTGGCGGGGTTCAGGAGCGGATGGTTTCCTGCTTCAAGAACCAGTCATAGGTCTCGCGCAGGCCGTCCTTCAGGTCGATCTTCGCCCGCCAGCCCATCTCCGCCAGCCGCGACATATCCATCAGCTTGCGCATCGTGCCGTCGGGTTTCGACGTGTCGAACGACAGCGTGCCCGTGAACCCCGTCACCTGTGCCACCATCTGCGCCAATTCGCCAATGCTCACATCGCTGCCGGTGCCCACGTTGATATGGCTCAGCATGGGTTGCGTGTTCGCGGCGTAAACATCCTGCGGCAGGTCTAGCACGAACAACGACGCTTCCGCCATGTCGTCCACATGCAAAAACTCACGCATTGGTTTGCCCGTGCCCCAGATCACGACCTCTTCTGTGCTGCTCTGCGCCGCCTCGTGGAAACGGCGGATCAGGGCGGGCAGCACATGAGAATTCTGCGGATGGAAGTTGTCGCCCGGGCCATAAAGATTCGTCGGCATCACGCTGCGGTAATCCACACTATGCTGGCGGTTATAGCTTTCGCACAGCTTAATGCCCGCGATCTTGGCAATGGCATAGGGCTCATTCGTCGGCTCCAGCGTGCCGGTCAGCAGGGCGTCTTCCGCCATTGGCTGCGCAGCCTCGCGGGGGTAGATGCAGGAACTGCCGAGCTGCAACAAGTGTTTGACGCCTGCCGCAAAGGCCTGGTGGATCGCGTTGCATTCGATCATCAGGTTTTCGTAAATGAAGTCAGCGGGGTAGGTGTTGTTCGCCATGATCCCACCGACCTTCGCCGCCGCCAGGATGACCACATCTGGCCGCTCGGCTTGCATGAAGTCGCGCACCTCTGCTTGCGAGGTCAGGTCTAGCTCCGCGTGGGTCCGGGTGATGAGCTCAAGCGCCTCGCCTGCGTCTTTCCGCGCCTGCAGCTGGCGCAAAATCGCGCCGCCTACCATGCCACGGTGCCCTGCGATATAGATTTTGCGCATCGTTCTACCTGTTCTCAAGCGAGATCGGCAGATCCAGCCCGTGTTCTTTCAGCAAGCGATGCCGCCGCGCGACCTTGAGGTCGTTGGCAACCATCTCTGCACACATCTCCTGCGTGGTGATCTGCGGTTCCCAGCCCAGTTTCTCCTTCGCCTTGGCGGGCGAGCCAAGTAGCGTTTCCACCTCGGCGGGGCGGAAATACTGCGGATCGATCCGCATCACCACATCACCGGGCTTCACCGCCGGCGCGTCATCGCCCAAAACACTGTCAACGATGGCGCGCTCTTCCAGTCCTTCGCCCTCGAACCGCAGGGTGATCCCTAGCTCGGCTGCGGACCAGCTGATGAACTGGCGCACGGAATATTGCACGCCGGTCGCGATCACGAAATCATCGGGCGCGTCCTGCTGCAGCATCATCCACTGCATCCGCACGTAGTCCTTGGCGTGGCCCCAGTCGCGCAGCGCGTCGATGTTGCCCATGTACAGGCAGTCCTCCAATCCCTGCGCGATATTCGCCATCCCGCGCGTGATCTTGCGCGTCACGAAGGTCTCGCCGCGGCGGGGGCTTTCGTGGTTGAACAAAATCCCGTTGCAGGCATAAATGCCATAGGCCTCACGGTAGTTTACCGTGATCCAGTAGGCGTACATCTTCGCCACGGCATAGGGCGAACGTGGGTGGAAGGGTGTCGTCTCCGTCTGTGGAATCTCCTGCACAAGCCCATAAAGCTCAGAGGTTGACGCCTGGTAAAAGCGCGTCTTTTTTTCCAGTCCCAGAAACCGGATCGCCTCAAGCAGCCGCAGCGTCCCGTTGGCATCGACATCCGCCGTGTATTCGGGCGATTCAAAACTCACCGCCACATGGCTTTGCGCGCCAAGGTTATAGACTTCGTCCGGCTTCACCTCGCTGATCACCCGCGTTAGATTTGAGCTGTCCGTCAGATCGCCATAATGGAGGATCAGCTTCGGGTTCGGCTCGTGCGGATCCTGATAGATATGGTCGATCCGCTGGGTGTTTAAAGACGACGACCGGCGCTTGATGCCATGCACCTCGTATCCCTTTTCCAGCAGAAACTCCGCCAGATAAGACCCGTCCTGACCGGTGATGCCGGTGATGAGTGCGCGTTTGGTCATAACTTCACAATTCCAATCAAAATTTTGATGCGAGATGCAACGTACATTAACTTAGTTTTTAAACTGGCGGTTCGACAAAACGCGCAGCAATGAACTAATAGCCTTTATCGAAAACAGTTAACTTAGTCATTTCAGCATATCCAGCCTTTCTATAAGAAACGCCCAAAGGTCTGCCCAACTATCAACGTAGGGATAACTTATTTGTAAAGATTCCGATTTTTCCGGCTTCCACGTGTTTTGGGCCATGGCTAAGATTTCTCGCGCCCAAGACTCTGGTTCCGTGACTGGAAGAAAGCTAACTTGATGGTACTCTCCGACAGTCTCATGCGCATAGGCTAAGTCAGCAACCAAAAGTGGCTTGCCCCAAGCTTTCGCCTCAGAGATTGGCAGCCCCCAAGTTTCAAGCTTACTTGGAAAGACGATGGCCGATGCGCAACGGTACTGATTCTTCATCTGTTCGACTGTCTGGCGTCCAATGAACTTTACTCCTGGAACATTCTTGAACTTAGCATAGAGCCAACGAGAATAAACACTCTCATTCCCATCCAAGGTGACGCGAAATTCTACGCTGGATTGACCATCCTTCGCTATAAGCCGCATTGCCTCAAGTACGATTTCCACATTTTTAAACGCACGTGAAAGGGTTGGATAAAGTAGAATTACTTTGTCTCCCTCGGCATTTGAAGTAAGATCGTTTGCTGGCACCGAACGGACATCGGGATGTGCAACTAAAACTGAACTCACGCCATATTTCTGACTAAATAGATCCCGTAGCCATTGCTGCTGAACTATTACCAAGTCGTTGCGATGAATAAAGGCCCGATAAAGCCCGCCATAAAACTTGTTGAAGAGCCAGAGTTTGGGTTCCATCCGAGCCTCCCGAAAAGGCATTTTATAGAATGGAATTGCATTATGACAATACACTGCCTGGCGTTCAGATTTAACTCGTGGGGTTATATCATGAAAAGAAAACCAGAAATCAACACGAACGTTTTTAAAGAAATTGGCAAAACCATACCATTCCAACCAGACACGTCGAATCCAAGACCTCTTAGCTTCTGGAAAAGCTATTAGTTTAATCCTTGGCTCATCAATTAACTCTTCGCTGTGAACCAACGCTACGATTTCCCAATCGGAACTTAAATTAGTAGCAGCAGCGCGCAAGCAGTCACGCAAGACTGTCAGCATCCCTCCTTCAACTATGTTTACGGCAGAGATTACCATTCGTTTTTTCATACTTGAGCTTCCTTAACCATAGCGCTTTTTTTTATGTCCATGTCAGGAGTATGCGAAATTCAGATTTCGACGCACCTTAAAAGTGCTTACCAGCCGATAAATGATAATTGCAACAAGTACGGGGAATAATCCAGGAATGGCGGTTTGCTGTGCCGCAAACCAAATTACTAATATTGCAAAATGAAACTTGAATAGTAAAAATCCGTAGATTAGTTGCTTCTTACCCAAAGCTGTTTTCATTTTGTGTTGTAAAATACCCAGGAAAAACCCAATACAAATATGCAAGAAGGTAGCAATTACATGACCAAGTGTAAATATTGGCAGCGCAGGCATAAAGCCGGTTAGAACGTTGCCACCGTCCTTATAAAAATTATAAGTTCCTGCGGGCAGATACGAGTACGAAATATAGTCTTTACCACTATCAAACCAATCGCAGCCGAAGTAACATTCTGTTCTGTATGGCAGCGCTACCCCTTGAATTGTGCTTTCTGCGACGCTCCAAAGCAGTTGTGCCTGCAATGCGGCACGAACAAGGATAAAACCAATACCCTGCCCATCAATGATATATGAAATAGCTACGGTCAGCATAAGTAGGACCAGCATAAGTGTAGCACTTATATAGTGGCTGAATTTTAGACGAAAGTTTGTTGTCACACCAATTTTCACTATCAGCCAAGTATTTAAAAAGATTATGAACAGACTGAATTTTTGCCCCAGTATGAAAATACCAATAAGAAAATACGAAAATAAGATCAAGCGCATCGTGATCAAAGAGTCCCGTGTTCGCACCCGCCAGAGGTAAAGAAATGCAACAAAAAAGAAAGATTGAATAACCAATGACGGCAAAATTGATGTTCCAGTTGGCGCAATAGAACGCCAAAAGGTCACCCTATTGACGCCACGCAGCACCGGCCCGCCCGTTAACAAAAACACATAGAGTGCGATCGCTAAAACTGGGATCAGAAATAGAAGAATGATTATAAAATCTAATCTGGCGGGTAGCCGCAATGCGGGCACAGGAAATCGCAGACGATGAGCATAACTATAGCCCAAAACAGTCGATTCAATCCCGATCACGAAGAAAAACAGCATCAGCCAGAATGAGCCGTTGGCATTACCTGCAGCGCTGATCTCGATCATTTCCGCTCCGCTACTAATTATAGCGGCGCTCGCCAGTACGCCGATTCCATAATAAATTTGAAAGAAACTAGTTAAGGTAGCTGCTGTATTGTAGCGAGACAACAAGTATAGATATCTAGCCACCGCAAAGGCTGTCAATAAATAATGGAGGTCGAAGCCCCAGCTATAAGCGCTCCGCTCTAGCAACCAGAAAATTCCCGTTATAGTGACTAAAAAAGCCGCAATAAACATGCGTTCTTTCATGGGTTTATTCCGGGTTGAAAGAACTCTCATAACCGATACAATGTGCTAAGAGTTTCGTTTGAGTTGTGACCATCCTGAAGCGCATCATAAACTTGCTGCGCCATAAAAGGTGCTTTTCTATTTGATAACGTCAAATTAAGTGCCGCTGGGTAGGTTGTCGCATGATAAGCACATACGAAATCCTCGTTATAGTTTTCGTCCCAATCAATTGGCTTCTCCAATTGAACGCTAAGAAGCTCATGCAATTGAGCAGGATTTTCTACGCGCGCTACGCCTTTGTGGAAAGAGTAGAATACCTCACCATACAGAAACACTCTTTTTCGCAGCAGCAGCGCTTCGTAGCCAACAGTGCTTGTCAACGTAATGACCGCTTCCGAGTCGCGGATTAGTTTTTTAGTAGGCGCTTCTGGGTGTAAAACTCGTACGTTCGGCAGCGAGCGCAATCGCGAGTAGAAGTCGAGATTTGGGTAAGCCCAAGCGCTGACGTGATCTTTGACGTAAAGCCTGAGACCTTCAGGCAGGTTGAACGCGATATTGCGTATGACCTCATATTCGTCGAGGTAAGTGCCCGCAAGTATCGATGTGGATGCCTCAGGGTGAAAGTGAAGTGGATAAAGCAAGAAGCGCTCTCCATGCACCGGATCTTGGTAGAGTTTCTTGACCCGGTTGGAACGCAGCCTACGCTTTACGTTGCGTAGAAAAAGCCCAAGATGCGTCAGTAACGGGTTCCCAATCTGAAAGTTGACGGTTCGGCTGTCGCCAATATGACGCATTAAAGCTAATAAGCGCCCAATGCGTTCTCGTTTAAAATACCGACTGACTATGGAGAGGTTGTCCAGTCCGTTCGTTTTCATATAGTCTGGCGTAATAGTTTCTATTTTCGAAATATAGTTCCGCACCCAGGCTCGTGTTTCTTGGTCTGGGGTGATTTCACCGTCTTGGATCGCGCGAAATGTGGCTAATAATTCGACATCATTTAAGGGGTCAGAAGTGAGAGAGAAGCGCCCAGGTAATCTTGAGCCACCAATGCCCACATACTTTACTCCATATCGCTGGGCAACCAAAAAAGAAAAATGTGAGAAGCAGTTGGAAACATTCTCATAGAGAACTATTTTTATATCATATTCTTCATAGATTCTTTCGAAAAAGCTTAATAATGCACTTTTCAATCGATCAAAGTAATCAATATTAGTCCCTGCACCCCAAATACCATAGGCTTGCGATCTTTCAAAGTCTGAAAGTAAAGCTGAGTTCAGATTGAAATTGGCGTATCGCTCAAGAATTTCATAATCAGTTTCGTGGTTGCTAAAGAAATCAGAGAACTCGTGAATGTCGGCGAACTTTAGGTCGTCAAGCCCATTTTCGCGACGAGAAAAATTACTATCTACTGCGACCGTAACCTTCGCTCCATCGCCATGTAATAAACCAACTAATGCCTTAAAGAAATGGTGGTAGTTTGGCGCGCTATTTGAAAGTAGTAGTATGCTCATGGCGTTACTCTTTTCCGTCGTCTCATTCTATCTTTTTCCTAGTCGATGGCAATTTTTGCCAAGCCACTAAAGTTCCACTCAAGGTTTTATCCTTAAATAGGCTATAGTCTTAATTATAAGTACTGCAATGAAAGATGCATTCAGAGAGAATAGCACCGAGATCCCTGAAAGTGAATTCGATAGTACCCATACCAATCCAGTAAAAGTTGCCAATGCGACTATATGGCTCAATACTATGATAATTATCATTCCGCGCGCGTACAGGGCATAATGTGGGATCATGCTAAGGGCGTTGATAGCCGTCATCGATAGTATCCACGGGTACAGTCCTATTTCGTCATTGTAGATCGAGTTATCGATCCATAGCAAGAGGTAGGGCAAGAGAAGCCAGCTCGCGGCTCCAAAAGCTAAACAAAAAGCAATGGTTTGCAATAACGATTTTCGAACTAGCTTCATTGCAAGGTCGTCGTCCTTCTGGTGAAAATATTGGATGAGCTTTGGGTAGGTGTATGAAAATACGCCTGCGTCCAAGAACGTCAGAAGTGAGCTTGCAACGCCAAAGTATAGGACATATGCTGCTAGCATCTCATGTCCGCCCAAGGCATCCAGCCAATATCGGTCGGTCGTATGGATCGCTCTAATTGCAAGCGTACCAACTAGAAAGCCAACACTGATCCCTATGCCTTTTCGAAGCCAGCGCCAATCGATTGGCTGATCCCAGCCTCCAAAATTATGTTGCTTCAACCTCCAATAGCCTAGTCCCGCCGCAACAAATCCACCAATGGCCCAGAATGCAAAAACTATATGCAATTGCCGACTATCTTCAAAGGAAACCAAAACGCCCACTAGAGCTATGACCCAGCTCCCTTGTCGGAAAAATAAGACTACACTCCCAAATAGTTGATCTTTCAATACAATAAGCAGCCGAAAAATCTCTTGGTTAAAGTGTTCTAATATAACAATGGGGGCTAGCCATAATAGCAAGTCGCTAGACCAACCAATATTATACAAAAATACGATTCCAAGTGGCAGAACTGCAACGTATAGAATGCTACAAAGTGCCAATTGTCCTTTCAACAGATTGCCCCGTTGATGGGATTCAAGGCGCAGTATTTCACGGCTTGTAAATGTGTAATAATCTAGGCCTGCAGCCATTGCCACAAAACCGACCGTCGCGGTAAATAGACCGTACTTACTGACCGCCTCTGCATCAAGATACTTCGCAATAATAAAAACAAAGAGAAATCTTGTGAATAACGTCACCGTCCGCAAACCGATATTTAAGACTTTTTCAGAAATGTCTGTCATTTCGCATATGCCTAGTGACTAATTAGTCTTGAGTATGTTCGGGCGGGGAAAGCGCCGATATTGACCAACATTAAAGCTCGTTCTGCTCTTTTTTTGTACAACATTGTAGCACTACACCTCAATTCGACGTTAGTATTTTTGATTTTTTTGGTTATCTGTACGGCTCCGGCTGACATCTTGTGCCCGTTTACGCAATGACTGCTAGTAACTCAACCGATGAACTAGAACCGCCCCTTGTTTGCCGGAGATCCAGAAGTAAGGACACTGGATTATGGGAATGACGAAAAACGGAACACGCTATCCAGAGGAGCGGCGCGCGCGAGCGGTGCGGATGGTTTGGGGTCACGAGAGCGAATACCCGAGCAGATCGGCGGCAATATTGTCGATCTCTCAGAAAGCTGGGTGCAGCAGGGACAGCTTGCGCATCTGGATCAAGCAGCATGAAACAGATACCGGCAACCGCGCTGGCGCGACAACGGCTGAGCAAGATCGCATCAAGGAACTTGAGCGCGAGAACCGGCAGCTGCGTCAGGCAAACGAGATCTTGAAGAAGGCATCTGCTTATTTTGCGCACGCGGAGCTCGACCGCCCGTTTCACAAATGATTGCCTTCGTAAAAGACTTTCGTAGGGAGCATAGGGTCGAGCCGATCTGCCGCGTTCTGCAAATCGCCCCGTCAACTTACTATGAGCGCTTGGCCATTGGGTAATCCCCCCCGATATTAAGGGGGTGCGGAAGTAGAATTTTCTCGGCAGGATGAACGAGGAGATTCCGATGAAGAAGACACGATTCACAGAAGCCCAGATCATGGCTGTGCTGCGCCAGATGGAGG
>Ga0207891_1001199_pt1 | contig 12824 bp, 7 predicted proteins | sample LinPmetageLP50_FD_184061 | JGI IMG/M metagenome (GOLD analysis project Ga0207891, IMG submission 184061) | Marine viral communities from the Pacific Ocean - LP-50 (SPAdes) | ecosystem: Environmental > Aquatic > Marine > Oceanic | place: Pacific Ocean | collected 2011-08-27 | reverse complement strand
TAAGCGTAATAGGGTGAGTAAATGCTAAGTATTCTGCATGTAAATGTAATCGTTCGGCTTTTTGCCCGTAATGTGTGTCGCCTATAATTGGCATGTTTAAACCTAAGCTGTGCGCACAATGCACTCTTAATTGATGAGTTCGCCCTGTTTTAGGGTATAACTGTAATCGGGTAATATTGTTGTTACGCTCTAAAACCTGCCAGGTAGTAAGTGATTGCTTACCGTGTGTGTAACACACCATTTGGCGCGGTTTATCATCAAAGTCTAGCACTAAGGGCAAATCAATTACTCCGCTATCCTCAGCTACGTTACCATTAACTAATGCTACATAACGTTTATCTATGGTGCGTTCAATAAACTGCTTTTGCAGTGCTTTGTGCACGCGTTTATTAAGTGCAATCATCAATAACCCAGAAGTCGACATATCTAATCTGTGTACAATTAGTGGCCCTGATGCCTCTGGAAACTGCGTTTTTATGCGCATATAAACTGAGTCATCAATATTAACGCCAGGCACTGATAAAAACTCAGCGGGCTTATTTACCACAAGTAAGTCGTCATCTTTATAAACAATACTTAAATCTTTACCCTGAGCTGGGTTGATAAGTAGCGGGTTATCTTCAACATCTAAACCCTTTAGCATATGCCCAAGTATTGGTTGGCATTTACTGTAACAAGAAGGGTAGTAATTCTTATGCTGCCTAATTGCTGATTTAGGTGCTGCTCCCCACCAAAACTCTGCCATAGCAAGTGGCTTTAAGTCATGTTTATAGGCGTATTGTAATAATTTAGGCGCTGCACAATCGCCAGCACCCGAAGGAGGAGTGTGCTCAGGTAATGCTGCAAAAATAGCATTTAAATCTGTAGTTTCACCATTTGCATTTAAAAATTGGTACTGTGCAAATAGCTTTATTTGTAAGCTTTTAGAAAGTGTTTTACGGCGCTTTTTTAAATGAGCAATTTCATTAGAAATATTGATGTGTGTTTGCTGCAGTGACTCGATTATATTTTGCCAATAGGATTTAAGTGCCAGCAGTTGCTTTTTTTCTACGATGCTTTGCCCTGCAAGCTTATTTTTTAACTGCTCAAAATCACTTTCGCTAAGTTCTAATTTGCCTTCGGTACGTTGTATTTTTCGCTGCTGACGACCGGCTTGCATTACTGCCTGTTGAGCTAATAGCGCTTGCTGGTAGCTCTGTGTTGCATCATCAAGTTTGCTATTAACTTCAAGCAGTTGTTCACTATTTTCTAATTGCTCAATTTGAGCATTAATATCGTTAATTATTTTACTTTGAGCCAAATAGCTATCGTCTTGAAGTTGCATGCTAGAAACAGGCGGCACAAAGCTAATATTACCTTTATCACCTTCAATTTGTCCCGAATAAGCACTTAAAAAGCCTAATTGTTGCTTAGCATTTTGCACCACTAAAACCCCAAACATTTTACCTGCATTTTCTGCTTTTAAATGCGCTAACGTTTCAAGCTGTTGCTGTAATTGTTTAGTGGCTGCTACAGCTAATGGTTGCGGCTCGTAATAAAAAGGGAAAGTAAACTTTTCAGGAAGCGCGAGAGCATCAATATTTTGAGAAAATAATGTAAAGCAAGAAGCAGAATTTGACATAGAAGTAAGAGAAAAGCATTCAGTAAAATAATTGAGCGCATAATAACATATTCATAGTTAAGCCACTAAAAATCTCGCACCCGCATATTCATAAACACTTTAAAGCGGACATTCATGTTTTATGTATCAGTATGGGGTCGCAGCAAGCATAGGCGTTTGTTAGTAAAGTCTCAGTAGTAATATATTTATCATTATCAAAATATTTAAGCTTATCGATTCTCAATAATTGAGCGCATTTCGAAACGATGACTTACCTGATAGATCAGAGACGAAAAATCAATTTACAGAATAACTGAATATTTAGGAGTTCTATATTATGAGTCAAAATATCGCAAGTTTTATCACTAAAACCCTCGAACAAGCAGGCGTAAAACGTATTTGGGGAGTAACTGGCGATTCACTTAACGGCATTAGTGAAAGTCTGCGAAAAATGGGAACAATTGAATGGCTAGGTACGCGACATGAAGAAGTTGCCGCATTTGCAGCTGGTGGCGAAGCACATTTATCAGGCGAGCTTGCGGTGTGTGCGGGTTCTTGCGGGCCAGGTAACCTTCATTTAATTAATGGCTTATTTGATTGTCAGCGCAATAATGTACCAGTATTAGCAATTGCCGCACATATTCCTTCATCTGAAATTGGCAGTAGTTATTTTCAAGAAACCCATCCGCAAGAATTATTTAAAGAATGCAGTGTGTATTGTGAAATGGTGTCGAGCCCTGAGCAAATGCCGTACCTGCTAGAAACAGCAATGCGACAAGCAATACTAAACAAAGGCGTGAGTGTACTTGTGCTACCTGGCGATATTGCATTAAAAGATATGCCTAAAGCTATTAAGCCGAAATGGAACGTGCCAAAGCCAGCAACTTATACCCCCGCTTTATCTGATATTGAAGCAATGGCGACTCATCTTAATAAAAGTAAAAAAGTAACCTTATTGTGTGGTGCTGGTTGTAAGGATGCCCACGACGAAATTGTTGCGCTAGCCGAAAAATTACAAGCACCGATAGTGCATGCCATGCGCGGTAAAGAATTTATTGAATACGATAATCCTTACGATGTTGGTATGACCGGATTTATTGGCTTTGCATCGGGCTATCATGCAATGCAAGAAGCCGATACGTTATTAATGATTGGTACTAGTTTTCCTTATCGTGCTTTTTATCCCGAAAATACCACCATATTGCAAATTGATAATCAGGCTGCGTCACTCGGGCGACACGTGCAAATTGACTGTGGCGTGTTAGGGGATACTAAAAACTCAGTGGCCACACTGCTTGATTATATTAAAGGTGAACGGACAAGTTCGCACTTACAAAAATGTGTTAAAAATTACAAAGAGTCTCGACAAGATCTTGATGAACTTGCCAGTGGCAAAACCTCGCAAAACTTAATTCACCCGCAATACCTAACGCGTTTACTCAACGAGCAAGCAGCTGACGATGCTGTTTTTACTTGTGATGTAGGTACGCCAACAGTGTGGGCTGCGCGTTATTTATCAATGAATGGTAAGCGTCGCTTAATTGGCTCGTTTAATCATGGCTCTATGGCAAATGCGATGTCGCAGGCAATGGGGGTTCAATCTGTTGATAGAGACCGCCAAGTCATTGCAATGTGTGGTGATGGTGGCTTTTCGATGTTAATGGGGGATTTAATCTCACTTAAGCAGCTTAATTTACCAATAAAGATTGTTGTTTATAATAATCGCTCACTTAGTTTTGTGGCTATGGAAATGAAAGCCAGTGGGTTTTTATCAAGCGATACCGATTTAGAAAACCCAAGTTTTGCTAACATTGCACAGGCCTGCGGCTTAAAAGGGATTCATGTGGATGACCCTGAAAAATTACCATCGGCAATGAACGAGATGATGAACCACTCAGGACCTGTTGTTTTAGAAGTCGATACAGCAAAACAAGAGCTTTCAATGCCGCCGCAAATCAAATTAGAGCAAGCAAAAGGCTTTAGCGTTTACATGATGAAAGCGCTGATAAATGGCAAAGGAAACGAGATTGTAGAGCTTGCCAAAACTAACTGGTCACGCTAGTTAGTTACTTCCCTATTGAGTATTTTAGCTCAATAGGGAAGTGCCAAGTAATAATCCTCACTATCATCTTTTATTATTAATAAGCTAAGGCTGCTGTTTGTAAGTGATTGAACCGAAATAGAAAACCATATATGGTTTATCATTAAATTAATAAAAGCACGCATAAAATACCTCTACTCATAGAGGGAACAGAGCAATAATGAAATGGAAATCGGTTTTACTGTCGCTGGCTGTTTTATGGCTTATTCAAGCTCAGCAAAGCAGTTTACGCACCAGTGAATACGCAAATATCTAGCCTATTGCAAGTAAATTCAACGCAGTTAGCGCTGAAAATAGCTGCTTGAGATAGATTTATTATCCAGAGTTTAGGTTATTTAGAAAGCGCTGAACTGTTTTTACGTTGGAATCACTATGAGGTTTTTGAGTTTGACTCAAGTGCAATGTAATGAGCTAAAACATTTAGCATTGGCCTCAATTGCTACTTGGTAGTTGTTTTTAGTTTAATGTTTTACTCGCTTTACTCAATTAAAGTAAAGCGAGCGCTCAGTATCAGTTACAAACTCTTTTTAGGCGGTAGGGCTACGTTTGCAAATATTAGCCCTGCAACAAGCGACATAAATATTAAAAACGTTTGCTGGCCTATATGCTCTGCGTATATAAAGTCTTGGCCTTCAATGAGTGAGTTTAAGCCAATATAGGTTTTGCTACCTGGTACTAATACAATTAAGCCTTGCATGGCCACAATAGAAGCCGGCGCATTAGCAACACGGTTAAACAAGTTACTAAATATACCTACCGATAAAGCACCCACAAACGTACCTAACGTGTAATCAAGGTACATAGCCGAGCCAATACTGGTGCCATACGCTATAAAGCCTGATGCAATAGACCAAACAGCGTGCTTAAGTTTGGTTCTAAAAATAACGATTAAGCTGCTACAAAGTAAAAATATGGCGAGCCATGCTGTCCACTTTGGTAATGGTTCAGGTTGTACAAAGTCAGCTTGCCCAAAGAGTGCAAAGCCAATGCCTATGCCAATAAAACCGCCAAAATAGAGTTTAAATAACAGCATAAACGAGTCCATGACTCTTGCTGTACCCGACACTAAATGCCGCGCTGCAAGCTCTGCTAAGCCAAGCGCAAGTGCTAAACCGGGTATAAACACAATAATGGCCGAAAGTACCACCAAGCGTATGTTTATTTCAGGTGTTATGTATACGCTTACTGCACAGGCAAGTATGGCCGATATTATTGCTACTAATGGCTCAAGCATATGTGCTACGCGTTTTGAGCGCCCAGACCAAAGCACAAACACATAAACAACTAAAGTAAGAAGCGATGACCAAATAACATCAGTCCAGCTAGTACCCATTAACATTGCAAACGCACCACCAGAAGTTGCAAACGCAACGCCCGTAACAAGTTTATTGTATGGGTTTGGCATTACAAAAATAGCGTCTAGTTGCGCATCAACTTCTTGTAAACTTAGCTTGTCGTCAAGCATTTGGTTTACAAGGTCGTCGGTGTCGGCAAGTGAGCCTAAATCGTGATCGCCAGGGTCTACACGTGCAACATGGGTATATTCGTCTTCGTGGCCATCGGTCCAAATAACAAACGTTACAGAGGTTGGCGACATAACAAACGACGATTTAAGTCCTAAGTATGTAGCCACTTCCATGAGGTGAGCTTCTAGGCGGTAAGCAGGCGTACCATATTTGTGAAGCATCTTACCCAATTTAACGATAAATTTGCGTTTTTCTGTAAAGGTTGCAGTTTTCAAATCTTTTTGGACCAAATATTGCGATAACTAAGCTAAAAATATAGACAATACAGCTAAAAATGCCCACGTTTGATGGGCGCGATTTTAAACACTAATTGGTGTGTGTCTAGTCATTTTTAATCTAATTTTTTATTTTTTTCGGCTATCCATTGCGACATGTATTGAGTGCTGCGCATTGTATGATGTTTGAGCATTTGGCCTGTGAAGTTTTTTTCGCGATGAGCGTTTAAATCACTACTTATTGAATCGACTTTTTGAATTAACGCAGCGCTCAATAGTGCTTTGTTGTACAGCGTATTAAGTAGTGTGCTGCCATCTTGCTGCGCTTGCTCAAAGTCACTTTGATTGGTGTACATTTCAATGGCAGCACTGGCAAAGTCATCGGCGGTGTTGGCTATTTTCCCCGGCCATGGTAAATCGTTATGCATGCCCTCTGCGCCAATATTGGTGGTAACGCTGGGTGTTCGCATAATCATGGCTTTAAGCAATTTACCTTTAATCCCTGCACCAAAGCGCAGTGGTGCTAAACATACGCGTGCGCTTTGCATTACATCAAACGCATTATCGGCCCAGCCTTTTATTAAAAACCCTGTTTTAGGGTTATTTAGTGCCGTGGCTTTTGGTGGTGGATAAGAGCCATAAATATGTAGTTCTGCTTTTGGTAGCTGCTTGCGAATAAGAGGCCATATTTTTTGTAGGTAAAGTACAGCATCCCAGTTTGGTGCGTGCCTAAAGTTACCTATGGTCATAAAGTGCTGGCGCTGCTCAAACGTTTTTGTACTTGTAGGCAGTGAGCTTAAATCGACCATAAACGGTAAATGGTGTAATAAGTTTGGCTCTATTTTAAATACGCTATTTAGTAGGCTCATTTCATAACTTGAAATAATTAAGCTTAGGTCGCAGCGTAAAATAGCGGCAATTTCGCGTTTTGCTATGTCTGAGTGTAAATCGCTGGTTGTAAAATCACGCTCACCTTTAAACGCTTCGTGGCGAGCATTACGCAGACATTGTAAATCTTCGGTGTCTAAAATTTTAATTGCATGAGGGCAATGTTTATCAACGCGCCAGCCAAATTGTTCTTCCATCATAAAACGGTCAAACATGACTATATCTGGATTATAGGCTTTAACGTATTCGTCAAAGCTATCGCAGTTTAGTGCAATGCTTTGGCTGGTTATGCCAAAGTCGTCAAGATTTACCATGTGGTCGGTGCGCTGCGCGGGCGTTGCAAATTCAACGTCCCAGTTTTGCGCTCTAAAGGCATTTAATAACGACATCATGTGCGTTCCCGCAGCAGACGAATTTGGCTCTGGCCATACGTAGCCAATTACCAGCACTTTTTTCATTGGCTAGAATCTCTAATTTGTAAGTTTACATTTACCAGTGTTTTTACTGGCGGGGCTGTATTTTGTAGTAGCTCTTGCAGTATTAAAAGGCACCGCTTGGCTATATCAGTTGTACTTATAGCCACAGTGGTTAAGTGATCATTTATAACCGCGCTATTAGGAATATGGTGGCAACTCACCACTTTAATACAGTGATGTGTTAATGAGTTAATAGCAGCAATAACACCTTGAGCAATAATATCGTTTGCACACACCACAGCGTTTAATGTTGGGTTGTGTTTATATGCTTCTATAAATGCATTTTTAGCGCTAAGGGCTGCGTTTACTGCGCAGTGAATGGGTGCTAATGGTGTAATGCTGTGCTGCGCGCAAGCGGTATTAAAGCCACTTTGCAGTGCTTGTGAATCACTTAAAGTAAGTTCACTGCTTATAAATGCTATGTTTGTCACGCCTTGTGCGAGTAAATGCATACTGGCTACGTGGCTGGCTTTTTTATAGTCGGGTAATACACACGGAGCTGCGCTAAAGGGCACTTCACTCATTAAGGTAATTACTTTGTGTTGCGCGCTGAGCGCATCAAGCCATTTGGGGCAAGTATTAGCAACGGGGCAAATAATAAATGCAGCTGCGTTGTATTCTTTTAAGTTTTTAACTGCGTTTGCTTGTAGCTCAAGACTATTATTACTGCTTACAATCATGGCTTGTAAGCCATTGTCGTTTAACAAAAGTTGTAAGCTGGTAGCAAGGTGTGCCATAGCTGGGTTAGTTAAATCATTTATTACTATGGCCACTAAGTTAGAGCGTTTTGAGCGCATAGCAGCGGCATCACGATTATAAACGTACCCTAGCTCATCTATCGCTTTGAGTATTTTTTGTTTACTTTTATTGCCCACTTTATCGCTTTGGGTAAGTACCAAGGATACGGTTGATTTTGATACACCAGCACGCTCTGCAACATCAAAAATGGTGACTGATTTGGCTTTGTTATGCATTGTATTTTAAGTACCGCAGTGGTGAATAAATAGCGCTGTAGTTTAGCTTAATCAGCACTATTAAGTCATCTTTTAGAGGTGTTTAACTTACCTTAATACTTTATGAACAAAGCAAAACGTGTTTATATACGCCTATAAGAGTAAAAAATAACAAAAGGATAAAAACATGAGCGCTTTTAGGCTGTTAGTTGTCTTTATTTGTTGTGCGGCATTAGTCCCAACAAGTTACGCCGAGCAGGGCTATCAAACCCCATCACCCGAACTTGCAGCATTGGTTGACGCTAAGTTAGCACCCACTAGTTACTTATCGAGCGATGGCCAGTGGCTAGCGCTTTTTGAGCGCAAACGTGTAGTAACCCTTGATGAACTTGCAAAAGAAGAGCTTAAGCTTGCAGGTATTAAGCTAAACCCCGCTAATTTTTCGCGCTCTCGTGTGAGTGCCAAATTTAGTGCCGTGGAGCTTAAGCATGTTCAAAGCGGGTCGGTTATTAGCATTAACAACTTACCTAATGGCATTATCCGCTCACCTAAATGGTCATCTAATAGTAAATATTTAGCCTTTGTTGTTGAGCAACCAACCCAAGCCAACTTATGGCTTTACAGCGTTGAAACCAAACAAGCAAAAGAGTTAACTAGTGCTGCGTTAAATTCGGTACTAACTGCATCGCCATATAAATGGCTGCCAGATAGCAGCGCCATTGTTGCAAATCTTGCTGTTAATTTTGGTAAACCAAGGCTTGAAAATAACAGCCAAAATGTAGTGCCTGTTATTCAACAAAGTACTGGCGAAAAAGCGCCAGCACGTACTTACCAAAATTTATTAACCAGCCCGTTTGATGAATCACAGTTTAAGTTTTACGGGCAAGGGCAATTGGCTTACATAACGCTTGATGGCAATACTCAAGCAATAGGTAGCCCTTCTTTATTTAAATCGTTTTCAGTATCACCTGATTCTACCAATATTTTAGTTGCCGGTATTAATGAGCCGTTTTCGTATCAAGTGCCTTACAGCCGCTTTGCAAGCACGTGGCAAATATGGGGCATGCGCGGCTATGCATTAGCAGAGCTGGCAAAACAGCCACTTGCCGATAATATTCCACAAGGTTACGACAGTGTACGCACTGGCCGCCGTGATTTTGAATGGCGAGCCGATCAAGGTGCTGAAGTTATTTGGGCCGAGGCGCAAGATGGCGGCGACATGAAAACCGACGTTGAGCATCATGATTATGTTTACAGCTTACGTGCACCATTTAAACGCGAGCCTAAATTATTTGCCAAAGTAGAGCGCCGTTATGCGGGAATGGAGTGGGGCAACGAAAACGTAGCAATGCTGACAGACTGGCGCTTTAGCGATCGCCAAGTACGTACTTACATAGTGCAACCACGAAATGCCGACAGAAACCGCGTGCTATTTTCAGAGCGTAGTTACAACGATGCGTACAAAGACCCGGGTAATGCCATTTACGAGCGCAACGATTTAGGCGCAAACGTAATTAAAATTGTAGGCGGGCGTTATATTTACCTGCGCGGTAATGGTGCTTCAGAGCAAGGTAATGTGCCGTTTTTAGATAGGTACGATGTTAAAACAAATAGCAGCAAGCGTTTATGGCAATCAGAAGCGCCATACTATGAGCGTGTTCGTGCACTACTTGATGACGAAGGTGAGCGCTTTATTACTATTCGCGAATCTAAAACTGAGCAACCTAACTTTTTTATACGTGATTTAGATAACGACACGTTAACGCAACTAACGACATTTGAGCATCCGTACCCTGCATTTAAAGGCGTAACTAAAGAGCAATTACGTTATAAACGCGACGACGGCGTTGAGCTTTCGGGCACGCTTTATTTACCACCAGGGTACGATAAAACACAAGGCCCGTTACCGGTACTTATGTGGGCTTACCCACTTGAATACAAAGATAAAGCGGTTGCATCGCAAGTACGCGAATCGCCTTATGCGTTTACCTACATTGGTTATTGGGGCCCAATGCCTTACCTTGCTAAAGGTATTGCCGTGTTTGACGACCCTAAAATGCCAATAGTGGGTATTGATGGCAGCGAGCCAAACGATAACTTTAGAAAGCAGTTAGTATCAAGTGCGCAAGCAGCTGTTGATGTATTAGTTAAAAAAGGTATTGCCGATAAAAACAAAATAGCCATAGCAGGGCACTCGTATGGTGCATTTATGGTTGCTAACTTATTGGCTCATAGCGATTTATTTAAAACAGGTATTGCTCGCAGTGGCGCGTATAACCGCACATTAACGCCGTTTGGTTTTCAAGGAGAAGAGCGTGATTTTTGGCAAGCACAAAGTGTGTACGCTAATATGTCGCCGTTTTTCCATGCTGAAAAAATTAACGAACCAATGCTAATGATCCACGGCCAAGAAGATCCTAATTCAGGAACCTTCCCAATGCAAAGTGAGCGCATGTACGCAGCCCTTAAAGGTTTAGGTAAAGATGCTCGCTTAGTAATGCTCCCTTATGAAGCACATGGTTACCGTGCGCGTAAAAGCTTATTACATGTGTTGTGGGAACAAGAACAGTGGTTAGATAAGTATTTGTTAAATGATACAGCAGAGCCAGTAGAGGTTATTACTGACCCCGTGGTAAGTGCTGGTCAATAGTAATAAAAATGAGTAAGCAACAGCGCGGCTACTTATAGCCGCGTTTTTGCTTTTAATATGAGAGTAAATTAATGATTGATGTAGCAGCACTTGCGGTTTTTATTCCTACGTTCTTTTTTGTGTCGATAACGCCTGGTATGTGTATGACCCTTGCCATGACACTCGGTATGAGCATTGGCGTGCGCCGCACATTATGGATGATGATAGGCGAGCTGTTAGGTGTCGCAAGTGTTGCCATAGCTGCGGTATTAGGTGTTGCAAGCGTAATGCTAAATTACCCAGATGCGTTTGCTATTTTAAAGTGGGTAGGCGGTGCGTACTTAATTTATATTGGCGTTAACATGTGGCGAGCCAAAGGAAAAATGTCGGTCGATACCTCAAAACCAAGTGACGTAAGTAGGAAGTCGTTATTTACGCAAGGTTTTGTAACCGCAATTGCTAACCCTAAAGGGTGGGCGTTTATGATTTCACTACTGCCACCCTTTATAAGTGTTGAGCATGCTGTAGCCCCTCAGCTTTTAGTATTGCTTGGTGTTATAATGACCACCGAGTTTTTAAGTATGTTAGCTTACGCAACAGGCGGTAAAAGCTTACGTTTATTTTTAAGCCGTGGTGATAATATTAAATGGATGAACCGTATTGCTGGTAGCTTAATGGGGTTAGTTGGAATTTGGCTTATTTTTGGTTAGCTCAAAAAGTGGTTGATATTGTCAATTAATTTGTTATAGTTGACTTTGTCATCTATTTAACGCTTAAGGCATGCCCAAATATGAGTACACCCGTATCAGCAAACCCAGTAATGGTTGAGCCTAAAAAAACACCTGTAATTTATAAAATACTGGTTATGGTAAGTATTATTACCTTAATTGGCGGTACTCTAACTGGCATTATGACTTATGTGAATGTGGGTGTTACAGAGCATTTTTATGCAGATTGGTTTACCTCATTTATAAGTGCAGTATTGGTTATGGCGCCTGTTGGTTTTGTAATGATGACCTTAATGCATAAGCTAGTTAATAAGTTATTGCCTAGTAGTAGCGAGCTAAAACGTAATTTAGTGATTAGTGTTTTTATGGCGCTGATCATGGAGTCGGTTATGGCGTTTGTTACCGCTACTAATAATATTGGCTATGCAGATATGCGTGTATTTGTAACTGGATGGGTTGAAGGGTTATTAGCCGCATTACCAATAGGTTTAACTATAATGCTGATAATGTCGGTTACGGTAAAACCTAAAATAGAACGCTTTTTAAAAAGCTAATAACAAAAAAGAGCCATTGGCTCTTTTTTGTTATTTAGTGTTTACCTGCTCTTTAAATTGCACGATTCAAAAAAGGTGCTGTTCGGCTTATTTTAGATTGGGCTACCTCTGGAGGTTTCCCTTGCGCTACAATTAAGCCGCCTTCTTCGCCAGCACCGGGTCCTACATCAATAACCCAGTCACTATTACGGGCTACTTGCATATCGTGTTCAACCATAATAACGGTGTTGCCAGCATCCACTAATTTATTTAACTGCGACATCAGCATTGATACATCCGATGGGTGCAGGCCTGTAGTTGGCTCATCAAGAACATAAAGTGTGTTACCGCGCTGCGCACGTTGAAGCTCTGTTGCTAATTTAATACGCTGCGCTTCACCGCCCGAAAGCTCAGTGGCAGGTTGCCCTAAACGTAAATACCCAAGACCTACTTGCATAAGTGCATCGAGTGATCGCAGTATTGCAGGCTCATTTTCAAAAAAGGTATATGCCGATTCAACCGTTAAATTTAGAATATCGCTGATGTTTTTATCACGATATGTAACCTCAAGTGTTTGCTCGTTATAACGTTTGCCATGACACACTTGGCAAGGTGAATAAACGCTAGGTAAAAACAGCAGCTCTATACTCACAAAGCCAACGCCTTCACAGTTTTTACAGCGACCTTTAGCAACATTAAACGAAAAGCGACCAGCATCGTAACGGCGCTCTTTCGCTTTTTGGGTAGAAGCAAATAGTTTACGCACATGATCAAATAAACCCGTATAGGTAGCTAAGTTTGAACGAGGGGTACGGCCAATCGCTTTTTGATTTACGGTAATCAGGCGGCTTATATTATTTATTCCTTCAATGATTTTTCCGCTGGTGTGTGTTTGCAGCTCTTGTTCGAGTAAGTCGGCTTCGTCGGTTGGCGCTTCCGTTATTATTTTTTGCCCAAGTGCTTCGTAAACAAGTTCTACTAACGCTTGGCTTACTAAACTTGATTTACCAGAGCCCGAAACACCAGTAACGGTTGTCATAACACCTAGTGGAAATTCTGCATTGAGTTTTTTAAGATTGTTACGCTCAATATCTGCCAATTTTAACCACGCTTTTGGCTGCCTTTGCTCCTTTTTTTGCGCGCTGTTTTGAGTTGACTCTTGACTGGCGTTTTTA
>Ga0207891_1001191_pt1 | contig 12869 bp, 11 predicted proteins | sample LinPmetageLP50_FD_184061 | JGI IMG/M metagenome (GOLD analysis project Ga0207891, IMG submission 184061) | Marine viral communities from the Pacific Ocean - LP-50 (SPAdes) | ecosystem: Environmental > Aquatic > Marine > Oceanic | place: Pacific Ocean | collected 2011-08-27 | reverse complement strand
TATAATATTGAATAGCTTCATTTATATATTTTTCAGTAGACTTCTTAAGTCCAGCAGATAATTTCTCAGATTCTTTAAAAACAGACTCTTTGATATTTACAGCGATAGTTTTCATTTTCAGTAGTTTATAATAAAGATAAAAATTTTAAATAATTTATTCTTCCAAAGCCTTAAAAAACCTATTTTCATAATTTCCCAGTAACTCTGGATGAAAAATGGATACCAGGTCTTTTAATACCAAATCTGGACGTTGCGGGCCTAATTCAAAATAAAGTACACCCCCTGTTTCTCCTTTGGTTAGGCTTACGCTGTAGACATTTTTATTCTGTACGGCTTCAAACTGTTCATAATGCTGAGATTCTTTTAAAAGTTGCGTGTAAGAAGTGTATTGTCCCGCACTAATCCAATAATCGGCATCCTGGGCTTTGTCTAACACATTTTCAAAAGATAAAGCCATACTTCCATTCCCTTGTGTATCGGCATAGACATAATTTGCATTGGCATCTTTAATAAATTGGGCTTGCCACGAATTTCCGTGGGGTAAATACCACTGGTCTTTAAACATAGCGCCGCTTAATACTTTAGGCGTTTCTGCTGCCGACTTTGCTAATTCTTTGGCTTCAGTATAATCCGTTTCTATTTTATTAAAAATCTTTTCAGCTTCGTCTAATTTATCATAAAAAACGCCAAAGAATTTAATCCATTCCGCCTTTCCCAGCGGAGTTTTTTCAGTCCAGTCGCCGTTGTACATCACTGGAATTCCGGTTTTTTGAATGGTTTCAAATGTTTTATTGTTTCCGTCAATTGCAAAACCAATCACCACTTCTGGATCCAGATCAATAAGAACTTCGGTATTTATATTTTCATTTTTCCCCAGCTCTTTAATTTTTCCTGAATTGATCAATTTCCTGGTTTTTTCTGAAGAAATATAATTAAGACCTGGAAATCCTTTTAAGCTGTTTTCTTCATTTAAAGCTTCCAATGCCGGAATATGCGTGGTAGAAGTCACTACCATTTTTTCTATCGGAATTTGCACTTTTTTATCATAATCTAAACCGGAAGGAATTTCAGTATTTTCTTTAGTTAATAAATAGGTGAAAGCTTTTTCGGCATCGGGCCAGGCGGTTTCTATTTTTAAAATATAATAATCTCCAAAATCACTGATGCTGAAATTAGTAGCGTGTTTTAACTCAACTGAATCTTGAGGTTCTTCTGAACCATTATTTTTATCTTTTTGCTCGTTTTTACAGGCGGAAAATACTAGGAAAAGGAGTAGAAGATTAAGTGCTTTTAGAGTCTTTATTTTCATTTTATGGTAGTTTAAAAGAATTGAATTTATATAATGCTATCCTCATTTAGCCCCTAAATAAATTACGGGGCAAGCTCTAAAACAAGTTCAGGATGACGAAAACTTTTATATAGAATATTATAATAGGAATTTTCAAAAGTAAGATTATTTAGAATTTAATGGTCGCAACTAAAATAAATGTTTAATTTCGCATTGAAATTTTTGGTTCGGATGTGTTTTTCACGCCGATTAAAAGGGAATCAGGAAAAGTACGATTCTGGAAGTACAAAATATGAAGCGCGAAGTTTTTCTTCGTATTTCAAACTTCTACCATCTAACTTTATTAAGCCTGAGCTGTTCCCGCAACTGTAAGCTAAGTCCCGAAAGGGATGCTTGTTGTTATCACTTCAAAAACCACTGTTCTTATTTGGAATGGGAAGGTAAATAACAAGACGCGAGCCAGGAGACCTGCCAAAATATAACCAATAAATTCTTAGACTTTCGGGATAAAAGTCAGAGGGCAGATGAAAAAAACGCGATTTTACATTCTATTCCTTGGCTTGCTATGCAGTTTGCCTGTATTTGCTCAAAACGATACAATTAACGTTTTAGACGAAGTATTTTTGACAGATACCAAGCTGAAAGACTTTTCTACTGGCCAACAGGTAACCGTTTTAAACGATTCAGTTTTAAAGAAAAACGGGGCGCTGCTTACTTCAGCATTAAATTTCAACACCAATATCTATTTTAAAGAGAATGGACTGGGAATGGTTTCCTCACCTTCCTTCCGCGGAACAACAGCTTCCCAAACAGCGGTATTGTGGAATGGGATTAATATCAATTCCCAGTTTAACGGCCAAACCGATTTTAATGCATTAAGCGCAGGCGGATTTGATAATATTAGCGTTCGTGGTGGCGGCGGAAGTGTAGTTTATGGTACCGGAGCCATTGGAGGAACCGTTCATTTAAATACCAATCTTGATTTTACCGGAAAAACAAAGCAGGATATTTTCTTTCAATATGGCAGTTTTAATACCCTGGATGCCCGGTATAAAATAAAGACTTCGGGAAAAAAATGGAGTTTAAGTCTTGCTGCGGCAAGAAACTCATCAGATAATGATTATGAATGGCCCATTGAAGGTAGAGAGAATGAAAATGGTAAATTCTATAATAGCAATTTAAATCTTGGGTTCGCATATCGGTTAAATGAAAAAAACACTTTAAAACTTTATAGTGAAATTTTTGATGGGGAGCGGCATTTCTCCCTGATTCGTCCTTCAGAAACCAAAACGAAATACCAGAATTTTGATACCCGAAATTTACTGGAATGGGTAGGAGAGTATGGTGATTTTATTTCGGTTGCAAGGTTAGCCCATCTAAATGAAAATTATAAGTTCTACGGGAATATTACTGAAAATCAATCTTCATCTGGCAAAGCGCAAACCTTGATTGGCAAATACGATTTAAATTATTCAATTTCAAAAACTTTAGAGCTAAATGCCGTACTCACCAATACGTACACAGATGGTAGCGGCTCTGGAATTACCGAAAATACCCGAAATATATTTTCTTCGGCATTCTTAATGAAGCATAGGCCATTTCAAAAATTTCAATATGAATTGGGAATCAGAAAGGAGATAACCGAAAATTATGAAAGTCCGTTACTGTTTTCTGCAGGAACACATTATGATTTTACCGATTTCTATAGTCTAAAAATGAATATTTCCAGGAATTTTAGAATTCCCACTTACAACGATCTTTACTGGGCCGGTGCCGGTAATCTTAATTTACGCCCCGAAACTTCTAACCAGGTTGAGCTTGGAAACCATTTTAAACATAGAAACCTGAAGTTTAGCCTTACCGGGTATTATATTAAAATTGATGATATGATACGCTGGTTGCCTTCCAGTAATAATATTTGGCGCCCAGGAAATGAAGAAAAGGTAGAAACCTACGGTATTGAGGTTTTGGCAGGCTGGGAAAAAGAGATTTTTAAAGATCATCAAATTAGCGCCTCTGGTACTTATGCCTATACGGTTTCAGAAAATATGAATACGGGATACCAGCTTATTTATGTACCGTTTCATAAAGCTACGGGTTCGCTTACCCATGCTTTTAAAGATTTCAGTATAGATTACCAGCTTTTATATAATGGCGAGGTTTTTACCAGATCTGATAATAATTCCCGCTATAATATGGATGCTTATACGGTTTCAAACCTTGGAGTTTCATATGATTTTGGAACAACAAATACTTACAAGATTGGAGCGAGGATGCTCAATATTTTAAACGAAGAATATCAAAGTGTAGAAAACCGGTGGATGCCCGGTAGAAATTTTAATATATACCTAAACCTTAATTTTTAACCAGCAAGGTGCTGGAAGCAAATATTTTTAAAATTAGATTATTTTAAACTCTTTATTTGCTCCGCTCTTTGCTAAAATTCTAACCAATGAAAAGAATTAGTAAACTATTAACTATGGCCGCGATAAGTGGCATATTTTTGAATTCCTGTAGCAGCGATGATGATAATATTGACCCTGAAATAGAGCAACCTGAAAGCACCTATGCAGATGGATTGTTTGTGCTTAACGAGGGAAACTCCGGTGGCGGTTCGGTTACCTTTATAGATAATGATTTACAAAATGTAGAAAATGAGATTTACCAGGAAATGAACGCCGACGATGATCTAGGTCAATATCTTCAATCTATATTTTTTAATGATGATTATGCGTATATCGTTTCTAATGGATCGAATATGATAACTATAGTTGATCGCTTTACTTTTGAATATGTAGATAGGATTGATAGTGGCTTGCTATCTCCAAGATATGGAGTTATTGAAAACGGTAAAATTTATATAAGTAATCAGGGTAATTATGAAGCTCCCGGCGTTACCGAATTTGATGATTTTATAGCAATTATTGACCTGGAAACTTTGGAAGTTGAAAAAACAATAGAAACAAATACGGTGCTTGAATATGTTCACGAACAAGATGGGCTGATTTATGTGCAAATGGCGGCTTTTGGGGGAGGTAATGAAATAGCGGTTATTGATTCTAATTCAGATGAAATAATCAAGACAATCGTTACCGAAGAAACGCTAAATTCTTTTGAAATTGAAGACGGCGTACTTTACGCTTTAAGTTCAAATAAATTAGAGAAAATAGATTTAGCTACCGGAGATCTTTTAGTTGAAATTGATATAAATTCTGAAGCCGGAAATGCATCGAATCTTAAAATTGAAGACGATTTGATTTATTATACCATAGGAAACTCGGTTTTTATGATGAATGAAAATGCGGAAATGGCGCCGGAAGAAGCTATATTTTCTTATACTTCTAATTCAGATTATGGTGTAATGTATGGTTTTGAAGTAGAAGACGATAGAATTTATATTGCTGATGGTGGAGATTTTTCATCTAATAGTTTTGTAGAAATCTACACTACCAATGGAGAATTAATCGAAAATATAGAAGTAGGAGTAGGACCTAATGGATTCTACTTCAACGATTAAAAACTGTTTTTCTGTTTATTTAAATTTGAATAAAAAAAGCCCCGTTTCACAACTGAAACGGGGCTTTTGCACTAAATATACTTTTAAAATTACTGCTTAAATTCAGCAGCTTTTTTCCTTATTTCTTCAGGAATTTCGTCTATATACATTCTTTGGTAATCTACATCAGTATCTCCACGCTCACCAATTTTAGTAAATCTGGAATCGTAAGAAACAGCGGGAATAGCCATTCTGTTACCGGTAATATCGGCAAGAGCTGCAGCAAGAAGTGGTTCTTCCGGCTCACCTAATGGCAAAAGATTTACAATATCTTCTTCAGCTTCAATATCTGGTACTAAACCTTCTTCATAATATGCATCTTCATTCGCATTTTTAGATTCATAAATAAGTGGTTGAATTACGTATTTATGATTCGGATTTCGGTTTTGACGTAAAAAATTAGGAGAATCATACAAAGGAGCAGCCGCCTGGAATTTCCCAACTGTACCTTCCCCAACGTGAACTACATCAATATAGGGAGCTAGTCCATTCATTACTAATTCACTGGCAGAAGCTGTAGAACCTGTACCTATTATATATACTTTACTAAGTCCAAGGCTGTTTATTGCTTCTTCTGTTCTAATTTTATCATTAAACCTATCTACCAACTCTTCTTCTGTAAATTGACTTTGTAACAGAGCGTTCCAGGTTTGTTTAGAGAAAATTTCGCCTTCAAACTGCCCGGTAATCATACTGGAAAGGTCTACCGCGCTTTCTACAGAACCACCTCCATTATATCTAAGATCTAAAACCAGTTCGTCTATACCTTCAGCTTTTAAATCTCCAAAAGCAGCATTTAGTTCATCATCAAAATCGGCAGTAAAACTATTATACATAATGTAGCCAACACTTATTCCATCTACTTCTACTACTTTAGATAAAAGAACCGGATTTTCGGTAATTTCTATTCTGTTTAGTGCAATGGTTTCATCGGTATTACTAATAATATTATCGTTAATTTCAGCTACAGTAATATCATAGCCATCTCTTCCTAAAAGAGATTGATAATTATCAAGGTTCATAGATTCCCCATCAATATCCGTAAAAAGAGTACCACGAGTAACGCCGGCTTCATCAGCAGGACTATTGGGTATCACATACCGTACATACGCTAAAACTCCATTACTTCCAAATCTTACCAATCCATAATCCATTCCGGTTGTAGTTTGAATTCCAGCTTGATTATTTTCCAAAATAGTATAATCATCTATAATAAAGCTAAAACGATCTTTTGGCGCAGGAACTTTTAATCCGTTATTAAAAAGATCTTCGGGAGAATCAAAACTAGCCAGCCATTCATTTTTATCGGCTTCAGAATCAAAATAATTCTCACCTAATTCTGGAACATCGGCTTCATATACATAGTAGATGCTCATTGCATCATATAAATAATTTTCGATTTCTAAATTAGGAGTTTCCCCGGGCTTATCACCTCCTGGTTCAACCGGGAAGCGTTCGTCATTGTCATCTTTGGAGCAACTGCTCAAGACACCTGTAGCCAGGAATAAAAGTAAAATTAGTTTATTAATCTTCATAAAGTTAAGTTTGTTTTAGATTGCTAAAAATACCCACATTAAATTAAATTCAAAATCCTATTGTAACAAATATTACCGCTAATCGTTTTAAAGGTAAGAAGGTTATTAAACCAACCATACATGAAACAACAAGCCTTCCTGGAAAAAATTAATCCGGTGAAAGATAAAATGTACCGGCTTGCATTGAGACTGCTTATTTCTAAAGAAGCTGCCGAAGATGCTACCCAGGAAGTAATCTATAAACTATGGGCTCGCAAAGATAAACTCAAGGATTATACCAATGTTGAAGCTTTTGCAATGACTACAACAAAAAACTATTGTTTAGATGAATTAAAAGCTAAAAAGAATAACAATTTAAGAATTGTTCATCAGAATTATGAAAATAATTCAATTTCGCTCCAAAGAGAACTGGAGGTTAAAGATGAAATGCTGTGGATAAACCAAATTTTAAATGAGTTGCCAGAACAGCAAAAAATTGTTTTTCAGCTTAGGGATATTGAGCAACTGGAATTTGACGAGATTATTGAAATTACTAAAATGAAGTCTACCGCTATTAGGGTAGCCTTATCCAGAGCTAGAAAAAAAATAAGAGAAAGCTTAACAAACAAGCATAATTATGGAATTACAAAAGATTAGAGAATTACTGGAAAAATATGATGCCGGTGAAACATCTCTGGCTGAAGAAAATGCACTTCGAGAATATTTTCAAAAAAATGAGGTGCCAGCCGATTTAAAAAGTTATGGGTTATTATTTTCTTTTTCAGAAAAAAACAAAACACAAAAAATGCAACGGGAAGTAGAACTTCCATCGCAAGCAAAGGGGAATAAATACCTTTGGACAGCCATAGCGGCAAGTATTATTGTAATAGTGGGACTTTTCTTTTTTCAGAATAAACCTATGGAAATGAATCATAGCGATCTTGGTACGGTTCAGGATAAAGAGGAGGCTTTGCAAAAAAGCATGGAAGCTTTAAAAATGGTTTCCGAATTAATGAATGAAGGGAAAGAAGACCTTATATACCTAAAAGAATTTAATAACACCAAAGATAAATTTATAAAAACCGAATAATATGAAAAAGATAGCAATAGTTATTATTATTGGCCTTTTACCAGTAATAACGCAAGCCCAGTCGTTTGCCAAGTACGAAAATATGAAGGATGTTGATGCGATGGTAATGACCAGCAAGATGTTTAAAATGCTTGCTAAAGTAGATTTAAGCGAAGATAACCCAGAAGCCAGGGAATACCTGAAACTCATTGAAAACCTTGATGAAATTAAGATGTTTACCAGCACCACGGCTTCAGTGAGAAATGAAATGCAAAAAGATGTTGAGCGTTATTTAAACTCAAATTCTTTAGAGCAGTTAATGCGAGTAAACGAAGACGGGAAAAATATTCGATTTTATTCTAAAGGAGGAAAAAACGATAATTATGTGAGCGAGCTGTTTATGTTTATGGAAGGTGAAAAAGAAGGAGAATTAATTTCTGTGATCTTGAGTATTACCGGAGAAATAGACCTTTCGCAGTTATCCCGCTTAACATCAGACCTTAAAATACCAGGTGCTGAAGAGCTTAAAAATGTAGAAAATAAATCTTAGATCAACTTAAAATCAATATAAAATGAAATCAATAAAAATTTTAGGCCTGGCATTGGCGGCTGCAGCCTTTGTTTCGTGTGCGAACGAGCCGAGTTTGCAGGAGTATTATGTAGAAAATCAGCAGGACAATAAGTTTATCGCTTTAGATGTACCTACCAGTATGTTTACCAACGCTGATGCCCTGGACGAAAATCAAAGAACTACGCTGGAAAGTGTGAAGAAAATTAATGTTTTGGCTTTGCCGGTTAAGGAAAGCAAAGAGGAATATGAAGCCGAAAAAGCTAAACTGAGTAGTATTTTGCAGGATGAGAAGTACCAGCTATTAATGAAATATGGCTCAAACGATCGTAAGGCAGAAATTTATTTTACTGGAGATGAAGAGGCCATAGACGAAATTATTGTTTACGGGTATGATGATACCAAAGGAGTGGGAGTAGCTCGTGTATTAGGTGAAGATATGAATCCGCAGAAATTGATGGAACTTATGAAATCGCTTGAAAAAGGAGACGTAGATGTAGACGGTTTAAAAGGAATTACCGGTATGTTTAAAACAGAAATTGAAGAATAGTTTTTTAGTTGAAACTATTATAGAGGTTGTTTGAAAATTTTCAAACAACCTCTTTTTAATTTAAATACCCGTATAATTTTGCGGGGTTATTTTTTTAAGTTCTTCTTTTACTGCTTCAGAAACCTCTAAGGTTTCAATGAAATCGGCGATACTCTTTTTATTGATCTTTTCGTTAGTTCTGGTAAGACCTTTAAGCGTTTCATATGGATTTTTAAATCCTTCGCGGCGTAATATAGTTTGAATAGCTTCAGCAACAACCGCCCAATTAGCTTCAAGATCAGCATTTAGTTTTTCTTCATTCAGCAATAATTTATCCAGTCCTTTTAAGGTACTTTTAAAAGCAATACTTGTGTGCCCCATGGGTACGCCAATATTTCTTAGAACCGTACTATCAGTAAGATCTCTTTGCAGACGGCTAAGTGGTAATTTCGCTGAAAGGTGTTCAAAAATAGCATTGGCAATTCCTAAATTTCCTTCACTATTTTCAAAATCTATCGGATTCACCTTATGAGGCATTGCCGAAGAACCTATTTCACCTTTTTTGATCTTTTGCTTAAAATAATCCATAGAAACATAGGTCCAGATATCACGATCTAAATCTATTAAAATGGTGTTTATTCTTTTTAAGCCATCAAATAGCCCAGCCATATGGTCATAATGCTCAATTTGAGTGGTTGGGAAAGAATGGTGTAACCCTAGTTTTTCCTGGACAAAATTAGTTCCAAATTCTTTCCAGTCGGTATTTGGGTAAGCCACTTTATGAGCGTTAAAGTTACCAGTGGCTCCGCCAAATTTGGCGGCGTGTGGAACTTTATTTAAAAGATCTAATTGAGCTTCTAAACGCGTGATAAAAACTTCTATTTCTTTACCTAAACGAGTAGGGGAAGCCGGTTGCCCGTGAGTTCTTGCCAATAAAGGGACATTTGCCCAATCCTGGGAAAGCTGCGTGAGTTTAGAAATTATTTGTTCTATTTCAGGAATATACTCGGCTTCAATTGCATCTTTTAAACTTAATGGAACCGCGGTATTATTGATGTCCTGTGAGGTTAATCCAAAATGGATAAATTCTTTATAAGCTTCCAGGCCTAATTCATCAAACTTATTTTTTATAAGATATTCTACCGCCTTTACATCGTGATTGGTAGTTTTTTCAATCTCTTTCACCGCTTGAGCATCAATCGTAGTGAAGTTTTCATAAATGGCGCGCAAATCACTAAAAACCGAATGATCTACATCTTTAAGCTGGGGTAGTGGTAATTCGCAAAGCGCAATAAAATATTCAACTTCAACCTTTACACGATATTTTATTAAGGCTTCTTCGCTAAAATACTGCGAGAGCTGTTTGGTTTTGGAATGATATCTTCCATCTATTGGAGAAATGGCGGTTAGCGGTGTCATGTATTTGATTTAGAAATTAAAAGCCGTAAATATACTGCTTCCAAATAATCTTTAAAACCGCTGTAGCATTTCTTTTTCTATGAATAGGATGAAATTTTTATGCTGAATTCTTTAATTCCTTTACCAGCTTAGGAACGCCAATGGAAGCTTTTTCTGCAATAATATGAAGATTCCCTTTTTCCGGAATATTAGGTTTCGGGTCTATAAAATAAAGGGGAATTCCGTTGGGAGCAAAATCTACAAGTCCGGCTGCCGGGTACACCTGCATTGAGGTTCCTATAATCATAAGTATTTCTGCTTCAGCAACAATTTCCATAGCTTTCTCAAACATAGGCACCGCTTCTCCAAACCAAACAACGTGGGGCCTGAGCTGATAGTTAAATTCACAGAAATCTCCGGGGTTAATATCCTGTTTCCAATCAAGTACAAGATTTTCATTAAAAGTGCTTCTGGCTTTCAATAGCTCGCCGTGCAAATGGGTAACTTTTGTACTGCCGGCCCTTTCGTGAAGATCATCTATATTTTGAGTAATTATTTCTACGTCAAATTCTTTTTCAAGTTCAGCCAATGCAGTATGCGCAGCATTAGGGTCTACCGTTAATAATTGCCGGCGACGTTGATTATAAAACTCTAAAACCCTTTTTTGATCTTTTTCCCAACCAATAGGCGATGCAATTTCCATAACATCGTGGCCTTCCCACAAGCCATCGGCATCCCGGAACGTTTTAATTCCACTTTCGGCACTCACCCCGGCACCGGTTAAAACCACTATTTTTTTCATATTAACATAGTTTGGGTGCTATTTTTATAAACCTTAACATCCGTTAAATCCAGCTCCCTCGTATCTATCTATAGATTTGATAAAGTAAAAAGCGTTTTGTTGCTTTTTCTTATCTCTAATTTACTAATAACTTAAAAATTTTAAACTTATGAAAAAATTCTTACTTGCTATTTTTATAGCACTACCGTTTATGTTTATGAGCTGCAGCAGCGATGATGATGCAGTAGACCCCGATGGAGGGGGCGATGATTTTGAGGGGGAAACAAAATCCTTTCAACTTTACTCCGTTGCCGATCCTTCAATTTCAGGTACAGCTACTTTTATGGAAAATGAAGATAACAGTACCACCGTTGAGCTGGAATTAGACGGAACTCCAGATGGAGGAATGCACCCCGCACATATTCATTATAATACCGCTGCAGAAGGTGGAGATATTGCAGTTTCTTTTGAACCTGTAGATGGATCTACCGGAATGAGTACAACTACTTTCTCTACACTAGATGATGGAACGAGTATTACTTATGAAGAAGCTATAAATTTTGATGGATATATCAATGTTCACATCAGTGCCAACGATCTTGGTACTTTGGTTGCACAGGGAGATATCGGTGAAAATGAACTTACCGGAGAGTCTAAAAACTATATGCTTGAAGAAAGAGCTATAGAAGGAATTTCTGGAAATATAATGTTTGAAGAAAGAGTAAATGGTGAAGCTTTAGCAACCATTATGCTTGATGGCACTCCAGAGGATGGTGAGCACCCGGCACATATTCATATAGGATCTGTTGTAGAAGCACCGGGAGATATTGCTTTTACTTTTACATCAGTGAACGGAGCTACCGGAATGAGTAAAACCAATGTTGCGGAATTAAACGATGGTACTGCATTTTTGTATAACGATGTACTTAATTATGATGGTTATGTAAATGTTCACCTAAGCGCAGATGAACTTGGAACTCTTGTAGCTCAAAACGATATAGGTGGTAATGAACTTACTGGCGAAACTAAATCTTACGAGCTTGATGAAAGAGCTGTTGAAGGAATTAGTGGTTCTGTAATTTTTGAAGAAAGAATGAGTGGAGAAGCCCTGGCAACTATTATGCTAGACGGAACTCCAGAAGACGGAATGCACCCTGCTCACATCCATATGGGAACTGCCGCTGAAGGTGGCGATATAGCTTTCACTTTTAATCCGGTAAATGGAGCTACCGGAATGAGTATGACTCACGTTGAGATGCTTGATGATGATACCGAATTTGGTTACGAAGATGTATTAAATTATGACGGTTATGTAAACGTTCATTTAAGTGCAGATCAACTTGGAGTTATTGTAGCTCAGGGAGATATAGGTCAGAATGAACTAACCGGCGAATCTGCTTCTTATGATTTAGGAAGTGTAGATGTTGATGGAATAATGGGAACTGCAATGTTTGAAGAACGTGTAAACGGCGAAACTCTGGTAACTATAATGTTAGATGGGACTCCTGATGGTGGAGAACACCCTGCGCATATCCACGTGGGCTCTGTTGAAGATGCTCCCGGAGATATTGCCATTTCTCTAAATGCAGTGAATGGTGATACCGGAATGAGTATGACTAATGTATCAGCTTTTGATGGGGAAGATGCAGATATGATTGACTATAACGGACTTTTAGACTATGACGGTTATCTAAATGTGCACTTAAGTGCTGAAGATTTAGAGACGCTTGTAGCTCAAGGTAATGTTGGTTCTAATTCTTAGAACTTAAATGTTGATGTTAGAGTGAAAAACCCGGCCTAAATGAGGCCGGGTTTTTTTGTATTCATTTTAAACTTTTTATGAATTATAATTTCAATTTTTTTCAGTAGAAAATTTTAAAAAATATTCTCGTGAAAACGTCCCGCTTCAAGTGGGGTTTTATAATTTTAGCCCATGCAAAAAACCAGTCTTATAGAACATCTTGAAACATTTCTTACACCGCGACGAATTGCTTTATTCGATAAAGTGATTGCAGAACGAACCAATCATTTTACAGTCGCAACCCAAGATGTATATCAATTACATAATACTAGTGCAGTAATTAGAAGTTGTGAGGTTTTTGGAATTCAGAATATTCACGTAATAGAAGAACGCAAACCTAAAAGAATTGATCGCGAAATCGCAAT
>Ga0207891_1001187_pt1 | contig 12877 bp, 11 predicted proteins | sample LinPmetageLP50_FD_184061 | JGI IMG/M metagenome (GOLD analysis project Ga0207891, IMG submission 184061) | Marine viral communities from the Pacific Ocean - LP-50 (SPAdes) | ecosystem: Environmental > Aquatic > Marine > Oceanic | place: Pacific Ocean | collected 2011-08-27 | reverse complement strand
TGAGTTTAAGAAAATATCAGATGTGGTCGTTTCGAATCGGATGGTTGAAGAGCTAAGTGACATTGCAGGAAAGGTATATACCCGCGATTTATTTGGGAGTGATTAACCTGAAAAGCTTATTTAGAGCAAGGTAATTTCTTTTTTACAGTGATATTACAAAGCCGTTGTACAGGTAATTCAATCAGATTGCTTTGCATAACGCCTTTGGTATCACTAAACGCAGTAATTAATTAAATTTATGCTTTAAATGCTATCAACAGGGCTAGAATGAAATATTTAGTAACGGGTGCCGCTGGTTTTATTGGCGCTGCTACATGCCAAAAATTATTAAAAAATGGTAGTGAAGTTGTCGCGGTGGATAACTTAAATAGCTATTATGATGTGAATTTGAAGTTAGCTCGTTTGGCTTTATTTGAAACAGATAAAAATTTTACTTTTATTAAATTGGATATAGCTAATCGTGAGGCAGTTGCTGAGCTTTTTAAAAAATATCAATTTGATCAGGTTATTCATTTAGCCGCTCAGGCCAGTGTTCGTTATTCCATAGATAACCCTGATGCATATGCAGACACTAATTTAGTTGGACACCTTAACATACTAGAAGGTTGCAGGAATAATCAGGTTAAACATTTAGTTTATGCATCTTCAAGCTCTGTGTACGGCTTAAATGAGAAAGTCCCCTTTGAGACATCAGATAGTGTTGATCATCCCATATCCTTGTACGCCGCTACAAAAAAAGCAAACGAGCTAATGGCTCATAGCTATTCACATTTATATCACTTACCTACTACTGGTTTGCGTTTTTTTACGGTTTACGGTCCATGGGGACGACCTGATATGGCTCCTTACATTTTCACTAAAAAAATAATTGAAGGTGAAATAATTGATATAAATAACGACGGTGATATGTGGCGTGATTTTACCTATATAGATGATATCGTGGAGGGACTAATACTCGCTGCTGCAAATATTCCCAAAGCAAACCCTAAATGGTGTGTGGCAACAGGAACACCTGCAACAAGCTCTGCTCCTTATGCTATTTATAATATAGGTCATGGAAGCCCTGTAAATCTGATGGATTTTATTAAAGCTATAGAGTTGGAACTTGGGATAGAGGCTAGAAAGAATTTTCGGAAAATGCAGCCAGGAGATGTATATAAAACATTTTCTGATACCCAAGACTTGTTTGTACTGACAGGATATACAGCGAAAGTTAGTGTTAATGAGGGCGTCAGTAGGTTAGTCAATTGGTATAAAGACTTCTACCTATGATCGCTATTCATTTAATGTCATTTTTAAGCTGCTCATGTCAATTTTACATGGCTTAATTAAACCCAGCCGAGATGCCTAATTTAATAAACGAATCCCCATAAACATCCCGGCCGGTATAAAAATCGATACCTATTTCTTTTGCTCCAAAAATAGATTTATTAAATTTTTGCATGTAGGACATTTGAAGTTCATAGCCCGTTTTGTAACTATCCCCTTTATTTTTTAAGCCTCTAAAAGTGGTTTCTAAAAAAGCCTTTCTATCTAAGTTCCAGCTCCAATTTAGACTTAAAGATTTAGCTGCTACATAGTCGTCATAAATATGCTCGTCTCCAGCCCAGTGACCAAATACATTCCCTTGGTTTCTATTGCCGTCTTGGTAAATGCCATTTGCGTACCATAGTTCTTGCCAGTTGTTGTGCTCAATGCGTAACGAATGATTTTTGTTGAGATAAGGTAAGAATAAACCAAAGCTATATGCGTTATTGCGATCTCCTCCTAGTGTATCTTCCAGAGCTATCTCGGCATACAGTTCGTAGGGGATGTGATTTAGTGTATCAGCGTATTCTAATGCGATTGAGCCAAGTTGATCTCCGAGTTCAAAATTGACATCATCGGTATCGTCTTCTCCAACGTTATCCTTTGAGCCAGGGGTAAAGAACCCCTCCGCAAAGTCTTTGAGAGATACTTTTCTTGGCCCCCCTCCAAATTGCATTAAACGGCTTAAGCTAACGGATAAATTGTTTGTTACTGCAAAGCTTGTACTAAGGCCAAATAAGTATGGTTTTCCTGGTTCATACTCACGGTCCTCTGCATTTTCAACACGTTTATTTTTTAAAATTCCTTTTTGTTCAGATAGTTGGCTGATAAATATGTCGTAACGAATATTAAAGTCTGAGATCGGTTTTACATTGCTAATAGAAATTGATGGAGGAGCTTCAGCATGTGTGCTGAGCAACATTGCACTATTATGAAACGGTGAGTACCAATGCTCCCTATAGCCAATATCTATCTGAGCGTATTCAAAGCCTAAATATAAAATACTTTGAGTTGGTATTATCCCTTCTTCGTTTGCTATGCCACCAAAACTAACTCCTAAATATTGATTGAAGTTAGAGTACGTATTCCCCTCGAGAATTAAATTTGTTTTAGTTGATTGCCCCCGTTGGTTAGGTATGTTTTTTTCTTTAGTACCGACTGATAATGTTATCTTAGCTTGTGTAACAGCAGATGATTGTATATGTGGGTTTATTTGATAGCTGAGCGAATGATATAACTCTGGATAACTGTATCTAATTGCTTGTAAAACCCGATAAATGTCTTTTGTTTTATAAGGCTTGCTCATAATGTGTGTATTTTTACTTACCGCTAAAAGGCGCTCTACATTATGCTCAAATTCTGGTGCTTGGTTTAAAGGTAAATAGGGCGACACTCCTCCTTTAGCTGAAGCGTTTGTACTTAATGCCAGTGCTATAAGTAGCGATATTTTTTTGAGCATAATTATTCCGTTAGCAATTTTCATAGTAAATAAATACGTTAATGCGAGGTTAGCAATAAATACGTTAGTAAGAAAGAAAAAAGCACTTATTGGGAGTAGTTATACCTCTTTTCGAAATATAATTTTGAGTAACTTATTCGCAAAAAGGTTCAGAGGCTACTTCGCTTTAGAAAGGCAAAAAATAGTATTTTATGTTTTACTAAGATCTGCATTTTTATGACATATGTGTACTAAATCTTATATGCTGTAGTCTCAAGTTATTTCAACACCAATAAGGATTTATCATGATTGAACAAGGCCAAAACGTACCAGAGGTTACACTTACGCAGTTAACAAGCGAAGGTATGCAAACACTGACTAACAAAGAATTATTTGATGGTAAAAAAGTGGTGTTATTTGCTGTGCCGGGGGCGTTTACGCCAACGTGTTCAAATGCGCACTTACCTGAATTTATTACGCTTGCTGATAAAATTAAAGCAAAAGGAGTTGATGCTATTTATTGTGTTTCGGTAAACGATGCCTTTGTAATGAAAGCATGGGGCGACTCGCAAAACTCTGAAGAAGTATTAATGCTAGCCGATGGTGATGCAAGCTTTACTAAAGCACTCGGACTTGAAAAAGACACCGCTGGCTTTGGTGGTATTCGTTCATCTCGCTACGCGATGATTGTAAATAACGCGGTTGTTACTGAGTTATTTGTAGAAGAAGGCAAAGAGTTCACAGTAAGCCGCGCAGAGCATGTTTTAGAAAAGCTTTAAGGCCGCATTTAGTTTGTCAGTGGTTAGTAATTAGTTATCAGATAGAAGCTTTTAGACATTAGTGATTAGACTGAAGATTTTAGTTATTAATGAATATTGTATTTTTTGGCTAGTTTAGTTAGCTAGTTGTTATTTGTATATTTAAAACTAAGCTAGTAAAAATGATATAAATAAAAGTAACACTAATGAATTTTGAAAATTTAGATGTATGGAAACGATCTGCACGTCTTAGCGTAGATATTTACAGGTCTACAGCAGATGTAAAAGACTATGGGTTCAGAGATCAATTAACACGCTCAGGTCTTTCAGTGCCGAGTAACATTGCAGAAGGTGTGTGTAGAGAAAGCTATAAAGAGAAAAGTAGATTTATAGATATAGCTAGGGCTTCTCTTGCAGAAGCTAGAACACAGATATACATAGGCACAGAAATAGGTTACTTAAATAAGTCAACAAGCCAACGATGGATAATAGAAACAAAAGAATTAGCTGCTATGTTAACAAGCCTTAAAAATAAGTTTGATAACAGCTAACTTTAGAGTGTTTAGCTATTCATTCTCCGCGCTGAAAACTGAAAACTGAAAACTGAAAACTGAAAACTGAAAACTGAAAACTGAAAACTGAAAACTGAACACTTTTTCAAAGCTCAAACGGCGCTACGCCTACGGCTTTCATTTTGTAACCTACCTGTGCTAATTCACCTGACCAGGTTTCTGTTGTAATAATACCTGTGACTACAATTGCATCGTATAGGCTTTCGATTGGTACGCCGCCTTTTATAGTAACGTGTACAAGCTGGTTAGGTGGCGGTGGCGGTACGTGTATGCAGGCGCCAAAATACGGTACTAATAAAAATTCGGTGATTACTTCGCTATCGCCCTCTAGCGGTACAACAAAACCGGGTAAGCTGACAGATTGCCCGTTTAGTTCTTTTACTACAGGGGCGTCTAAGTCGGGTTGTACCCAGTTTTGATCGCTTCCTTCGTGGTTCGCTTGTGCTTGGGTATCTATTTGCACATGGCCTTTTGGAATTAAGTCTTCCCAAAAAATTTCTTTAGGTGGGTTAGCGTTACTTGAAAAGCTAATAATAGCTAAGCTTAATATGCAAAAAGCATTTAAAGCCGTTTTAAAAAGTGTCATAAAATTCCTAAACATTATGTTTTTATACTCATGCCGTCGCTGAGTGAGTAAAAATAAGCACGAGTTGCTGGTATTAAACCAATAATAAAACCCGCCGCCATAATAACGCCTATGAGGGTGAGTTCATAGCGTGAAAGCATGGCTATATTTACACTAATGCCCGCATGGCTTTGTAGGTAGTCGGCTCCTAAAAGTAATGTGGCGTAAAATAATGCGCACCCAAGCACACAGCCTAAAAATGTTGTAAGCAATGACTCCATACTTATAAGTGTAAATAGCTGCCATGGCCTTGCACCAACAGAGCGTAATATAGCAAGCTCACGGCGACGTTGATTAAGGTTTGCAAGCAACGTGGTTAACATACCGAGCAGGCTTATTAGCACGACAACAAATGAAAAAAGTAGTAGTATTTTTTCAACAATAGCGAGCATTTCCCATAAGTCTTTTAGCGTGACGGTAGGCATAATAGCTAATAGAGCCTCGGGCTTGTACTGATTTATATTACGCCTAATTTGTAGTGTATATAAAGGCGAATCAAACCCCATTAAAAATGCAGTGATTTGTTTAGGGTGACCAGTTAGGTTGTTATGCTCATCGTGCTCATCGTGCTCATCGTGCTCATCGTGCTCATCGTGCTCATCGTGCTCATCGTGCTCATCGTGCTCATCGTGGTTATGACTTGCGTTACCGCCGTGAATTAAATCAATAGCGGCAAGCGGTATATGCAGTGTTTTGTCGACCGGGGTACCCGTCGGGTTTAAAATGCCGATTACTTCAAACGGGTTGTCGTTGTGATGATGAAAACTGGTATTACCCATACCGTGGGATATTACAATGCTATCGCCCAGCTTATATCCTAGTTTTGTAGCTACCTCACTGCCCAATACCACGCCGTGAATAGTGCTAAAAGGATTACCTGCACTAAAACTCAAATGTTGTTTTTTAGCAAAGCGATAATGGGTAAAGTAATCGGGGGTTGTGCCTAACACGGCTTGGCCTTTGTGGCTGTCGCCAAGGCTAATAGGAATGCTCCACTTTACGCCGCGTTGGCTTGTTATGTATTTGTAGCTTTGCCAGCTCACGCCATTATTGGTGTGGCCAATTCGAAATACCGATGAAAGCAGTAATTGAATATCGCCGGTGCGGGCTCCTACAATTAAATCGGTGCCCGAAATAGTATTGCTAAAGCTGCTTTTAGCATCAACTCTAACACGTTCAATACTTAGCAATAACATAACGCTAACGGCAATGGTAAACAGTGTTAAAACAACACTTGCACGTCTATTTAATAGGCTTTTTAAAGCAAGCTTTGTAAGGATCATAATGCCTCCTGCAAACTTACTAAGTCGATTGAGCGATTAAACAGCGGCTTTAAGTTTTCGTCGTGGCTTACAAATATCAGTGTGCTGTTTGTATTACTCGCTTGTTCAAACAATAAGTTAATAAAGCTTTCGCGGTTTTGTGTATCAAGGGCTGAGGTTGGCTCGTCGGCAATTATAATTTCAGGGTTACCAATAAATGCGCGTGCGGCGGCCACGCGTTGTTGTTGGCCAATGCTTAATTCGGCCACATTTTTATTATGATATTGCTCGGTTAAACCCAGTGAGTTCAGTAACCGTGTTGCTTCATTATTTAACGTGGCTGAGTGGCTTAATGCTTTTTGTTGGCGTTTTTTTGAAAATTGGCATCCCAGTATTACGTTTTCAATAGGCGATAGGTAAGGAAGTAAGTTGAAGTTTTGAAAAATAATACCAATGTGGTCAGCTCTAAATACATCTCGTTGAGTGTTACTTAGGGTATTTAAGGTCTGGTTTAGTAACGTGACATTGCCGCTGGTGGCTTCATTTATACCGGCAAGTAAGGCAAGTAAGGTTGATTTTCCCGAACCACTTGGGCCATGTAAAAAAACATGTTGGCCTTTTTCTATATTAAGTTTGCTAATAGTTAGCGTGGGCGTTTTATCGTTTTTATGCCATTTAAAAGTAACGTTATTAAGGCTTATCATTGTTTTGTTTACCACTTCCAATAATTAAGGTTTTTGCGCGTTTTAAACTGCCTAATAATATTAAACGGCTTAGGGTTTAGCTTTTCGTCACTATGTAAAAACTCATTCGTTGCAGCCACTACTCGCTCACTTGACTTGCCATCTGTGTATGGGTGCAGCTGTTGGCAATAGCTTTCTATATTTTGCATTAGTGTTTTAGGGTAGGTAAATGCAAGATCTATCGCGTCTTCTAACTTATTTGGATCTGTTACGTTTAGTAAGTGCTTGTCTGGGGCATTATTACAAAAGGTCACAACAGGCTTTCGCTGCACTATAAACATTAAAAGCACCGACGAGGTATCACACAGCATTACATCGGCCGACTTTAATAAGGGGACTACGTCGTCGGTTTCAATAAAGGTTAAGTTTTGATTACTTAACGCCTTGTATTTACTAACAAGTTCAATAGGCATTTTAGGATGAAACTGCATTAATATGCGCCACTTTCCTGTTTCGCTAAAGTGTTTTATTTGCTCGTAAAGTTTAGGTGCAAGTGATAAACGTTTTGAAAAAGTAGAACAAATTAAAAGTGTAGGGCGAGTGTCGGTTTTACTGGTATATGGGGTTTGTAATTCGCCAGTAAACAAGCGGTCGAGCGTTGGCCAGCCAGTTTCAGTCACTTTAAAATAACCAAGCTTTTTTTGTAAGGCTTTAAATGGCACTGTGGTATTGGGGCCTTGAGTACAGTAAAGATCAAAGCAGCCCCTTGCTTTTAGGTGGTCGTTGTTACCTTTTTTATCAAGTTTTCCGGCATCAAAACCATGAAATACACCCACTTTAATACCCGGAAAAAACGTAGGAATTAAATTAGCCGGTGCAAACGTAGCATCGGGTTTCCAGTTGTGAATATCGTCTACTGAATTAAGGCGTATTTCATCGGGTGTTAAAAAATCAGGGTTTACAGAGCTACCTTGTAAAAACCAGCGTACCTGACCACCATTCGCTAATATGGCCGCCTGAATAGGCCTCAAAATTGCGTATGAATAATTTTGAGATATATACATTAAGTATTTTTTATTTTTGGTGGTGGTTAAGTAGTTCAAGCTAGCTCCTCGACTCTTTAGCACAGCTAGTTTACCCGATTGTGACAACCATATAAATATTCTTGCTAAATCTCTTAACCAAAGTTCAGGTTATTTAGTTTCAAGCCCAAGATTGAGCTTTGAAGTTGGCTGGATTATCATACCGCACATAACCCCATACCATACTTTGCTCATAGAGCATCCCTAACCCCGGAGATAGCATGACTAGCTATAAAGTTTTAGACGTAAACGATGATTTACCCATCCGCACCAAAGGTGAAGTACACAGTGGTAAAGTGCGTTCAGTTTATTGGCTAACAGACGAAGACAGTGCACGATTAATTAAAGATAAAGGCTACAAAGTACCCGCAGGTACTGAGCTGGCTATTATGGTGATTTCGGACCGTATTTCAGCATTTGATTGTATTTGGCAAGGTGAAAATGGCTTAAATGGTGTGCCGGGTAAGGGGATAGCACTTAACACCGTTGCATCATATTGGTTTAAATTATTTGACGAAGCAGGCCTAGCTGGCAATCATATTGTGGATATTCCGCACCCATATGTATGGATTGTGCGTAAAGCAAGCACAGTTAAGGTAGAGGCGATAGCGCGCCAATATATTACGGGTAGCATGTGGCGTGATTACGCTAAAGGGACACGTAACTTTTGCGGTATAGATTTACCTGAAGGGTTAAACGCGAATCAAAAACTCGATAATGTGCTTATTACGCCATCAACTAAGGGGATTATTGAAGGCGTTGCCGACATACCGCCAGTGGACGATGTAAACATTACCCGCGAGAACATAACAAATAACCTAGATGTATTTAATTTTAAGTCGGCAGACGACGTTGCAAAATACGAAAAGCTGTTAGTAGAAGGCTTTGGCTTAATTAGTAAAGAGCTTGCCAAGCTTGACCAAATTTTTGTAGATACCAAATTTGAATTTGGTTATGTAGAAGACCTAAATGGTGCACAACAGCTTATTTATATCGACGAAGTGGGTACACCAGATTCATCGCGTATATGGGATGGTGCTGCGTATCGAGATGGTAAAATTGTTGAAAACTCTAAAGAAGGCTTTCGCCAATTGTTAATTAATAACGTGCCAGAAAGCGACGTATTACTAAACAAAGATCGCATGGCTGAGCGCGAAAAATTAGCAAAAGAGTATATTTTACCCGAATCAGTCATGCTTGAAGTGTCTAATACTTATGTGGGTATTGCCAGCAAAATAGTTGGTGAAGCAATTACTATTCCTGAGGATCCGCGCCAAGAGGTCATTTCTATTTTAGACGCTGATTATGGCTTAATTGTAAAATAGCCATACTAAAGAACTAAAAAACCCAGTGGCTAACTTTTTATTTTTAGTTACTGGGCTATATTCCTTGCAATTAACCCCTGTAATTAATTACCTTAACCTAACGTTAATAGTTAGGTGTTGTTATGTTTGAACGTGGTTTGCAAAAAATAACTAAAAGTTGCCGTTTTTTAACCATGGGTTTGTTTTTTGGTTACTTTTCTGACGCCGCTGCACTGGAGTTGGTAGTAGAAGATCAACACGGTAGTAAACTAGCAAATGCTGTTATTGAGCTACACTTTAACGCCGAGCAATTAGCCAAGCCAAATCTTCCTGTAGCCACTATGGACCAAGTTCATAAACAGTTTTTGCCAGAGCTATTAGTTGTGCAAAAAGGGCAGCAAGTTGACTTTCCAAATAGCGATAATATTCGCCACCATGTGTATTCTTTTTCGCAAGCTAAGCCTTTTCAGCTAAAGTTATATTCAGGGCAACCAAAAGCACCTATTACTTTTGACAATCAAGGGGTCGTTGTTTTGGGGTGTAATATTCACGACTCTATGGTTGGCTACATATATGTGGCAGGTAGCAAACATGTTTATAAAACAAATAAGCAAGGCAAAGTAACCTTGCCAAATAACCTATTACCGATTGAATTAAGCGTATGGCACGCTTTGCAAACAGCACCTTTGGAGAATAAAAAAATTATAACAGTAAGCGCTAAAAGCAAACACACCATAACGGTAAACACATCTACACCAGCACCAAGAAACACCTTTGGTAGCAAATTTAAGGCTGGTAATGACTCATAGTTTAAAAAACCGAATTACTTCACTCTGCGTAGGGCTGGTGTTATTAACAACGCTGGTGAGTGTTGCTAGTTTTTGGTGGTCAACAAGTCAGTTTCAGGAACAAAAAGTAGACCAAGACATAAGTGTTGCGCAAAACGTATATAAGCAATATTTAACCTCAAAAGAAAGCCTATTGTTAACAGCAGCTAAAGTATTAACTGCCGATTTTGGTTTTAAACAAGCGGTTGCCACGCGCGATGCGGGTACCATAAGCAGTGTTTTGTATAATCACAGCCAACGGATAGACGCGCAATTAATGTTGCTTATAGATTTATCGGGTCAGCTAATTTCGTCAAATTTAGAGCAAGGTGCCTTTGAAGACGACTTGCGGCCTTTACTCGCAGAGCTTTTTAACGCACAAGAGCAATCTACATTTGTAGTGTTAAACAATGAGCTTTACCAGGTTATTTTATTACCTGTAAAAGCCCCAAGAACCATAGCTTACAGTTTAGTGGGCTTTAAAATAGACGACAGTGTTGCAAGCGAACTTAAAAGCTTAACAGGCATGGACGTAAGTTTTGTAGGCAGTGCCGACAACCTAGTTATTAGCTCGTTAGATGAGCGCCCAGCGCCTTTTGAACCGGTGAGTTATTTTAACTCAGCCACCACCTCACGAATATTTGGCGAGTACCCGGTTTACCGAAACCGAGATATTAATTTAGCCTCTTTGGCAACACACCCAATTATTATTTTATTAAGTGCCGATTTAACACAAAGCTATAGCGATTTTGAAAAGCTATTTTTTACCCTTATCATTTTGTCTATCTTAACGATGTTTGTAGGTGTAATAACAAGTAGCTTATTAGCAAATAACTTAACAACGCCGCTTTCTCAGTTGGTTGTAATTGCTAAGCAGTTTGCACAAGGTAATTATAATTTTGAGTTTAAAGGTAAAAAACAAAGCACGGAAATAACGACCTTAGTTAATGCGTTCGACAACATGGGTAACGACATCAACAAGCGTGAACAACAAATTAGTTTTCAGGCGCGACACGATACTTTAACCGGCTTTTATAATCGCTCTGCGATGTTAGAAGTGTTGGACAAAGAATTAAGCGAATTAACTCAATATACGCTTGTAGCAATAGATATAAAAGGGTTACGCCATATAAACGATAAGCTGGGCCCGCGCATTGGCGATGAATGTATAAAAACCGTGGCATGCAGAATTAGTGAGTTTTCGGATGAGTTTGGTGGGATTCATGCGCGTATTGGAGGAGATGAGTTTTTAACGGTATTTCCAAGCAGTGCGGTAAGCGAGAAAAAGTGCGGCATAGAGGGATTAATTGCTAGGCTTCAAGAGTGTTATACCATTCAAAAGCTAAAAATTAACTTACAGTTTAGTACCGGGGTATTGCAGTACCCATCGCAAGGCACTGCCAGTGACGACTTAGTAAGGCGAGTGCTTATTGCCGTAGAAAATGCGGCCAATAACCCAAACCATATACATTATTACCAAGATGGCGAGGACGAGGCCCATTTAGATCGTTTAATTATGCTTGATGAATTAAAGCAAGCTATTAGCGACGACGATGGTCAGCTGTTTATGACCTACCAGCCTAAGCTGCATATGCAAACTCAAAAAATAGATAAAGTTGAGTCGCTTATTCGTTGGCAGCGTAAAGATGGCAGTTGGGTTAATCCCGAGTTATTTATTGATTTAGCCGAGCGCTCAGGACTAATTGTTGAACTAACTGCATGGGTAATAAATACCGTAGTTGCACAAGTTGCCGACTGGAAATCGAAGGGCATTGAGCTTCAAGCTGCTATTAATGTATCTGCGCAAGATATTGCGTTTCCGGGGTTTCATGCCGCGTTAGTTGCTACGCTTAAAAAACATAATGTGGATGCAAGGTTAATCACTATTGAATTAACCGAGCGCGACATGATAGAAAACGAAGAAAAGGGCATAAAAGCGCTTAAAGATTTAAAACAAATTGGCGTTAAAATATCGCTTGACGATTATGGGGTAGGGCAAACATCGCTGGGGCGTTTAAAAATGTTACCTATTGATGAGCTTAAGCTCGATAAATGTTTTATTTTAAAACTAGATGCCTCTCAAAAAGATCAATTTATAGTGCAGTCGTCAATTACGCTTGGGCATCAGTTAGGTTTTTCGGTGGTGGCTGAAGGGGTCGAAACCGAAGAGTCGTTAGCTTTACTTAAAACAATGCAGTGCGACCATGCGCAAGGTTACTACCTTAGCCGGCCTTTAAAAGCTGATTTATTAGAACAATGGCTGGAAGAATACTATGGTAAAAATTAAGCATTTATTTGTCAGTGTTTTATTGCTAATAAGTTTGCCAACGGTTGCCAACAGTAGCGGGAAGTTACTAGCAACACCGGGTGTATCTCAAGTTGAAGGTAGCGGCGGTGGCGGTATTGTGCCTTGGGCTCAGCTTGCAGGTTATGCGAGCGAAGATGAATTTTCGGTAAATGGTTTTTGTAGCCGAGCGGATGTAAGTGATTACGCATTAAATGTATGTGGTGCGCAGTTAAACTTATTTAATCGGGTAGAGCTAAGTTACGCAAAACAAGAGTTTGACGTGCCTGCGCTTAACACAGAAATAGAGCAATCGATTACCAGTGCAAAAATACGTTTATATGGTGATATTGTTTACAGCCAATGGCCGCAGTTAAGTTTAGGTATACAGCATAAATCGCTAGATGACGGCACCGTAGCCAAACTTGTTGGCGCAGAGGATACCAGCGGTACAGATTATTACTTGGCTGCCAGTAAGCTTCACTTAGGTGCACTTGCAGGTTATAACTGGTTTTGGAATGTAACAACACGCTATAGTGCAGCCAATGAATTGGGACTACTCGGTTATGGTGGCGGCAATGCTGACAGCGCGTTTTTATTTGAAGGTAGCACCGCTGTATTTTTAAGTCGTGAATTGGCAATCGGTATTGAGTATCGTCAAAAAGCGAATAACTTAAACTTGGGTGAGCAAGACTGGAAAGACGTTTTTGTTGCCTGGATGCCTAATAAAAACG
>Ga0207891_1001182_pt1 | contig 12926 bp, 8 predicted proteins | sample LinPmetageLP50_FD_184061 | JGI IMG/M metagenome (GOLD analysis project Ga0207891, IMG submission 184061) | Marine viral communities from the Pacific Ocean - LP-50 (SPAdes) | ecosystem: Environmental > Aquatic > Marine > Oceanic | place: Pacific Ocean | collected 2011-08-27 | reverse complement strand
AGATAACATGCTACTTTTATTCTTTTATAATTTTTTTAGTCACAGTACCTTTTTCTGTTGTGATCCTAACAAAATAGATCGATGTTTCAAGAGGCGCTAAATTGATGGAAAAGATATTGGTTTTTTCTTCTATACTTTGTGACATTCTTCTGCCTCTTACGTCATAGACTTCGACATCTTTGATAAAATAAGAAGGTGAATTAATAGTAATAATATCATTTGTTGGGTTCGGATAGACAATGATTGCATTCTCATCATTCATATCTTGCCCTAGAATTTCTTCAGGCTCAAAACGAAGTATAAATCTATTATCATATTTGGCTTTCCCACTTTTGAACAGATAGTTTTCTTCACTTAAATTCGTGATGATATCTTCTTGGGTATCGATTAAATATACGGTTGAGATGCCTAAACTTTCCCCTTGTATGTCTGCGATGGAAATTTCATAGAACAGCTCAGATTCAACCTGCGTTGAAAATCCTAGAGTTACTTCAGTAATTTCAGTGAAAGGTGCTCTCGATTGAATTCCCAATTCTTCGCTTCCGTCGTCAAGATGACTGTATAATGAAACTACTGTGGCAAGACGATTTGTGTCATATCCTTCATCCAGATTATTTGTAGCATTTGCTGTAAAAGCAATTCCTGTAAAACCTCCAGCATTAAATTTAGGATCTCGCACCTCTAAAACCAAACTTTCGGTAGGTATAGTCCTTCCTAAGGTGGTATTGCCAGAAGTGAGCCTCATGCTGTTATTAAATGTTATTTCCTGCGTTGTGCCATCGGCTCCCGAGGTTCGAATGGCAAATCCCTGTGCGGTTGAAATTACGCCATTAGGGGCCGTGCCCTGGGCATTACCAACATCATTTGCCGCAGGCATTCCCATCCCTAAGTTTCTAATAGAAATATCATCCATATCAAAACGTAAATTAGAGCCAGGGAGGCCTGTTCCGGGAGGTGTTAAGTGCTCCCAAAAATAAAGTGCTGTTAATCCGTTGGCTGTCATAAATACATCACCATCAATTGCAGATGAATATGGGTTTGCCAACACATTCGGGGTTCCATTAGGATTATCCGCAGGACCATTATTATAGGCGGTATGTGTTGTTACACCATTTTTTAGTGTTCCCTGAGTGTAATTGAAAGTGTAGGTTTCGTTTGCTGGATCGGTATAGCTATCCTGCGGGCGTACCACATAACCATGTGCTGGCAAAATTGGCGTTGTTCCGGTAATCTGATTGTAATAATTACCATCATCGTCTGCAAAATTTGTACCTCCAAGCGGAACATCTGGATGCGGAATAAAATCACTAGGATCAAAATCAAGGACCAAGAACGGGGTAGCAAAAACACCATTTCTCGTTTCCGAATCCATTGGGCTTCCCATAATCATAAAATCCCGTGTTTGTAATACGGGTGTGATCACTTCAACGTCGATGCTTCCATTATTGATCACTTGAGCGTTATCGTCGGTTTGTACTATACTACCTTGATGTGCTACAACAAGATTACCATTAACTACTATATCTTTTTCAGTTTTAAGATAGGCGTCTGCGGCTATGGTAAGCGTACGGTTCGTATTTACTTGACAATTGCAAGCATCGATGCTAGTGGCTGATGTTAGTGTTGCGTTGGAAGCAATTCGGGCATTTGAACCTAAACCAGGAAAGCCATTGGACCAAGAGCTATTGTTCGCGATATCACCTCCTGTATATTGTGTTTCTTCCGCTTCGATAGTAATTGTTCTGGTACAAGATGCTTTAAACCCATAGTCGTCTTCTACTTCGATGGTGATATCAAACGTGTTGCCCACGTCGGCACAGGTGAAGGTTGTTTGTCCACTTAAGATTGTTTTTTTTATAATCCCTTTATTGTCTGTGGCACCTGCAGCTAGATCATCTGCTGTTAAAGTAAGAATTCCCGATGCTTTATTTAAGGTAGCTATTATTGGTGTGCAATCCATTACTGGAGCTTCGTTATCGTAATTTTGTGCTTTAACAATAAAGACTCCTCCCTCTAAATTGGTCATTAAAATATTTCCACTCTCAAAAAAAGGATATACATTCCATGTCCCATTAAAGATATTATTATTTGGGGTTTCTTCTATATATGAATCAAAATAGGACTCTTCAACCATATTATCTGGTTGGTTACTGCCATTTTCAAAAATACTACTGCTTGCTGGAATTGTGTTGTCTATATTATGAACTCTTTTTATACTCATCCCTGCTCGATAATTAGCCATATAAAAACGTTTATCTTTTACATATCCATTATGATCAATAGCACCCGTTCTTCCGTAGTAGTTAAATTGGATAAAAGGATTGTCTAAATCTTCAACATTTAGAACAATTGTTTTTGTATTACCAACGCCTGTTGTTGCTTCATCTTCTTCATCCCCGAAAATAAAATATTTTTTATCTTTAGTAAACCATCCTTGGTGTGCATATGCTGCTTGACTATAGCCTATTCTAGATATAAATTTAACAGCTCCTGTGCCCGCACCAGTGATGCGATCTGTAAGGTCTGAAAAAACAATGTTATTAGATCCGCCCACATTACCATTACTGCCTATTAATATTTCTCTCCCTTGATAGTCTGGGTCTGGACCGTCATAGGTTACAACCTGCGCATCGTGGGTATACCCTTCAGATGAGTAGTTGCCCTCGAAAGTTAACGTAGGTGGAGCTGTACTTGTGTCTATCCCAATAAAAATAGGTCCTCCAAGACCTAAATTTGATCCTAATATATAGGCAATGCCAGAATCTTCGTTAATAATTATATTATGTGAATCTCTAAGGACCGCACCACCCGTCCCAGGAATGGTGGTCATCCTCATATATGTATTATTAGTGGTTACTGTTGTTAGGTTAAAAACTCTTGTTGCATCTTCAGTAAGCCCCTGTAAGCTGTTTAGATCAAAAACCTGCATTCCGAAATTTCCAGCTTCACTCACAATAAATGCCCAGTTTTCATAGGTTTTAACATCACTCCATAAACTGTTGGAAACTCCAGACGGTTTTGGGAGCCTGCCTAATCTTCTAGGGTTTACAGGATTGGTTATGTCCATAAAATAGAGGCCATTGGTTAGGCCAACTAGAGCATATTCTTTACCATCTCGAACGTCGGTCCAACCCCAAGAATCGTTTCCTTGGTAAGGTCTTCCTCCCAAAGTTAATGTAGCGGCTCCCAATCCATCGGTTGTTCCAATATAAGGTGTGAAGGACATTAAGTCAATTCCATCACAAGGGTAACTTCCTGCAAACCCATTAACACAAGGAGTTTGGGAAAAAGAGAAAGGGGTTATTGCTATAGCAATTAGGAGAAGTAAAAATTTTTTCATCCGATATATGGTTATTATTTTATGGAATACTTTGCTTATAAGATTAATCTAAAAAAGTAAATTCTACGGTGCACGGTGTGCCTACACCTACATGGCCTCTACCATCACCCGAGTTTCCAGTATCTTCAAAATGGGTGCCTACAAAAATATCAATTTCTAGCTTAAAAGGATATACTTGCCCCGCTACCAAATCAACATATTTTACGATTGATGTATCATGCTTGTATTGTTCATAGTAAGTGCCGCCTCCTATACCTCCATTATACAAAGAGTAGGAATGCGTATAGATTATATCACTACTTCCGTTAAAAGTGAACCGAAAAAGTCCCTCCATGGTACCCATATTAATACTTCCCGTAACGGGTAAAATCATTTTACCAGCGCCAAAATTAAAGCTTGTTTTTATTCGGTATTTGCCTGTGTATTTTGCTGTAAAGCTGGACCCTGTTTCTAACCCTGGTATTTCCGCCCAATCTGAAGTGCCCGAATTGTAGGTTTCATCTCCGGTCACGGTTCTAAAGTCTAATGGGGATTGTTCGTATAATGCTGAGTCTTCACGCAGGTACTGTGGATTCCATTTGGTTCCGTCCCATGCATATATTCCTGGGGAGACATCGTTTGATCCTGTTTGCGTAGTATTTGTATTAAAAATAACTGTGCCTTGTACAAGTGGCCCTCCATCAGGATTTGTTACGGGGCTCGCAGAATTCGAAGCTGTAAGGGCTGCCTTTGGAAAGACAAAACCTTTAAATTCATTGTTTTGTAGATCCAACATGCCTTCAGGAGAGTTCGTCCCTATCCCTACCTGAGCATCAATATGAAAGGAGATAATACAGAAGAATGCTACAAATGATATTTTTGATATACATTTCATAAAAATAGTTTTTATCTTTTTCTGTTAATTTTCATCTATATAGGATATTTCTATATAGCATGGGATATCTGCTCCGACATAGCCTCGCCCGTCGTCCGATAAAAATTGGTTTCCACCTGCTTTTAATCCAGGAGCATCGAATTGATCAAACTGTAATGACAGCGGGTAGTTAGTGCCTGCCACTAATTGCACATAAATTGTCTTATAGGTCTCTGCCCATACGTTGCTATAATAGGTTCCTCCACCAATATGCGCATTGTAAGTTGAAAAAGAATTCACATTAAAGATATGATCGGTTCCGTTAAATGCAAATTTAAAGTTGCCTTCAACCATCGCTGTATTTACATCGCCGTTATCAATCATTTCACCACCGCCAAAATTAACTTTTAATTCGATACGGTACAGTCCAGAATATTTTGCTGTAAAGGATTTTCCTGCAGAAACTCCTAAACCAGAAATGTCTTGATAGTCTCCAATAACTGGGTTCGATGAAGTTCTTACAGCACTGGTTTGTTTAAATAATTCGGTCTGGCGAATAAAAAAGTGAGTAACCCATTTACTTCCGTTCCAAGAGTAGATCCCTGGCTCAACATCATTATTCCCAGTGTTGGTTGTGTTAGTGTTATAAATAGTAGTACCAATGGTGAGGTTTGGTGCGTTTGGATTTATGACGGGCCCTTCTATAATAGTTGAGGTCAAAGCCACACTTGGATACACTACGCCATAAATAGTACTATCAATATCTAATATTCCTTTTGGTTGGTCTGTCCCTATCCCAACTTGAGCTTGGCAGATGGGGATATTATGAAGCAAACCAAGTATAAGAATAAAGCAAAAAAAAGTATTTTTTTTCATCATTTATTTTTTTGGTTACTCTCCTATGTAGGTGTATTCAATTGTGCACGGAACGTGGTCTGGAATACCTATATATCCTTTGCCATTTGCTGAGTCTCCACCACCATCAAATCCTGGTGCTGGTAATTGGTCGAACCTGAGTTCAAAATTGTAAGGAGTGCCTGCAGTAACACTTACATATTCCGTAGTTGAGAATTGTTCCCAGATGGCGTAATAATTTGTTCCTGTGTCGGTTCGGGTACAATTCGTCTTAGTGCGGATAATATAGTCTGTTCCATTGAATCTGAACCTAAAATTACCCTCTTGTACACCAACGTCGGTTCCTGTAGAGGCATTTAAAATATAGCCACCCCCATAGTTGACACTTATCTCTATTTTGTAAGTACCTGTATATTTTGGAATGAAAGTCTTTCCTGTTAATCCAGGAATGTTTTGGTAACCTCCAGTTGATTGAGGTTGAAAAAATGAGCTTTGCCTGTACATTTCCGAATGCTTTTTTGTGAATTTGTTGAACCACTCGGTGCCTGTCCAAACATAAATACCTTTGTAGACATCATTAGAACCGGTATTTGTTTCACTTGTGTTGTAAACTACAGTCCCTACGGCTAGGTTACCACCCTGTGGATTCTTAATAGGACCTTGGATATTAGTTGCGCTGAGCGATACTCTGGGCAATACAATACCATGAGTGTTGCTATTGACATCTAGTATGCCATTTGGCGAGGTTGTGTTTATCCCTACTTGTGCATGAAGCAGGCCAAAGGTGTAGAATAAAGTTAAAAGTATGAGGTACCTTTTCTTAAGTAATTTTAAAAACATACGCATTCAAATGAAAGATTGAGTGGTACAAGTATAAAATTAATTTAGATCAAAACCCAATAAATTAGATGAAATGATAAAAAAATTAACATTTGAAAGAAATCGACTACATAAAAGTGTAAAATTTTCTAAAAAGCATCCTATTTTCTTCTTTTTGAATTGATTAGACCCGAGTTATTTTTTAACTATTTTCTTAGTTGCCGAACCTTTTTTAGTTGTGATGTTTAAAAAGTAGATAGCACTTTTAAATGCGGATATGTCAATAGTTGTTATGTTAGAATCTATTGTATTTTCCTGAAGAATAGTTCTTCCGTGAATATCTGTTACTGTGATTGCTTTAAGAACATCATTTTGGGTATTTATTGTTATGCTTCCTTCGGTAGGGTTGGGATAGATATTGATGCTATCAACCAAAGTAGGTGTTTCATTGCTTAATACCGAATTTTCAAACTTCAGTAAAAATCGGTTGTCATTTCGCCCTTTGTCACTGGTAAAGGTGTAACTGTTTTCAGAAAGAAGGGTCGTTGTGTTTTCTTTCAAATCCACAAGAGATATTTCGGTAGTTTCTAGTATACTACCCGTTACGCTTGAGAGCGCTATTGTATAGTTTAATTTGCCTTCGACTTGGGTAGAAAAACCAAGCGGAATTTCTATTTCTGAAGAAAATGGTTCTCGTGATTGAATTCCCAATTCTTCGGTTCCATCTGCTAAATGACTGTAAAGTGATACAATGGTTGCCAACCGATTGGTGTCATATCCTTCGTCCAGTTCAGAAGTTGCATTGGGAGTGAAAGCAATTCCCATAAAACCGCCCGCATTATACTGGTCTTCTCTTACTTCTATAATTAGACTTTCAGTATTATTATTAGGCTTCCTCAATGTAGTGTTGCCTGTTGTCAAGCGCATACTGTTGTTAAATTCAATGTTTTGAGTGGTGTTCGCGGCACCATTGGTGCGAATTCCAAAACCTTGAGCGGTGGCAATAACATTATTGGGAGCAGTACTTGTACCTGTATCGTTTGCTGCGGGCATACCCATTACCATGTTCCGAATGGAAATATCGTCCATATCAAAGCGCAGATTAGAGCCAGGAAGACCTGTGCCTGGAGGCGTCAGGTGTTCCCAAAAATAGAGTTCGTTTATTCCATTTCTCGTCATGAAGGCTGAAGCACTAATGGCAGACGGGTAGGGGTTGCTTACTGCGTTCGGAGTTCCATTCGGGTTGGCGGACCCGCCATTATTTGTTGCTGTGTAGTCGATTATTCCGTTGTTTAAAGTTCCGTTGGAGAATGTAAAAGTATAAGCTTCGTTGGCAGGGTCGGTATAGCTATCTTGGGGTCTCACGACATAACCTTCGCCCGGATTTATTGGAGTAGCACCGTTAATTTCATTGTGAAAATTTCCATCTTCATCGGCCCAATTGGTTCCTCCTGCAGGTACATCTGGATGGGGTATGAAGTCTGATGGATTAAAGTCAAGCACTAAAAATGGAATAGCAAAAACGCCATCTCTGGTCTCAGCATTCATAGGGCTTCCCATGACCGTAAAGTCACGTGTTTGCAAAACGGGTGTGGTAACGATCACGTTTGTTGTACCATTGTTGATTACCTGGGCATCATCGTCTATCTGGACAAGGCTCCCTTGGTGTTCTATAATGAGCGATGCGCCTGGGTCTATTGTAATATCCCCATTTACGTTTGCGTAATCATTTGCAGTTATCGTAAGTGCGGCATTATTTGTTATTAAAAGGGAACATGCGTCAATATTTGTTCCAACAGTTGTAGTATTATAGTTTGAAGTTATGGTGGCAACCGTATTTATGGTAGGAATGCCGTTAGTCCAACCATCACCAGGACTTCCATCGTATGTTGTTGCTATTGCACAGCCAGAAGGGGATGTAAACCTTACATTATCTATCGCAAGGTCACTGGAAAAAGTAGCGCCCGTGGTACCTACAAGACGTAATTTTACGGACTGATTGTAGCCGCTTAGATCTGCTGCAAATGTTTGCCAATCATTAACACTCATATTAGGTGTGGTAAATAAATTAGTCCAAACGCCTTCAGTAACACTAATATCTAATGCAATATTTCCGATGGCAGCACCAAAGGTATGATAGTCAAAAGTAAAGAAAACATCTGCAGTTTCAGAAAGATCAAAACATGGGGATTCAAGAATTGCTCTGGCATTTTGACCAATGGCGCCTGGTGTTGGCCCTCCATTAGCTACTGTGGTTGATGCTTCTATATAGGCAAAAAAGTTACCATCATTGGCTGTGCTAGGGCCTGTGCCTGCTGAGGGTGTAGCTTGGTTAAGTAATAACCAATTACCATCATCTCCACCCGCTTGTACCCAGTCACCAATGTCGCCTTCAAAACTTTCTGTATACCCAGGAACATTATTGCTCGGTATTGTCGTGCTACACGATACAGGTTGAGGTGTTTCAGCAAAGGTAAAAAACTGACCATTTGCTAAATTGATTGAAACCGTATAATTGCTACCACTTACTGAAAGTGGAATGACCGTATCTTCTGGTCCAAAAGTATCATTGTTGCTAACGAGTATTACTTGATCCTGTCCTCCAAATAAAGCTTGTGGAATCTGTATTTGAACAGTTCCTACTGTGCCTGTTTCTTGCACGGCCCACACACGATCCATGCGGTTAAGCATGCCATTAGCGGTATTTACATCTGTGGCAATAGAACTACTTGCCCCATTATTTCCCCAAAGAAGGAAACTAAGGTTAGCTGAAAAATTATTTCCATTAGATGCATTTGTGGCTGCTACAGCGCCATTACCTATGGTTATGAGTCCTGGATTGTTTGTGCTTACCGAATTCGTTGTTGTAGACTTTGATTGCTTTTGGTTAAGCCCAGAAGCATCGTCTCGCCCAATACCGGCAATATTAAAATCATAATTGTTAAACACTCCATCTGCGTCATAAATGGAGGTGCCGTTAGAGCTAATATAATCTTGGGGGGTGGTTTGATCTAGAGTGATTCCATATTTAATTGCTAAATACGACTCTACTTTATTTAAGTCTGTTCCTGTTAATCGGGATGAAAAGGAAATTACTTCTACTACATTTCCTTGGTAATTAAAACTACCGTTGTGGCGTCTTCCTACCGAAAAAGGTCTATTGCTGTGAACACCGTATTGAGTGGGATTTTGCCTGTTGTTAGGTTTGTCTGCTCCCCAAAGGCGATGTTCAGAGAAAGTTGATGGTGAAGTGTCTGGTGTTCCAGAGGCACTGGCCGCATTTTGCCTAACAATAGCTAAAAACGGATCTGGAGATGAAAAATTTGCATCGTCAATACATGCGATATACTCTGGCGAGGTTGTATCGTTATCACCAGAATTAAAAAAGTAGGAGTCTGCGCAAGGTAGTTGCGGATTGTTTCCAAAACCGATTCCGGCATCTGCAGCGGAAGCCCCAGGCAGAATATCATAAGCGAAAGGTATTTGTAAACCAATGGCAGGTGAAACTACTGCTGTTGGATTAAAAACAATGATTTGTGTATGACTAAACCAGCCTCCTGTTGTTTCAGATGTATTTGTTAGATAATCAGTTGCACCATCAAAGTCTATGGAAGGATTAAAGTTTAATCCATTTGTTTTATAAATAGGCCTATCGTTAGTAGTACCTTGGGTGAGACTATTTGAAAATCCTGAGGCTTGATTCGCCCAACTTGAAACTTGTGCGTTGTTGGTGGTTGTGTTGGTGCCAGCGTCTGCCTTGAGCCAATATTTTAAATCAACTGTCACTCCTCCAGGAGCTTGGGCATTTAGATAAGTAGTCGTAAGTCCAAATAATATAGCAACAAGTAGTAATTTTTTCATAATCAGGTCAATTTTTTGATTTTAGTTTAGCCACTGTTGACATATCGCAATTAAGACAGTAAGATACTTTTTATTTTATAAAACTTATTTCTACGTAACTTGGACTCAAAACACCTACAATGCCTCTTCCGTTTCCAGAATTTCCATCATTTACCAATCCAGGGCTTAAATGTTGGTCAAATGATACATTTAATGTATAGGGTGTATTAGCGGTTAATTGAACGTATTTGATAATCTCAGGCTCTTTGTATATTGCAAAAAAGATTGGGGAAGACGACGCGTTTCTTCCAGCAAAACTATTTACAAAGTGTAAGTAGTCTGTGCCATTGAACGTAAGCTTAAAGTCACCCATTCCTACATTAAAATTTACGATCTCAGGTAGCACAGCAGGATCTGACCACCCTGCCCCATAATTTAAGATAGCTCGTATCCTATAGGTTCCAGTATATCTTGGAGTAAATGTTCTATTAGTAAGACCTTTAATGTTTTCAAAATTCACGGTTGAATTACTTGCCGAGACTCTTTGTCCAATACCGTCAACTGGAGGTGTTGCTCCAGCAGTTCTATCTTGAATGAACAATTCGGAATGTTTTCTGTCAAATTGTGCGTTCCACCGACCATTTTCCCAATAATACTTTCCTGGGGAAACATCATTAGTTCCAGTAGTGGTTGTATTTGTGTTGTATACAACGGTACCATTAAGAGGAATCCCTCCTCCATTGGGATTCACGATTGGGGCAGCATTATTGGTTGCATTCAACGAAACGATAGGAAAAACAACACCTTGTGTAGTGCTATTTATGTCTAAAAAACCATTAGGAGTAGTTGTGTTTATTCCAACGGCCGATTGTGATACGAGGGAAGTTGAGTAGGTTAATACAACTAGAAATAATATTTTAAAAATAATTTTCTTCATAATAAAAAAATTAATAAAGCAACATGTTAGCTAATCAGTTGAAGCTTATTCTACAAAAGTAAATTCTACACTACAAGGTCCATTTGAGCCTACATAGCCCATTCCAGTACCAGAGGCTCCACCATTTACAAAACCGTTTCCAGCTATTTGGGTGATGGAAAGGTTAAAGGGGTATGAAGTTCCCGCTGTAAGAAGCATATACATAATAATTGTAGGGCGTTTGTACACATTAACAATATGCGGTGCCGCATTTCCCAGATTGATAGCCGAAAGCACATTTATGTATTTTGTAGTTGATGTTCCATTAAATGTAAAATTAAAATTTGCTTGGGCAGGAATGATATGTATATTTCCTGAAGGAGGATTGTTTAATTGCCCTCCACCATAATCCATTATGACTTCAATCTTATACATTCCAGAATATTTAGGAATAAAAGTACGGTTTGTGAGGCCAGTAATATTTTGAGGTGTGTTAGGCACGCGTTGACCAACAGATGTTTGTTCAAAAATTTGTGATTCTTCTAACTCAAATTGCGGAATCCATCTAGTACCATTCCAAAAATAAAACCCTTCGTAGAGATTGTTTGTTGCCGTTGGTGGAGTAGTCGCAGTTGTATTATAAACAGTAGTTCCTAAGGCAAGAACTCCGCCATTTGGGTTTACAACTGGGAGCGGGTTGTTCGCTGCAGTTAATACTACACGAGGGAAAACAACACCATTGGTTGAACTCGTGACATCTAAGATTCCATTAGGGGTTGAGGTGCCAATTCCAACTTGTGCAACAGTTCCCAAAGAAAACATGCAAAAAATTGAGATACACATAAGTAGGTGTGGGGAAGTATTTTTTTTCATTTTACTTAAATTAACTGATTTGGGTATGCCAATGATAAATATAAAACCGATTAAGTTGATTTATATTCGATTAAAGACACTTAACTTTGTGATATTTACGAAATTTCTTACGCATTGGTTTTAAATCAATTAAGATAATTGATGAAATTTCTTACACGTGCTTATATTTTGGCCCAAAAAAAGAGTGTTATATGTACAAAAAATAAACTTTTTAAAGTTCATACTGAACAAGACACTTATGCATGTAGTAAGACAAATTTTTATGTAGCAGAAGATTAGTGCAAAAAAATGAAGATCTTATTTTCTTAAATGAATGGGTTGTGTTCTGCTTTATAAAATGGACCTTTTTATAATTAAAGTGTAGATTTTCAAAATAGCCTACAAATACTCATTGTCCAAAAGGAATATAGCACGCCTTTAATAGGCATGCTATAACAGGATAAGAATACTTTGATACACCGTCCGGCATTTTGTTACAAGCAGTTTGACTTGAAAAACGATACGAATGCTACAGTCATTACTCACCCATATAGGTTATTTCGACATAGCTGGGGGATAATACCCCGACAACTCCTCGACCATCTCCTGTTTCCCCGTTGCCAACTAATTTTTCATCTCCCCATTGGTCAAAACCTAAGGTAAAGTTGTAGGCTGTGCCTGCTATTAGTGTGACATAAACAAGTTTTGTTGGTTGTTTATATATTGCAAAATATCGGTTAGCAGCTATTGGGGCGTGTGCATTGTTGTAAGAGGTAGTAGAGTTAACATACTTGTCATGATTAACACCATCAAACGTAAGTCTAAAAACACCTTGGCCTGCGGCAATTGTAACAGTGCCTGATACGGGGTCTTTTACCTGACCTCCACCATAGCTGGGTGCTAATAATATGCGATAGGTGCCTGTATACTTTGGGGTAAAGGTTCTGTTGGTCAAACCAGGAATATCCTGAAAATCCTCAACAGCAGAGCCAAAAGGAGCGGGTCCTCCAAGACCATTGGCAACAGTTCTGAAGCCGAAAGAATCATTGCCAGATATTGAAGTGCTTCTATCTTGTTCAAATAATTCGGATTGTTTTTTATCAAATTGAGCCATCCATTTGCTGCCATTCCAAACATACAGTCCAGGGGTGACTTCATTTGTCCCTATAGTTGTGGCGGTATTATAGACAAATGTTCCAGGAACAGGATTTCCACCAGTTCTGGGGTTTGTAACGGGAGCGGTAGCATTTGTAGCCGTCAATGCCACATTTGGAAAAACAATACCGGCATTATTACTGTTTACATCCAATGCACCATTTGGCGTATTGGTACCTAGGCCAACATTGTCATAAGTACCATCTACATATAATGCATTATCATCATTGTCGGTTTCTACCCTTAAATTGATGGGGTCACCACTGGGGTTAAAAGTCCATTCGAGATCTGAACCG
>Ga0207891_1001174_pt1 | contig 12991 bp, 14 predicted proteins | sample LinPmetageLP50_FD_184061 | JGI IMG/M metagenome (GOLD analysis project Ga0207891, IMG submission 184061) | Marine viral communities from the Pacific Ocean - LP-50 (SPAdes) | ecosystem: Environmental > Aquatic > Marine > Oceanic | place: Pacific Ocean | collected 2011-08-27 | reverse complement strand
CCATCATTAATCCCGCGTGTTTTACATCGCGACCAAAAGACTGTCTGAAACCTGCTTTTAACCTGTTACTTTCGTTAAAAGAATAACCTGCTTCCAAATTATAACCCAGGCTACGGAAGGAGGAAGGAATGCTTCTCCCATTTCCATCTTCATAGTCGCCATAATCTCTTTGGCTAAAATTCCCCGAAAGATCCCATTTATTTAGGTGGCCTTCCACTTGAACCATATTTACCATAGAATTCCCGTTACTTTCGTAGCCTGAAGAAACGCTGCCGGAAAATGTATCAGTGGTTTCTACTACATTATCGGTTACCATATTAATAATTCCACCCGAAGTATTTCCGTATCTAACGCTAAAAGGACCTTTAATGATCTCAATTCTACTAATTTCTTCGGGATTTACCAGGGTGGTAATGGGATCCATTCGGCTAGGGCAGGCGTGCATCGCTTTAGTGCCCCCGTCAAACTGAATGTTTAATTGTTCATACTGGCTGGCACGCATACTTGGATCCATAGCGTAATTACCTCGCTTAATAAGTGAAAACCCGTTGATATCGCTAAAAAGCTCTCCGGCATTTTTGGGTTGCACCACCTTTTCTCTAAAATTAGTTTTTACCAGGCTCTGTGCTGGATCTATTTGTGGATTTCCCAGGAGAAGGATTTCACTTATTCTGAATGAGAATCTTTCCAGGTAGATCACCTCACCCGGTTTGATGTTCGTAAGATTTTGTTTTCGGTATTTTAAATGACTTATCTGAAGGGTATCTTCTTCAGAAAAATTTATAAAAACATCTCCATTTTTGTTGCTCACGGCTGCTCTACTGCTGCCTTTAACCTGTATAGTTGCATCTTTTATAGGTTCCATACTAAATTCGTCTACAAGACTTATTTTAGACTGCGCTTGTAGCAATAGGGTAGAGGATAGGAATAATAATATGCTTAAAATTCTCATTTAATTCTATTTAAAAATTGATATAAGTAGATTGTATCCGCCGGTTTATACCGATGGATTTTTATGATAAATCTGAAAAAATTAAGCTTTAAGAGAAGGTGGATGGAAAGACTTTGGTAAGTATTGGTAGGTGTAATTATTTAAATAAGTTATTAGAGTATTTTCTTCTTCTGAGAACTGGAAAACTTCCAGTTGTTGCATTGGGTTAAAAAAGAGAACTACTTGCCGCTGTAGAAAATCAAGATGTGTTGGTTTTTCCTTGGTGGTGGAGTCCTTACTTAACTTGGAGATTTCACACTTTCCATTACATTCCATTTCTGGTTTGTCCTTATTAACGCAAAATAATTCAGTAAAACTTGAATTATCTACCAGGTAGAAGCTTATCATAAAACCACTCTTTATGCTGTTAAACAGCATAACTACCGTGAATAGCAAAATGATAAATGTGCTTCTTTTTTCCATTTAAATGCAAAGATAAATGTAATTATAGGTATTAGAATGTGACTTGAATCACATTCGAGATGAATTAATGTTAAAATAAAAAACCCGGTATCATCTACCGGGTTTTTTGGCTAATTAAACTAAACTACAAACTATTATTTCTAAAACATTCCACCGCCTTCGGCTTCGTTGTCGTCTCTTTGTTTTCTTTTTAATGCACTGTTTTTGCCACCGCCAAATCTATAGGAGAAACCTATATATACATTTTGGGTTTCACCTTTAAATCTTCCGGTTTGCGGTAGGGGACGGCCATTGGTAAAGCTGAATTCCTGCGTATCAAAAACATCGTTAAAGTTTAAGCTAAGCGTGGCTTTATCATCAAGAAAGGTGTAGCGCCCGCCAAGGTTCATAAAATACATCGGGTCCATATCCATTTGAAGGTTTTTAGCTTTACTTCGGTAAAATCCGAATAACTGGAAGGTTAATTTATCAGTTGCTTTAAAACTATGATTGGTTCTAAAAGTCCAGGCGGTGTTATCGGTTTCTAAATACTCGGTGCCAACTACTCCTTTTAATCGCTGGCTGTATAATTCAAAATTGGTATTTGTGCTCCACCAATCTGTAAATTTATAATTGGTTCCCAGTTCCAGCCCATAAGCATTATTATCTTCAAAATTGTCAAATTGCAGTAAAAGCGAACCTTCTTCATTAGGATCTTCTATAAAAACCTGGCTGATTTCATCATTAATATTTCTAAAGAAAACACCTGCAGTTAAACTTCCTTTTTTAGTAAACTTCCGGGTATAATTAAATTCCAGGGAATTGGTGAATTGCGGATCTAATTCTGGATTTCCGGAAACGGTTAACCTGGGTGTGCTTATCTCGCGAATAGGACTCACCTGGCCAAAACCGGGACGATCTACTCTTCGGCTATAACTTAATTGATAGGAATTTGTTTCATTTGGAGTAAAATTCAGGAATCCGCTAGGGTAAATATTAAAGTAATCGTCGTTAAAAACATTTTCACCATTATAGATGGCATCTACACTAAAATTTTCCAATCTTGCACCAACCTGATAAGACCACTTTTCAAAATTTTGTCCGTAAGTGGTATAAAACGAATAAATATCTCTTTTATACTGGTAGGTGGCATCGTTTAAAAAGTCACTGGTGGTATTGTAATCATTATCGGTATCTGAAAGCCTGGCTTCAGCTCCAACCTCAAGTTTACTATTTTCTGAAAGGGGATTTTCATAATCTACGTTCGCGATAATATTTTCCCGGTTTCCATTCACATGGTCACGGTAATCTGTGAAACCTTCGGTGTCTCCTTCAAAAGTAAAGATTGAATTTTCCTCTTCATCAAACGTGTTATAATCTACTTCGAATATAATTTTATGCCCTTCTTTTTCAAATTTCCTGTCGTAAGCGAAATTGTAGGTGCTGTTAATATTATTGAAATTTGCATTAAGGTTCTGCGCTAAATTAAGCTCTGAATTATTAGGATAAATAATTCTTAAAGCTCCTAAAGGTCCACCGTCGTAATGATTTTGGTTGGTGTAAAATGAAAATGTATTCTTGTCGTTAAGATAAAAATCTACGCCAACTTTATATAAATAAGATTCTCTTCTGTTTGTGATATCAAAAGCCTGTCGGTAATTATCTTCTGTGAAATTAATTCTTCCAAGATTGTAGCGATCACCAAACTGGGCGCCAAAATTTCCGTAAAAGTTGAATTTTCCTTTTCGGTAATTCATATCAAGAGAACCGTTGTAACGGGTGTTCTCACCAATAGTAACACCGGTATTTAAATTTCCGTTGAAACCATCGTTGGCATTTTTATGCAATACTATATTGATGATTCCGCTCATCCCTTCGGGGTTATATTTTGCCGAAGGATTGGTTATTAATTCAATGGTTTTTATCGAAGTTGAGGGAATTTGTTTCAACAACTGCGCAGGATCCATATTTGTAGGTTTTCCGTCAATAAGAATGCGCACATTAGAGTTTCCGCGAAGCGCAATATTTCCATCCTGGTCTACATTTACAGTAGGTACGTTATTCATAATTTCTGAAGCGCTGGCGCCGGTAGTGGTAAGGTCTTTCCCCACATTAATTACTTTCCTGTCTATTCGCTGCTCTATAGTGGTACGCTCTGCCACCACCGTAACACCGTCCAGCATCGCAACATCTGGTTCTAATTTAATAGTACCAAAATTATGAGAGCTTTGGTCTTTAGTGATTTCTATTTGTTTAGAAAAGGTTTTATATCCCATAAACTGAACTTTAAACATATAAGCTCCGTTTGGGATCTTTTCAATATAGAAAGTACCATCGGCAGAAGAAGTATTTCCCGAAACCAGGTTTCCTTCCATATCTGTAATACTAATGGTAGCGTAGGGGATTGGTTCTTCCAGGTCGCCATCTATTACAGAACCCGATATCTTTCCCACGGGTTCGTTGGCCATTGCAGTAAAACTGCTGATGCATAATGCTAAAATTAAAAATAACTGTTTCATTTTTTGATTGATTTTGATGATTAGTATGTTTAAAATAAATCCTTGTATTACATAATACCAGAATATTTTTTTTGGCAAATTCTTAATTTTGATGAATAAAACTTACCAGTTTTTGACTGACGAATGACCCCTTGAATGTTATACCTTATACTTTGTATTGCATAATAGATAAACGTACATTTTCAAAAATTTTGATCTTTCCTCTATTATAAAGACGAGCAGAAAAATGAATTGTTACAGATTTTTAGAAAGAATTTTAAAAAAAGCCCGTATTTTAGAAATACGGGCCGCTAAAGTTACGGGTTTACTAACCATCACATCTATATTCCCGCAACTAAGCTATCCTAAAGACTATGGGGAAGTATTTTTGTTACACTTGTCCTGAAACCTTAGATTTGTTATATGGAGAAAAAAACTTTAGTACTCGGCGCATCTCTTAATCGTTCCCGTTATTCTAATATCGCGATAGAACGTTTGGTAAGGTATAATCAACCTACAGTTGCTATTGGTTTAAGGAAGGGCGAAGTTGCAGGAGTAAAAATAGAAACCGAAAAAATTCCTTTTCAGGATATAGATACTGTTACCCTTTATTTAGGCCCGCCAAGACAGGAGGAATATTACGATTATATTGTTTCTCTAAATCCTACGCGAGTAATTTTTAATCCCGGAACAGAAAATCCTGACTTTTACCAAATCCTGAGAAAAAATAATATTGAAGTTGAAATTGCCTGTACTTTAGTGATGCTTGGTACGAATCAATATTAATCCCAAAAGGGTTAGGAATCCGTTTAGAATTAAAATAAAGAACCCAAATTCAAACCCAAACCAAACCAGGCTGTTTATACTAATTATATAGGATAAAACAGGTGCAAGAATTGCAACTATAGGCACTAGCTTATCCTTTACTTTAATATTGGTAAATAAACCAAGGGTATAAAGTCCCAACAGCGGGCCATAAGTATATCCGGCAAATTCAAACAGTTTGTTAATCACACTTTTATCGGCTATCGCATATTTAAAGATTAGCATTACGGCGATAAATAAAATAGAGATTACAATATGAATTTGCTTTCTAATTCTCATTTGTTTGGCTTCTTCATAGCGTTTTTCAATATTTAGAATATCAATACTAAAAGAAGTAGTAAGCGCGGTTAGAGTGCCATCGGCACTGGAATAAGCCGCGGCGATAAGTCCCAGGATAAAAAGAATAGCTACACCAATTCCTAATTCACCTCCCGTTGCAATTGCAGGGAAAAGTTCATCTTTAATCGCGTCAATTCCGCTCAAATCGGCGTATTGGGTGAGTAGGACTCCTAAAATAAGAAACATCATGTTTACAATGGTAAGTACAATAGTAAACGAAAACATATTTTTTTGTGCATCTTTCAGGTTTCTGCAGGTTAGGTTTTTCTGCATCATATCCTGGTCGAGCCCCGTCATTACTATTGCAATAAAAGCACCGCTCACAAATTGTTTTATAAAGTGATCACTACTTTTCCAGTCTTCAAAGAAGAAAATTTTTGTAAGTCCGCTTTCTGAAAGATGATTCATCATTCCCCCGGCCGTAATCCCTAATTCATCTGAAACCACGATAAGAGTAACGCCGAGTGATAACAGCATAAAAAATGTTTGCAGGGTATCTGTCCAGACTACGGTTTTAATTCCGCTTCTAAAAGTGTATAACCAAATTAAGAAAATGGTTGCTGAAACCGTAGCGTAATATGGAACTCCTAATCCATCAAAAAGGATAAGTTGTAAAACATTTGCTACTAAAAAAAGCCTGAAACTAGAGCCAACAATCCTAGAAAGCAAGAAAAATGAAGCCCCGGTTTTATAGGAATATTTTCCGAAGCGGGATTCCAGATAAGAATAGATAGAAGTAAGATTTAACCGATAATACAAGGGCAATAATATAAGCCCAATCACTGCATAACCCACGGTATAACCCAGAACTACCTGAAAATAACTAAAACTATCGGTAGCTACCGTACCCGGCAAAGAAATAAAAGTAACCCCGCTAAGCGAAGCACCAATCATCCCAAAAGCTACGATATACCAGGGTGACTCACGGTTAGCGCGGAAAAATTCAGCATTACTACCCGCTCTACTGGAAAAGAAAGAAACTAAAAATAAAAGTCCGAAATAAGCGGCGATTAAAATTAAAATCTGGTAGGGCTGCATAGCGATGATTTTGTGAAGTGGCGAATTTACAAATTAAGCTGAAACTTTAGCCCGCTTACTAAAAATGTACAATTAGGAGCTGGTGATGTATATGACAGAAAAATAATTTTTCAATCCTGGCCGGCTGGTAGATTTAAATCTCGATTATCGAGTAAAAATCATAAATTCGCAGTATGGATTTTTCTTCAAAACTATTGGAACAGGCTGTAGATGAAATGTCTCAACTGCCGGGCATTGGGAAGCGTACCGCTTTAAGGCTGGTATTGCATATGCTAAAGCAGCCCGAATCGCAGACCAAACAACTGGCCGATGCACTGACCAAGCTAAGAACCGAAATAAAACTTTGTAAAAATTGCTACAATATTAGCGATACTGATTTATGCGCTATTTGCGCTAATCCTTCCAGAAATTCAGAAATTGTTTGTGTGGTAGAGGATATTCGCGATGTGATGGCCATTGAAAATACCGATCAATACCGCGGTCATTATCACGTTCTTGGAGGTAAAATAAGTCCTATGGATGGTATTGGCCCTTCACAGCTTAGTATAAAACCTTTAATTGAAAAAGTGCAGGCAGGAAAAGTGGAGGAAATCATTTTTGCTTTAAGCAGCACTCTGGAAGGCGACACCACTAATTTTTATATTTACAGGCAACTGGAAGGTACCGGTATTAAAACTTCAACAATAGCACGAGGAATTTCGGTAGGAGATGAACTGGAGTATGCAGATGAGGTGACTTTGGGAAGAAGTATTACCAACAGGGTTCCGTTTGAAAATTCTACTAAAAATTGATATCTTTAAGTGAGCTTCGCTCTAAAAAATAAACAGATGGAAATTTCAGCATTAAAAAAAGCGATTATTGAAAAATTAGAGGGACTTAATGAAGCTCAATTGCTTCAAGTTCAGGAGGTAATTGAAAATTTTCATCACCAAGAAAATATTGAGGAACCGCAAACCGATTATCACCTTGAGGAATGGGATTTAATGCCTGATTGGCAAAAGAAAAGAATAGAAGATGCTGAAAAAAGTTTAGGTAGTGCAGCAGGAGTTCCTCATAAAGAAGTTGCAAGAAGAGTAAAAGATAAATATGGCTTCTAAAAGGGAAGTTATTTGGGCTGCTTCAGCCATAAAAGACTTAGACAATATTCTTGATTATCTTGAAAATAATTGGAGCAAAACAGTTAGTGAAAATTTCTTTAATACCTTAGACCATTCGGTAGAGCTAATTAGGATAAATCTTTATCAGTTTCCTGAGCTCTCAAAAGAAAAGAGGTTTTATAAATGTGTGGTAACAAAGCATAATTCTATTTTTTATAGCGTTCCAAATGAAACTCTTATTAGGATTCTCCATGTTTTTGATACACGACAGGATCCCGATAAACTTCCGCTAAATCAATAATATTTCTACTGAAAAATTTAGTTTCAGCTTTTGAAATTGTAATTTTACCCATGTGCGAAAATATTTTCTAAAACAGAAAATTTATAACGAAAATTCATTTTATTGATTTTTTAATACTTTTAAAGTTGAATTTTCATTAAATTCGCAAGCATAAACCTTAAAATAAGCTTTCAATTATAGATATGGCAAAGTTTGAACTTAAGCTACCAAAAATGGGCGAAAGTGTCGCCGAAGCAACTATTACCAACTGGTTAAAGGAAGTTGGAGATACCATTGAAGCCGATGAACCGGTTCTTGAAATCGCTACCGATAAAGTAGATAGCGAAGTTCCCAGCGAAGTAGAGGGGAAATTGGTAGAGAAACTTTTTGAAGCCGATGATGTAGTACAGGTAGGCCAAACCATAGCTATTATTGAAACCGAAGGTGAAATCCCAGCCGGAGCAGGTGATGATGAATTAGATCTTGATCTGGATGACAGTGAAGAGGAAAATGAATATGCTGAAGAGGTAGCCGAAAGTGTTGAGACAGCGAAAGAAACTGCAGGAAGCAAAGATTTCTCTGAAGCTTCAAGATTTTATTCACCGCTGGTAAAAAATATAGCAAAAGAAGAAAATATAAGCCTGGACGAACTTGAATCGTTAGAAGGAACCGGTAAAGACGGTCGCGTGACAAAAGATGATATCCTGGCTTACGTTGAAAATTGCGAAAAAGGAACTTCCCAAAAACAAACCACAAAAACTGCTACAGCCCCGGCAGCAGATACCGGGAAAATGGCCAGTGCCAAAGCCGAGTCTGAAAAAGTGGTGCCTTCAGGTGAAGATGAGATTATAGAAATGAGCCGAATGGGTAAAATGATTGCACACCATATGGTAGATAGCGCTCAAACTTCAGCTCACGTTCAATCTTTTATAGAGGTAGATGTTACCAATATTTGGAATTGGAGAAACAAACACAAAAACGATTTTCAGAAAAAAGAGGGAGAAAAACTTACGTTTACTCCAATTTTTATGGAAGCCGTGGCAAAAGCAATTCGTGATTTCCCAATGATCAATATCTCGGTAGATGGCGATAAGATTATCAAGAAGAAAAATATAAACCTTGGGATGGCTGCAGCTCTTCCAGATGGAAATTTAATAGTGCCGGTAATTAGAAATGCCGATCAGCTTAACCTTGTTGGCCTTGCTAAAAAGGTAAATGACCTTGCTAATCGTGCACGCCAAAACAAATTAAAGCCAGACGATATTCAGGGGGGAACTTATACGGTAACCAACGTAGGAACTTTTGGAAGTATTATGGGAACTCCTATAATTAACCAGCCGCAAGTTGCAATTCTTGCCCTGGGAGCCATTAGAAAAGTGCCGGCTGTTATAGAAACGCCAGATGGCGATTTTATTGGAATTCGTTACAAGATGTTCTTATCTCACAGTTACGATCACAGGGTTGTAAATGGAGCGCTTGGAGGTCAATTTGTACAACGTGTTGCCCAATATCTTGAGGGATTTGACAAAGACCGAGAGATATAAATTCAAAGAATATTCAAAGAAAAAACCGGCTAATCTTAGCCGGTTTTTTTAGCTGTCATCCTGAACTGGTTTCAGGATCTAAGATGTTGGTAATTCGAACATGTTAGAAGCTCAAACAATCCCGAAGCTTCGGGACAGCTTGACGATTTTTTTTAGTTTTTCTGCTTTCAAAGATTCTTTACGTAGTTATTTAATAGGTTTAAAGCAGGGTGCTCATCTGGACTTTGGTAATTGTCAAAAAGCTGCGCTGTTTCCAGATCTTTATAACCAAGAATTTCAAAAGCTTCATCTTTTTGTAGCTTTTTAAACGCCATAGACCATTCAGAAAAAGCGCGTTTTTCACTAAAACCTGAGTCTATTTCAGTTACACTTTGGTGACGCCTGTCTTCAGCAATCTTATTATATAAACTATCAATATTTTCCTCTTTTCCTTCCAGGTATTGAATAAAACTTCCGTGGAAATAAATTAGCATACCTGTTACCTCAATTTCGCTATTGCGAGTTCGGGATTTACTTAGAAGTTCCTTTAAATCATTATCGGTTATTACGTGACTTTGCCTGCTTACGTATGCTAAGTATTTAAACATCCTGGTATTTTTTAATATATTCAAAGATAAAAAATGTTATTAGGTTTAGTTGAAGGAATATTTAGTGATTTAAAAGGATTAAGATAGTATATTCAATAATGTGTTCTAATATTCAAACTTCTGCTAAATTAAATTTTTTAGGGCTGTAAATCTTTATTTTTCAAAACTTGCTTAATAAGTCAAAGCCCATAAATTATAGTATATTTACCCCCAAAATCAAGCTCCTTTATGGAATTAAACCTAACCAGACCCATTTGTTTTTTTGACCTCGAAACCACGGGAACAAATGTGGCAAAAGACCGTATTGTAGAAATCGCTATCCTTAAAGTTTTTCCTAACGGAAACAAGGAAAGCAAAACCTGGCTGGTAAACCCAGAAATGCCTATTCCCAAAGCAGTGGTGGCAATTCACGGAATTTCAGACGAGAAAGTGGCTAATGAACCCACGTTTAAAGAACTTTCTTCCCAGGTGCACGATATGATTAAAGGTTGTGATCTGGGTGGTTACAATTCCAATAGATTTGATATTCCTTTACTGGTAGAAGAACTTCTACGCGCCGGGATAGATTTTGAAATGAAAAACGTGGTGGCCGTAGATGTACAAACTATTTTTCATAAAAAAGAACAAAGAACTTTGGCAGCCGCATACCAGTTTTACTGCGGAAAAGATCTTATAGATGCCCATAGTGCTGAAGCAGATACCACGGCAACCTACGAGGTTTTAAAATCGCAGTTAGATAGGTATGACGATTTGCAAAACGATATGAAATACCTTGCCGATTATTCTGCGAGAAATAAATTTGCAGATTTCGCGGGATTTATCGCGTATGATAAAAAAGGAAACGAAGTTTTTGCTTTTGGAAAATACCGTGGTAAAAATGTAGAAAAGGTGCTGGAAGAAGAACCGGGTTATTTTGGCTGGATTCAGAATGCCGATTTTCCACTTTATACCAAAAAAGTACTTACAGCTATAAAATTGAGAAAATTAAATACCAAGTTGAAATAATTTTTACCAGGCCTACTTATGAAAATAATTTGCATTGGCAGAAACTATACCGATCATATTTCTGAATTACAAAATGAAAAACCCGAAGATCCGGTAATTTTTCTGAAACCAGATACTTCTATTTTATTAAAAAAACAGCCCTTTTTTATCCCTGATTTTTCTAATGATGTTCATTATGAAGTTGAGATTTTAGTGAAGATCAAAAAAGTAGGAAAACATATTCAGGAGAAATTTGCGCATAAATATTATGATGAAGTTGGCCTTGGGATAGATTTTACCGCCAGAGATCTTCAGCAAAAATTAAAGGAGAAAGGATTGCCCTGGGAAAAAGCAAAAGCTTTTGATGGCGCTGCGGTAATAGGAGAAAAATGGTTGCCCAAAGATGCGGTTGGCGATATAAATATGCTTAACTTTAGTTTAGAAAAGAACGGGGAAACCGTTCAAAAAAGTAATACCCGATTAATGCTGTGGAAAATAGATGAGCTAATTGCCTATATTTCACAGTTTTTTACTTTAAAAATAGGTGATGTTATCTTTACCGGAACCCCGGCCGGTGTTGGCAAAGTAACGCCAGAAGATAGATTAACCGGATTTTTAGAAGACAAACAAATCTTTTCAATTCAAATAAAATAGTACTATGAGCAACTACGATTTAAGTGAGGTTAAAGAAATGGCCGGTGGCGACGAAGATTTCATGAAAATAGTGGTACAAACCTTTTTAGAAGAAATTCCGCCAGATGTAGAAGCGATGAACGAGGCTATTTCTAACGATAATCCTGATCTTGCTTATCAATTTGCCCATAAAATGAAACCTAATTTACAGCTGTTTGGCCTGGAACTTATGGACGAGGTAAAGGTGATTGAGGCCTGGGCAAAAGCCGGGAAAAAGAAAGACGAAGTTCCCACCGCGGCATCTAAAATCACCAAGAAAGTAAATGTGGCCAGCATTGCCCTTAAAAGAGATTTTGAACTGGAATGAAAGCAGAAATAATTACCATTGGAGATGAGATTCTAATTGGCCAGATTATAGATACCAATTCAGCTTTTATCGCTAAAGAATTAAACAAAATTGGTATTTCGGTAAAACAAATTTCTACGGTAGAAGACGAAAAAAGTCATATCCTGGAAGCTTTGTACGAGGCTAAAAACCGTGCCGATATCATAATTATTACTGGCGGTCTTGGGCCTACCAAAGACGATATTACCAAAGATTGTTTATGCGAATTTTTCAATGATAAACTCGTGAAAAACGAGGAAGTACTCAAGCATATAGAATTTCTTTTTGATAAATATATAGACACTCCAATTTCCGATTTAAACCGAAAACAGGCCATGTTACCCTCTAAAGCCCTGGCTTTAAAAAATAAGTATGGTACAGCAGCAGGAATGTGGTTTGAAAGCGAGGAAAAAGCTTATATTTCTTTGCCAGGCGTTCCTTTTGAAATGAAAGCGCTCATAGAAGATGAAGTTGTGCCTAAGCTTCAGCAAACGTTTAAAAGGCCGGTTATTCTGCATAAAACCGTTTTAACCTACGGGATGGGAGAAAGCGCCATTGCCGATAAAATTGAAGATTGGGAAAACAATTTCCCGCCATACATTAAACTGGCGTATTTGCCCAACCTGGGCAGGGTGCGTTTGCGTTTAACTGCGAAAGGCGATAACGAAGAACATCTTAAAAACAGTGTAGAAAGCCTTATTACCGATTTGCACGGGATTATAGGCGATATTATTGTTGGGTATGAAGACGATGAGCCTATAGAAATTCAAATTTCAAGATTATTACTAAAAATTAATGCCAGTATATCCACGGCGGAAAGTTGTACCGGTGGGAAATTGGCCAATTTATTTGCCACACCTCCCGGCGCATCAAATTATTATAAAGGCAGCGTGGTAAGTTACGCCACGAGTGTTAAAGAAGATATTTTACAAATAGATAAAAAGCTAATAGAAGAACACTCGGTGGTGAGTGAGGAAGTGGCAATGGCTATGGCAAAAAATGTGAGAGATCTTTTTAAAACCGATTATGCCATTTCTACCACCGGAAATGCAGGGCCGGCAAAAGGAGACAGCGATGCCGAAATTGGTACTGTTTTTATAGGAATTGCCGCCCCAAATAAGGTTTATGCTAAAAAATTCATCTTTGGGAATCATCGGGATAAAGTAATTGGGAAGGCGGTAAACAAAAGCATGGAAATGATTCGGGAAGAGTTATTTCAGCAAATAAAGACCTATCCTTAATCACATTTTTTAGTTTTAAAGTTTTGAAATCACCTACATTAAGGTTTGAATTTCAATATTTTAAATAGTTTTTGCTTCAAAAATGGCTAAATTTGCAAAGCGAAAAAGTTTGTTCGCTTTCTAACACAACGAAAACAGGGAGTTTTT